>JAEEGL015361699.1_pt1 | contig 20071 bp, 15 predicted proteins | sample 9134231 | NCBI WGS metagenome assembly JAEEGL01 (sample SAMN16246548, study PRJNA631951) | gut metagenome | biome: gut microbiome; feature: rumen; material: fiber-attached | host: Bos | place: Iran: Karaj | collected 2018-10
CTCATTGCGGACTTGATCCGCAATCTGCCCCGATAAAAGGCTCAAAAAATTTGGCTTTTTACTCACTTATCAGTACCTTTGCAACTGAAATCAGAGAAATAGGATTATGAAAGAATTAGCACTTAAGTACGGTTGTAACCCGAACCAGAAACCATCACGTATCTTCATGACAGAGGGAGAACTGCCATTGGAAGTATTGAACGGCAGACCCGGATATATCAACTTCCTGGATGCCCTGAACTCATGGCAACTGGTGAAAGAACTGAAGGCAGCCACCGGTCTTCCCGCTGCTGCCAGCTTCAAGCATGTTTCTCCAGCAGGCGCAGCTGTTGGTCTGCCCCTCAGTGACACGCTCAAGAAGATCTATTTCGTGGATGATATCAAGGAGGAACTCTCCCCAATCGCTTGTGCTTATGCCCGTGCCCGCGGAGCCGACCGTATGAGCAGTTACGGTGATTTCGTGGCTTTAAGTGATACCTGTGATGCTGTGACGGCCACTCTGCTCAAGCGTGAGGTAAGCGACGGCGTCATTGCGCCCGACTTCACAGAAGATGCGCTGCAGATCCTGCGTGAGAAGCGCAAAGGGACATACAACGTCATCAAGATAGATCCTAACTATGTTCCTGAGCCGGTAGAGCGCAAACAGGTGTTCGGCATCACCTTCGAGCAGGGACGTAATGAGATATGCCTGTCAGATCCCGCCCTCTTCGAGAATATTCCCACACAGAACAAGTCATTCACCGAGGAGGCTAAGCGCGACCTGATGATTGCGTTGATAACCCTGAAATACACTCAGAGTAATTCCGTCTGCTATGCCAAAGACGGACAGGCCATAGGCATCGGAGCCGGGCAGCAGAGCAGGATCCACTGTACACGCCTGGCTGGCAACAAGGCAGATATCTGGTGGTTGCGTCAGCATCCTAAGGTGATGAACCTTCCGTTTGTGGATAAGATACGCAGAGCCGACCGTGACAACACCATTGATGTGTATATCAGTGAGGATCATGATGATGTGCTGGCCGACGGCGTATGGCAGCAGTTCTTCAAGGAGAAGCCCGAAGTGCTGACGATGGAAGAGAAGAAGGCCTGGATCGCACAGAACACCAATGTATCACTGGCCAGTGATGCTTTCTTCCCCTTCGGCGACAATATCGAGCGTGCCCATAAGAGTGGTGTGCAGTATATTGCTCAGGCCGGTGGCAGTGTACGTGACGACCATGTGATTGCCACCTGCGACAAGTACGGCATCGCCATGGCATTCATCGGCATCCGACTGTTCCATCATTAAAACCAGAAGGTATGAGTGATTTTGATGATATCCTGATGAACGGCATCAACTTCGGCAAAGGAGGTTCGAAGAAAACAGATGCAGACAAGGTGAAGACGAAGGCGAAGAAAAAGAAATATATAACAGGAGCTCACGGCAGTGGCTCTGCCATGCAGAAAGCCAAATACCGTGAGCAACGTTCGAACAGACATAAGGGGAAGTGACAACTTCCCCTTATTTTATTCTTCTACATCCTCTATCTCGTAGTCTTCCAGCTCTTCTATCTCATCGTCATCCACAAAGAGGATCTCATCCTCACCCTCAGCCTGCAGTTCCTTGCCAAAGGTGGACATGTCTTTATCACGGTGAACCAGCGTATCTTCGGCAGTGATCTCCTGCAGTTTGTTACTCTCGCTGTTCAACTCCGTCCACAGCACATCCTTCAGTTCATCCAGTCCTTTGTTCGTGACTGAGGAGATGAAGACGACGGGGATATCCTCACCCATCTCCTTCAGTCCGTCTTTCACTTCCTGACGGATCATATCCACAAGTTCTTCATCCAGCAGATCACATTTCGTTACTGCCAGCACACGATGTTTGTCGAGCATCTCAGGATTGAAATTACGCAACTCATTGAGCAGGATGCCATATTCCTTACAAATATTATCCGTATCACCGGGAACCATGAAGAGCAACAGGGAATTACGCTCGATATGACGGAGAAAACGTAATCCTAAACCCTTTCCTTCACTGGCCCCCTCGATGATTCCGGGGATGTCAGCCATCACAAACGATTTCTGATCATGATAAGCCACGATGCCCAACGACGGTTCCAAGGTTGTGAAGGGATAATTGGCAATCTTCGGACGGGCGGAGGATAGTGATGACAGCAACGTACTCTTACCAGCATTGGGAAAACCGACAAGTCCTACATCAGCCAATAACTTGAGTTCCAGGATGATCGTCATCTCCTGCATGGGCTCTCCGGGTTGTGCATAGCGTGGCGCCTGATTGGTAGCTGATCGGAACTGATAGTTGCCCAAGCCGCCACGCCCTCCTTTCAGGAGGACCACCTCCTGACCGTCGTACAGCACATCACACACGAACTTGCCTGTTTCCGCATTATATACCACCGTGCCGCAGGGAACGTCGATATATTGGTTCTTACCGTCTGTGCCATGACACTTGTCACGACCGCCATTACCACCGTGCTCTGCCTTCACATGACGCTGGTATTTCAGATGCAGCAAGGTCCAATAGTTATGGTTTCCACGAAGGATGATGCTACCACCTTTTCCTCCGTCACCACCATCGGGCCCTCCGTTCGGTTGATACTTGACATGACGTAAGTGCATCGATCCACGGCCGCCCTTACCAGAACGACAGTAGATCTTCACATAATCCACAAAGTTGCTTTCAGCCATTGATACTAAATACTGTCTATAACCTTAGAAATATCACTAAAAATCCGTTCTACATCTCCCAATCCATCCACATGATGATGGATGCCTTCCTGACGATACCACTCCACGAGGGGGGCTGTCTGCTGATGATAGACATCCAATCGTTTTTTGATGGTTTCCTCATTATCATCAGAGCGCCCACTCTGTTGTCCGCGGAGAATCAGACGTTTCATCAGTTCTTCCTCCGGGACATCCAGTTCAATCATGGCGCCTATGCAATGACCACGTTTCTCCAACATCGCCTTCAAAGCCTCTGCCTGAGGGATCGTACGGGGGAATCCGTCGAAGATAACACCCGGGTGATCCTCACCGAAACCATCGTAAACACCTGCCAGGATCTCTATCATCAAATCATCAGGAATCAGTTGTCCTTTGTCTATAAATGAAGCCGCAGTAACACCGACCGGTGTTCCTTTCTTGATTTCTGCCCTCAGTACATCACCGGTGGAGATATGTCCTAAGCCATACTTCCCGATTATCAAATCACTCTGTGTCCCCTTGCCTGAGCCGGGAGCTCCGAAAATTACAATATTCCTCATGATTCTAAAATTTTAATCAATAACCGTATAAATATCCGGAAGGTTACGTCCCTGCTGATCATAGTCAAGACCATAACCCACAATAAAATCGTTCGGTATCCGCATGGCGGCATACTCGATATCCAGATCCACCTGCAGCTTGTCGGGTTTCACCAACAACGCACAGATATGTATCTCTGCCGGGCATCGGGTGCCCAAAGTCTCCAGCATCCGCTTCATCGTCAGTCCGGTATCTACGATATCCTCCACGATTACGATGCAGCGACCGCTCAGATCCTCGTTGATACCGATCACCTCTGTGATCTTTCCCGTACTTGTCGTTCCCTGATAGGATGCTAATTTCACAAACGATATCTCACAGGGTATCGTGATCTCTCGCATCAGGTCGGCCGCAAAGATAAACGAGCCGTTTAACACCGCTAAGAACAAGGGGTTCTTGTCTTTCAGATCTCTGTTGATACGCTCTGCCACCTCCTTGACATGTTTCTTGATCTCTGCCTCGGGGATGGATGTCTTGAACTTTTTATCCAGTAATTGAACTACACCCATAACTTTTTTATTATTATTTTGCCCCAAAATTACAAAAAATCTACCAAACATTATCCATCATTTATAATAATTTTGTATTTTTGCAACGATGAAGATATTTACGGGTCCTCAGATTCATGAATTAGACCAATATACGATAGAGCACGAGCCTATCCGCTCTATCGATCTGATGGAGCGTGCCGCGAAAGCCATAACACGCGCCATTACTGAGACGTGGAGTAATATTACCCCCGTGGTTGTCTTCGCAGGACCAGGTGATAACGGCGGTGATGCTTTGGCGGTGGCCCGTATGCTGGCCGACCAGTATTACAAAGTGTCCGTCTATCTTTTCAATGTCTCCCACAAACTTTCCGAAAACTGTGCCATCAACCGTCAGCGTATCATCGACGGCAAACGCATCAAGGACTTTTCCGAGATTACGGATGAGTTTGATCCTCCTGCACTGACGGAAGAGGTGCTCGTAGTTGACGGACTGTTCGGATCCGGCCTGAACAAACCGTTGGTTGGCGGTTTTGCCTCACTGGTGAAATACATCAACCAGTCGCCTTCTGAGGTGGTCAGCATCGATATGCCTTCGGGTTTGATGACGGAAGACAACACCTACAATGTGAGGGCGAATATCATCAAGGCGAACATGACGCTGACGCTCCAGCATAAGAAGTTGGCATTCCTCTTCTCAGAGAACCAGCAGTTTATCGGCAAGCTGAAGATTCTGGATATCCGTCTCAGTGAGGAAGGAGCCCGTAAGATAGAGGCTCACTATACGATGTTGGAAGAGAACGATATCCGTGGGATGTTACTGCCACGTAACGACTTCGCCCATAAGGGAGATATGGGACATGCCATGCTGTTCGCCGGCAGTTTCGGAATGGCAGGAGCCGCTATCCTGGCCGCCCGTGCCTGTCTGAGGGCAGGTGTGGGGAAACTCTCGATACATACCCCTCGCAGGAACAACGATATCCTGCAAATCTCTGTTCCTGAGGCTATCCTGCAGATCGACCGCGATGAGAAATGTATCTCCGAGGCGGTTGATGTATTGGACTATGATGCCGTATGTATCGGTCCCGGTCTTGGACAGCATGAGAATACGGCTATTGCGATGATCTCACAGATCCGTCGTACACAGGGTCCGCTGCTTCTCGATGCCGATGCACTGAATATCCTCTCCAACCACCGTGCCTGGCTGCAGCAATTACCGAAGAACTTGATCATGACCCCTCACCCCAAGGAGTTCGACCGACTGAACGGTGGCGCCTGCGCCGACAGTTATGAACGGCTGAGCAAGGCTCGTGACATGGCAGAGCGTATGCAGGGGTATATCATTCTGAAAGGACATTATTCCGCCCTTTGCATGCCTAACGGTCATGTGGTCTTCAACAGTACGGGCAACGCCGGAATGGCTACCGCCGGTAGCGGAGATGTGCTTTCGGGTATTATCACTGCCCTGCTGGCTCGTGGATACGAACAACCGGATGCCTGTATGGTAGGTATGTACTTACATGGGCTGGCTGGTGATCTCGCCGCAAAGGATCTTGGCGTGGAGAGTCTCACAGCCAGTGATATCATCGAATATCTACCAAAGGCTTTCAAACATATTAACGACTAAGAATATCAAAGATATGAAAAAATTATTATTATCCTTACTGATGATACTGCCCTCATTCCTCTATGCACAGGATATCATGGAGGGTACGACATACTATCTTCCGAAAACGGTCTTGAAGATCAACATGCTGATCGAGAGGACTTCCGTAACACCGGGTGAGCTCCATCTCTATGCCGAGCGTTATCTCAAGAAGAAAGATGTGGCTTCCGAGGCATCCGACAACTACAGGATTGCCAAGATGAATATCTACACTGAGAGTATCCCCGATACAGCAAAACAGTTTACCGCTCGCGTGGATCAGAAACACAGTATCAACAGCATCAAACTCAATAGCGACGGAATTATTCTTGCCGTGAATACCGATGCCAAACAACCGATGCCCAAAGAACCGTTCATGCCGGCTCCCAAGCCCGCTCCGCTGAATCCGCATGATTACATGAACCAGGATATCCTGGCATCAGGCAGCATGGCAAAGATGGCCGAACTGACCGCCCAGGAGATTATAGATATCCGTGAGAGCAGAAGCCAGTTGTCAAAAGGACAAGCTGACTTCATGCCACAGGACGGTGCACAGATGAGTCTGATGCTGAAAAACCTGCAACAGCAGGAGGCTGCCCTCCTGCAACTCTTCGAGGGTGTTACCGAGAAAGACACCACAGAGGTGGTGCTCACCTTTATTCCCGAACAGGAGACAGATCGCTATATCCTCTTCCGTTTCTCAAGGAAACTCGGATTGGTTGACCGTGATGATCTGGCTGGTTCACCTTATTATATTACAGTGAAGGACGAGCATGTCATCCCTACCAATCAGGCTATTGCTGAGGAAGGGAAACGCAGTAAGGATGATGCCAATATCTTTGTGAACATGCCCGGCAAGGCAAAGATTAGCCTTCAAGGAAAAGATGCGATGGCAACGCTCGATACTTACCTGGCACAGTTTGGCAAGACAGCCTCTCTCGACAATGAGCTTTTCGGCAAAAAACTTTATACCCAGTTGATTTACAACCCTATCACGGGTAATATCGAGAGCATCAACACGGATCTGGTGAAGAAATAAGACGCACTACATGGGGAAATATCTGATTTTATTCGCATTTTCCTTAATGTCGGTGGTTGTCTCCGCCGCCGGGAAATTTGTGTTATTCCATTCTGCCGACGATGCCCTTCCCTTACATCACCCTTGTGTATCATTTGATAGCCGTGAGCACAGTTGTGTGCAATTGGCTATAGAGAATTTCCAAAAAGACTACGAGAAAGTAACAGGACAACCCTGCAACAAACAGGGCGGTCCATATACCATGGTGGTGGGTACCGTGGGGTCCAACAAGCAGATTGACAAATGGGTAAAGCAGGGCGTGCTCCGCGACCTGAAGGGTAAGACCGAGAAATATATCATCAAGACTGTTGGTGATCAACTCGTCATTGCTGGCAGTGACAAGCGTGGTACTGTGTACGGTGTCTATGAGTTGACCCGGCAGATGGGTGTCTCCCCCTGGACCTATTGGGCAGACGTACCTGTTGAGAGACACGAGCATATCTATATTCAGAGAGGTGAGTATACAGACGGAGAGCCGGATGTACGCTATCGCGGCATCTTCCTCAACGATGAGGCCCCTTGCCTTACCTCATGGGTAAAGCACACCTTCGGAACCGATTATGGTGACCATCGTTTCTACGAGAAGGTGTTTGAGTTGATTCTACGATTGAAGGGTAACTGTATGTGGCCAGCTATGTGGATGTGGTCTTTCTATGCGGATGATCCAGAGAACCTTGTCACCGCCGACAGGATGGGAATCATGATGGGTACGTCACACCATGAGCCCATGGCGAGGAATCACCAGGAATATGCTCGCAGACGTCAAGAATGGGGTCCATGGAACTATCATACGAACAAGGACAGGCTTGACACGTTCTTCCGTGAGGGTATTGAGCGTATGAAGAATACCGATGATATTGTAACCATCGGTATGCGAGGCGACGGCGATGAGGCCATGAGCGCGGAAACAGATACGAAGCTTATGCTGTCCATCGTTAACAATCAGCGTAGGATTATCAAGGAGGTAACGGGGAAGCCTGCCGAGAAGACACCGCAGGTATGGGCACTCTACAAGGAAGTGCTCGACTATTACGACAAGGGCATGCGTGTGCCCGACGATGTGCTGATCCTGCTTTGCGATGACAATTGGGGTAATGTGCGCCGTGTTCCTAATGCCGAGGAGCGCAAACATCCCGGTGGCTGGGGATTGTACTATCACGTTGACTATGTCGGTGCTCCCCGTAATACGAAATGGCTTAATGTCACGCCCACACAAAACATGCACGAGCAACTCTCCCTGGCCTACGACCATGGCATCAGGAAAATGTGGATACTGAATGTGGGTGACCTGAAACCCATGGAATATCCGATAGACTTCTTTTTCGACATGGCATGGGATAGCAAGCGTTTTTCTGCACAGACCGTCACTGAGCATACCCGGCAATTCTGTGCTGAACAGTTCGGAGAGCCTTGGGCAGACAAAACCGCCGAGCTACTGAACCAAATCGGCTGGCTGAACGGGCGTGTGACAGCGGAGATGCTCAATGCCGACACTTATAATATTGAGACTGGAGAATGGCAACAGGTAGTGGGGCAATATCTTCGACTGGAAACAGAGGCGCTACGACTCTATCTTCGATTACCCCGTCAGATGCACGACGCCTACCGGCAATTGATCCTTTTCCCGATACAGGCCATGACCAACCTCTATCAGATGTACGAGGCGGTGGCCATGAACCATTATCTTGCCCGTCTTAACGACCCGTCGGCCAATGAGTGGGCACGTAAAGCCGCTGAGTATTTCCATCGCGACTCTTTATTATGCGCAGAATACAACCATGATATAGCAGGGGGAAAGTGGAAATACATGATGACGCAGAAACATATCGGTTATACCAGTTGGAATGACGACTTCCCCCATGACACGATGCCGGAGGTGATGACCGTGGAGACCCCCGGGGAGGGAGGCTACTCCTTCCATGCCACCACTGCTTATGTCTCTATGGAAGCAGCCCACTACTACAGTCGTAAGGACGCTCTCGGTGTACAATGGACAGAACTGCCTTTCATCGGCCGTACACTCAGTGGCATGGCGGTACAGCCATATACGTCGCCTGTCGGTGATGCCTCGCTGACCTACCGTTTCAGCCTCCATCCTATGGATAGCCATACAGACAGCTATAACATCCATATTGTGGTGAAGTCAACCCTTGACTATCTCAACAAGGGTGGTCTGGAATATGAAGTCACGCTCGACGATGGAGAACCTGTTACGGTCAACTTCAACCATAACCTGAATGAGCAGCCGGAGAACATCTACTCTATCTACTACCCCACCATTGCCCGTCGCGTGGTAGAGAGCATCGTCTCATTGCCGGCTACCCGTCGGCCTTGGCACATGCTTACGCTGCACCCCAAAGATCCAGGCATCGTCTTCGAGAAGATTGTCGTGGATGCCGGTGGCTACCAGCCCTCCTACCTCTTTATGAAAGAGTCACCAAAGACACGGTAAGTACCCGTCTTGGTTTTGTGCCATCATTGATCAGAATAAAGCAGAAGATACGATATGATCATCAAATTACACACCCCCAAAAGTCTAAGGGCTGGCAGCGGCATATCGTCGCTGAAGCAGTTCGTGCTCTCCCTCATCGCTACCTCCATATCCATTGCGCTGACCTTCGGCACGGCGGGCGTGCTCGACCATAACAAGAAACAGAAGGAGAAAAGGCAGATGGTGATGATGATCATGTACGACCTGCACAACTCACTGAAGATGGTGGAGCAGGCCGACTCCATGATCAGAAAGTCGATAGATGTGCAACTGGCCATTGCCGAAGATACTTCGCTTTACAAGGAAATGAGATTCTCGATATCCCTCCTTCTTCCGAAGATTGACTTCACAGTGGCCACAGAACATATTTTCTCGTCGAGCATTGAGACCATCAACACGCTGGGTAATGTGCTCTTCACCGAGGATGTGGCAGAATTCTACCTTAAACGTCAGCAGTACAAGACAGAGGTATGCGACTCCCTCTTAAAGGAAGTATCCCGAGAGACGCCCTCATCACGCCTCAAGGGATTGCTCGACATTGATTTCTACGTCTATAGCTGGATAAGCGAAGAATTCCTGACCGACATGCAACGGCTTTTTGCAGAGTGCAAACAACTCATGGATGTGACCGACAAGGATCTGGAAAAATACAAGAAAAAAAGAGAAAGTCTGGAACCCGCTCTACCACAGACAGCAGAGAAAAGGGATTCGATCATCAATGAAATTACCAGTCTCCAGCAAAGATTGCTAAAAGCCAAGGAGAAAATCAATTGGGAATAAAGGTTCAGTGCCTCCACATCCCACACACCTCATTCCTCTTTTGCTTCCCTTTAACTTCCATCTTTTCCGGAGACATTGTATCTCAGTATTATAATGTATTCATCGTCTTTTGCAGCTCTTCCAAGAAACGTGTGGCATGTCCACCGTCCATCTGCACATGATGGAATTGAAAACTGATGGGCAAGGTGACTTTGAACCAACCTTTATGACATCTGCCCCATGCCAGGAAGGGATTGTTATAGATACCCGAGTATTGATTGACGATGCTGTCAAGCTCTGTTCCCACCAATGCCGAGGTCCCAACGATAGCGGCTTCAGGGTCTAAGATATCCTGACATGTTTGGCTGATGGTTTTTGTCAAGTATAGGTAATTGACATTAAACTGCTCCAGATCATCGTTACAGACAATGTCACAGAAGCTGAGTCCACCTTTTATGTTGTTCACTATCATATTGATAGCAAGGCGATCGTATTGATACAATTTCCCATTCTCAGGCAGCAGATAGAATTCTTCCATCTTTGATGCGCTCTTTCCGATACACCAACATAGGAGCATATTAAATTTCCATCCCTTCCGCTTACTCATCTTATACAGACGAGTCACATCGAAAGTCTTGGTAAGCGTCACCATCGGCATAGGCGATTTCATCCAGTGCTCAAATGCCTCTTTACGATTCGTGTCTTTGGGATCTATCTTTTTTTTCATATCTTTTCAGATTACTCTTAATATCTGTTCACCTTCCATTCCAAGACGCCACCCGACTGTTTATCCTGCAGGATAGCAGTAATCTTCAAGCCCTTTGTCGTTACCGGCTTGAAATCAACGCTATTGTAACGATCCTTATCCACAGTATAGGGACTGAGAGCTTCCACATCCATCCAACGGTTGTCTTCGGTGAGATAACTCAACCGCCAAATTTGTGGTACACGGAAGTTCCCGTCATAATGATCGTAGTCAAGCCAATATACCTGCACGTTATTCACCTCTGTTGGTTTTTTGAACTTATACGCCAAATTCACCTCACCACCGAACTTCAGCCACCAGTAATGATAAGGCTTGGACACATCCGAAGAACGTTTCGGTTCCCACTGGTCGTTGACACCCGATGCCCAGCCTTCCTGATCAGCACTCTCAGGCGCATCATTCTGAATGGCACGTCGTAAGGTAACACAACGTGCTTCACTGGCAATCGTTGTCTCTGGAACGGGTGACGCATATTGAGCAGACACCGGTATCCACACCTCCATCTGATCATTCCCGCGGTTATTCCATGTAGAATAAGGTATTGCTTTAAAAGAGACCGACTTGATATTTCCATCCTTACATAATGAATAGGCAGAACCAGAGAGGGTCACCACGCCATTGAGAAAAGAAGGCTCATAATGGCATTGTATGTCATCGCCCTTAAGGATATATTTGTCAAAGACCGTCTTACCATCCTGATCCAGTCCTTCCAAGCAATAAACGACAGGACCTCTCTGCAAAGCAATCTTACCCCTGTCATCCTCCACATTATCATTGGCCACCACCTTACGCACATCCATCGGCAATGACAATTCAATACGGTCACCTTTCTTCCACTTACGGGTGATGACCATATAGCCATCCTCACACGGAGGTGTTATCGTCTGACCATTAACCGTTATGCTGATATTCTTTCCTTTGTCCGTAAAAGCATAGAGGTTGTTGCATACCGGTCGGTCGAGTGTCCAGGAGGGAATACGCAGACGAATCGCAAAGGTACTGCTATTCTTAGGAGACACATCAATCTTCACATTTCCCTCCCAAGGCATCTGGGTAGTTTGGGTGAGTGACACCTTATTATTGATCGTTTGTATATCAGCCTGTCCCTGTGCATAGAGGTTCACATAGATATCATTCTGACGGGTGGCATAGATATAATGAGGAATACTTGCCACAAAACGTGTCACATTACCCGGACAACAGGCACAGCCAAACCAACGGGCACGTGAATGCTGACCCATACTCTCCAAAGGATTATCATAGAAGAACCTGTCTCCGCTGAGTGAGACACCGCTCATCACGCCATTATACAGTGCACGCTCATAGACATCCACATACTTACTCTCACCCGTCGCCAGGAACATCCGGTAGTTCCAATAGACATTCGCAATAGAGGCGCATGTCTCACAGTAAGCCGTATGATTGAAGAGCTCGTAGTTAGGACCGAAGCCCTCACCCTGTGCACGACTGCCGATGCCCCCGGTGATAAAGAGTTTCTTACTTGCCATGTTATCCCATATCCGACAGAGTGCCTTAAAATATGCCTCATCACTGGTCAAGGCCGCAACATCTGCTACACCGGAGTAGAGATAGCCCGCCCTGACGGCATGTCCCACGATCTCATCCTGTACGAGAATCGGCTGATGATCCTGTGAATAGATACTCGGCTTATGCCCGTCCGTACAACGTCCTGTCTCCTCTACGAAATAACGGGCCATATCGAGGTAATCCTTCTTGCCCGTCACCTTATATAATTTACAGAGAGCCATCTCCACGATTGGATGACCGGAGGGGCGATGAATCTTACCTTCCCCTTCACCGAATGTCTTACAGATCAGATCGGCATTCTTGATTGCCACGTTAAGAAAAGACCGTTTGCCGGTAGCTTGATAATGAGCCACGGCCGACTCAATCAGATGACCACTGTTATAGAGTTCATGACTGTTGATCTTTTCCCAACGGTGTGTCCCCCACCAACCGGAGAGACGTGTACAACGATTCGTGACACAAGTAGTGAGATAGCCATCCTTTTCCTGTGCAGCAGCAATGATTGCGATGACACTGTCAAGATAATGATCAAGGGCTGCATCGTAAGTAGCGGCCAAAGCATAACTCGCTCCTTCTATTACCTTATACGGGTCGGTATCATCGAATGAGAAATCACCTTTATGCTCTCCTTTGATGAGTCCTGCAGCCAAGGCAAAATTATCAAAACGTCCGTTTTTCTCACACTCCTTAAAAGCGGAAGGTATAGAGACTGTCCTATTTATCTTGATACGAGGACTCCAGAACACATCGTTGAGATGAACCTGCGTGAAAGGAACCTCACGAATGTCCTGTCGCATGGTCTGAGCCGACAGTGTCATCACCAATGACAGCATACCCAAAAATAAAAGTAATCTCTTCATGATAATAGATATTGAATCGGATAATGAGTTATAACATGCAAATATACAAATAACTTGACAATAGACAAAAAAATAGCCCTGCAAAAAGGATGCAGAGCTATTATTTTCAAATGTGGCTGACAGATTAGTCGAGCTGTGCGAGTTTGTTGTCAGAACCCAACACGTCAACAATCTTATGCTTGTACATCTTCTCCATCTCATCACGAGCAGGACCACAGTATTTACGTGGGTCGAACTCACCCGGCTTCTCGTCGAATACGCGACGAACGGCGGCTGTGAAGGCCAGACGAGAGTCAGAGTCGATATTGATCTTGCAGACAGCACTCTTAGAAGCCTTGCGAAGCTGCTCCTCTGGAATACCTACTGCATCAGGCAGCTTACCACCATGCTCATTGATCATGTCAACATACTCCTGCGGAACAGAAGAAGAACCGTGAAGAACGATGAGGAATCCCGGCAGTTTCTCCATGATAGCGTCGTGCACGTCGAATGCCAATGGAGGAGGAACGAGCTTACCGGTCTTCGGGTCACGTGTACACTGCTCGGGTTTGAACTTATAAGCACCGTGAGAAGTACCGATAGAGATAGCCAAAGAATCACAGCCTGTACGGGTAGCGAAGTCGATCACTTCCTCTGGCTTGGTGTAATGAGACTCCTCTGCCTGTACCTCATCCTCAACACCTGCGAGAACGCCGAGCTCAGCCTCTACAGTAACATCATACTGATGTGCATACTCTACGACCTTCTTTGTCAGAGCGATATTCTCCTCATAGGGAAGAGCAGAACCATCGATCATCACGCTGGAGAATCCAAGGTCAACACAGCTCTTGCAAAGCTCAAAGCTGTCACCATGATCAAGGTGGAGGGCAATCTCCGGATGGTTGCATCCCAGTTCTTTCGCATAAGCAACAGCACCCTGTGCCATATAGCGCAGCAGTGTAGCGTTTGCATAGTTACGTGCACCTTTGGAAACCTGCAGGATAACAGGACTCTTCATATCAGAAGAAGCCTTGATAATTGCCTGCAACTGCTCCATATTGTTAAAGTTGAATGCAGGGATAGCATAACCACCATTAATTGCTCTGGCAAACATTTCTTTGGTGTTTACCAAGCCCAGTTCTTTGTAACTTACCATATTCATTTATATTTTTAAAATTATTTGTAAATCCTAATCAGTAGTAGACTATTTTTATCAGCAGTTGCAAAGATAATTGTTTTTTTTGGTAAAACAAAAAAGATGCTCTACTTTTTTGGTATTCAACACACTGAAAACGACACATTGTTCAACTGCCGACAACCAAGAAGGGGGTTTTGTCAGATGTACCTTACAATAATTATTTTATTGACGACGTAAGCGAAGGGCATAGAACAGGATCAGCAGATAACCTATCAACGGAACGATAAACGGAACGATAAGATTGGTCTTATCAGCGATCATACCCATCAGCAGGAAACCACATCCACCTACCGGCGTCATCATCAACAGTGAAGAGGCACTCTTACGGAGGCGTCCCACCCCAATAAGCGACAGTGAGAAGATGGTCGGGAACATGATTGCCTCGAAAAGATAGTTACAGATAAGCGCTATCATTGACAACTTACCAAGGTTCATCAGCACGAGCAACATACAGACAACTGTTCCTGAAGCACATATCAGCAACATCTTCTTATCACTCACCGTACGCATGATCCAACTGCCGCCGAAGCGTCCGACCATGAAGAAGGCCAAAGCGATCGTCAGCACGATGCTCGCCATATTATCACTCATCCATCCCTTGCCGGTAACGAAATTGATGAAATAGCTGTTGATGGATATCTCTGCCACCTCGTAAGCCAACAACGAGAAGAGTCCGAGCACGAACATCTTATGATGCGTGAAGAGTTCCTTGATATTGGCAAGTCCACTCTGCTGATGCTCCTCCGTCTCCTGCTCTTTCTTGATCTCAGGCAGGTTTACCCGGGAGAACACTAAGGCAACCAGTAATACCAATATACCTAAGATAGTATAAGGAACTGCCACATTACCACCCTCACCACTGTCATTGAAGAGGAACTGCCCAACCGCGAAGGTAGCAAACAGACAACCCAGTCCGTTGAACGACTGTGACAGATTAAGACGGCTGGTGGCCGTTTCTGGTGAGCCTAACTCTGTTGAGTAAGGATTAGCAGCTGTCTCCAGGAATGTCAGTCCGCACCCGATGATAAAGAGACAAACCAGGAAACCATAGAATCCACCACTGGCTGCCTCGGGAATAAAGAGCAATGAGCCGACGCCGAAGAGTAGCAATCCGAAGACCACGCCCCTACGGTAGCCATATTTATTGATGAACAATCCGGCAGGTATCGCCATGAGGAAATAGCCCAGATAGGTGGTCACCTGTATCATGGCCGACTGTGCGATGGAGATATTCAATTCATTCTGGAAATGTTTGTTGAGCACATCCAGAATAGCACGGGCAAAGCCCCATAAAAAGAACAAGACGGTAATCAGGATAAAAGGCACCAGATAATTCTGTCCGTTCAAGCGAAAGATACCATCTTTTTTTATTTCTTTTTCCATTGAGAAAAACTAAAAAAAGGCTGTACTCAAGAGCACAGCCTCAAGGATTGTATCAAGGATTATTTCTTTTTCGGTGAGAGAACACCCCAGATGCATGCTGCCAAAGCACCACCGATGAACGGACCGATGATATATACCCATACCTGAGCTAAAGCATCACCACCATTGAATACTGCAGGAGCCAGTGAACGGGCTGGGTTGACAGAAGTACCGGTAATAGGAATCAATGCGATGTGAACGATCACCAGTGTCAGACCGATAGCCAGTCCTGCGAAGTTACCTGCACCAACCTTACTGTCGGTTGTTCCCAAGACCACGAGAACAAATACACAAGTAAAGATAATCTCTGCTACCAATCCAGGCACAGCACCTGCCTCACAATAGTTGGCACCCGTCAGTGTCGCACTCTGGAAATCAGGCATCGTAGCAATGATAATGTAAAGCAACAGAGAACCGATGAATCCACCGATCACCTGGAAGAGCATGTACATACCAGCATCCTTACCGCTCATACGACCGCTCATCCACACACCTAAAGTAATAGCCGGATTAATATGGCATCCTGAGATACCACCAATCGTGTAAGCCATAGCTACAACAGCCACACCAAAGGCTACTGCTACCATCAGCACCTGAGCAGGAGTTCCACAACCATTGTTAAAGATTGCACTACCGCATCCAATAAATACCAGCACCATGGTGCCGATCATTTCTGCTAAATACTTTTTCATAAAATCACAATTTTAAGTTAAAATATCTGATGCAAATATAGAGAAAAATATTATAACGTCAAACATTTTTTATAAAAAAAACCGCTATATCCTCATTTCGAATGATTCGTTATGCTACCATATCGTCTGAAAAGCGGAAAACTACCCCACTTCTTCCGGGAAAAGCACGACACTCTCCTGCTTCATACCGTCCATCATAATGGTTAAGGGGGTGTCGAAACGTACATGACGGGTATATTCTGTCTCTTCTACGGCTGGCATGGCATCCAGAAGATCTTTCCGGAAGATGCCATCGTTTTTGTATGAGTTGATCGTGAAATATCCCACGCCAAAAGAGGTAAGATTCTGGAAGAAATGCGTTCCCTGACTTGGGTCGATGCGATAGTTCTCCAACCCTGCCTCCACGATGACACGAGCAGCAGAGATATGCGACCACTTAACAGGTATGCCCAACCAGTAATCACTTGAGCCCCAGCGTCCCGGACCTATCAGGATATAGTTCTTTCCTTCTTCAAGGAAACGTCTGTTGATACGTTCTATCTCTTGAGCGATAGTGACATTATTTACTGCAGAGAAATGCTCATCAGCCTTGACATATACCACATCGGTGACATCATCGCTGATGCCATGGCCCAGAGAATGATGAGCACGCAACAGACAACGGTCATCGGGAATCTTTGACAAGTCCTTGTCCAGCACTTGCTTGCTGTCCACGATCGGACGGATCTGCAAGAGATATAACTCACCCGTACGGTTGTCGTTGACATTACATGCCAACTCTATCTCCACCGGTCGACGCATACCTTCAGCCCCAAATTTCATACACATCTGCAACAGTTGTGGGAAAGGTAATATTCCATGTTGCAGAATACCGCACATGGAGATAACCTTCCTGCCACCTTCGTAATAACCGTCACGGATGATCTGGTCAACAGGATCATAAGTGCTGCTGATATACCTCAGCGTACCATCCTTATCCGCTTCTTTAACACGCAACTTCTTGATATTAAAGCCATCGTCCACCTTAAACTCATCGGAGACATGACTCATATCCAAGGCATAGAAATGTGTCTGTGTCTCACGTAAGGCTAAGTCCATCTCACTCATCTGTAAGATCTTCTCCGGGTGATAAGGACTCATCCTGAGTGTCTGTCCTCCATCCACGATATATTTTCCTAAGCCAAGCGCCAGACTGGCAACACCCTCTTCGGCTTTCTCATCTTCTATCGGATAGTAGTTCAGAGAACGGAGTACACCACTCACATTGGGATAGTAACGGTCACCATACTGTCTGCCCACCACCTCTTGAAGGATGACAGCCATCTTCTCCTGATCGATGACATTACTCGTGGCTGTCATATATGTCTTGGAATCTTTGTAATACACCGAGGCATAAACACTCTTGATGGCAGCAGCCAACATCTGTAACATCTGGTATTTATCATCCAGATAAGGAATCATATAGGTACTGTAGATTCCCGCAAAAGGCTGATAATGAGAGTCCTCCAACAATGAACTGCTTCGTATCGCGATAGGAGAACGGGTGGCTTCGAAGAACGTAAAGAAGTCGGCAATATACTTATCAGGGAGCTGTGCCCTCAAGAAATGTCTCAGGATCTGCTCGTCGGGAGCATCACTCAAGGCAATCTGGTAGAGGTTGTTACTCTCCATGAACTCATCGAAGACATCCGTACACAACACGACCGTCTTAGGAATGCTCACCTTGACATTCTCAAACTCGTTGAACTCAGGATGACGCTTGATGATATTATCCAGGAATGCCAATCCTCTTCCTTTACCTCCCAACGAACCGTCACCGATACGGGCGAAATGACTGTAGGAGTCGAACTGCTCCCTGCGGAAGAGCGCTACCACACCGATATTCTTCATCCTTCGGTATTGCACAATAGCATCGAAGATAATCTTACGGTGAGCATCCACGTCACGGAGTTTCTCCCACGTAACGGTCTTCAGGAAAGCCGATACCGGGAAAATAGCCCTGGCGCACAACCAACGACTCATATGGTTGCGGGATATATGATACAGCATGGAGTCGTTAGGTATCAGGAAGATATTGTCTTGCAACTCCTTGAGGTTACGAATACGGGTGATCTCCTGGTGAGTAACCGGATCTCTAAAAATAAAATCTCCGAATCCCATATGTTCCTCCAGCAGTTTCCGCAAGTCGATATTCATCTTCTTGGAGTTCTTGTCCACGAACTTATACCCGTATTGCTTAGCTTTCTCACGGTTCGAGACTTCACTGCTCTGTAAGATCAACGGGATATAAGGATCGTTCTCACGGATAGCATGGAAGAGTTTCAAGCCCGCTTCGGGGTCTTTTTCCACACCCGCACTGCTCGACGGGCGACTGCCTACGGCCTCAATAGGGAACCGACAGTCGCTGATCACACCTAATATATTATCCCGATATTTATCATAAACCTCCCATGCCTCTTCATAGTTACGGGCGAGCACCACCTTTGGACGTCCTCGCATACGTAAGGTAGCACTGTGGGGATTCAAAGCCTCGGTGGCAAAACGCTGACTCTGTGCCAGGATATAACTGTACAGATTAGGTAACACAGAAGAATAAAAACGGATATTATCCTCCACCAGCAGAATGATCTGAATTCCAGCCTCATGGATGTCATGGTCGAGATTCATCTTATCCTCTATCAACTTGATGATCGAAAGGATAAGATTGGTGTTTCCCAACCAACTGAAGACATAGTCGAAGATACTCATGTCTTCATTCTCCATCCTTCGGGTGATACCATGCGAGAAAGGTGTAAGCACCACACAGGGGATATCCGGGAAGTGAGCTTTCACGTCACGCGCCACATCAAAAGCATCATTGTCGGCATTACCCGGCATGCACATCACCAGGTCGATGCTCTTCTCACGAAGCACCTCTGCAGCCTCTTCCGTGGTGGAAACCTGGGTGAAGGTTGGTGGATAGCGCAATCCCAACTCGGTGTATTCATTGAAGATTTTCTCATCCACACGCCCGTCGTCTTCCAGCATAAAGGCATCATAGGGATTTGCCACAATCAGCACGTTGAAGATGCGGCGAGTCATCAGATTGAGAAAAGAAACGTCCTTTAATATAAACTTATTCCATTGTTGTGGGATATCGTTATTCATATACTATTTTTACCTTTATGTGTTCTTATTCCGTTGATGGGTTCAAAATTACGAAAAAAAAGAGAGATACGAAAAAAAATAGGTGCAAAAGTGCAAGTATCTACTTATGATTTGATAACAAATAATCTTTTTTTCTAAAATTGATTTTAAATATTTGCCTACTTTTCACTTTTTCTTTACTTTTGCAATCTCAAATAGATTCATCAGAAAAAAAATATACAATGAAAAAGAATTTTAAACCGGCAACCCTTTGCGTACAGGCAGGATGGGAGCCAAAGAACGGTGAGCCAAGAGTAGTACCTATTTACCAGAGTACAACCTTCAAGTACGATGACAGCGATGAAATGGGCATGTTATTCGACTTGAAGAAAGAAGGGTATTTCTACACCCGACTGGCGAATCCCACCAACGATGCCGTAGCCAAGAAGATTGCGGCACTCGAGGGCGGTGTAGGTGCTGTACTTACCTCATCTGGTCAGGCTGCCAACTTCTATGCCATCTTCAACATCTGTGGTGCAGGTGACCATTTCATTACCAGTAACGAGATTTATGGTGGAACCTACAACCTGTTTGGTGTCACCCTGAAGAAATTAGGTATTGACTGTACCTTCGTCAGCCCGGACGCCAGTGAGGAGGAGATACAGAAAGCCTTCCGTCCGAATACCAAAGCACTGTTCGGTGAGACCATC
>JAEEGL015750768.1_pt1 | contig 20071 bp, 9 predicted proteins | sample 9134231 | NCBI WGS metagenome assembly JAEEGL01 (sample SAMN16246548, study PRJNA631951) | gut metagenome | biome: gut microbiome; feature: rumen; material: fiber-attached | host: Bos | place: Iran: Karaj | collected 2018-10
ATGATCGACACGCTTCGGATCTATGAACGCGACGGGGTCGATCCCCATCGCACTTTAGCCATTGAGCAGCACCTGCTGGAGACCGTCGAAGGCGGGTGCTGCCTTCTTTATCTCTGGCAGAACGCGCGCACGGTCGTGATCGGCAGGAACCAGAACGCGTGGGCGGAGTGCCGCACCGAAGCGCTGTTCCGCGACGGCGGCAGGCTTGCAAGGCGGCTGTCCGGCGGCGGCGCGGTGTATCACGACCTCGGAAACCTGAACTTCACGTTTCTGATGCGCGAGCAGGACTACGACCTCGACCGGCAGCTTTCGGTCATTGAGCGCGCGTGCCGTCTGCTCGGCGTCGAAACCGAGCGCTCCGGACGAAACGACGTGCTGGCCGGCGGACGCAAGTTCTCCGGCAACGCGTTCTATCATCACGAGGGGCGCGCGTATCACCACGGCACGCTGCTCGTCGATACCGACGGCGAGGCGATGGCGCGTTACCTGAGCCCGTCGAAGGCGAAGCTTCAGTCGAAGGGCGTCGAAAGCGTGCGTTCGCGGGTCGTGAACCTCAGAGAGCTGAACCCCGCGATCACGGTCGACGCGCTGAAAGCCGCGATGCGGCAGGCGTTTTCGGAGGTCTATGACCTTCCGCTCTGTCCGCCGCCCGTCCCCGACGAAGCGCGGATCGAAGAGCTTGCGGCGCATTACGCGAGCGACGCGTGGCTGTTCGGACGGAAGCTTCCGTTCACGCTCCGCTGCGAGGACCGCTTCGCGTGGGGCGGCGTCGAGCTGCAGCTCTCTGTCGATCGCGGCGTGATCACGGACGCCGCGGTGTACACCGACGCCATGGACGACGGACTTGCGGCAAGGCTGGAATCGGTCCTGGTCCACTGTCCCCTCCGGAAGGACGCGATCGGACAGGCGCTGCAAAGATCCGGCATCGAGCCGAACGTGCAGGCGAACCTGATCGAGCTGATCGCCTCCGTACTCTGAAGAACACAAACGATTCGGAAGGAGCATTTTATGAAACTGATCGTAATCGATATGCAAAAAGCGCTCATGGACGATGAGCTTTACAATCTGAACGGGCTTTTGGAGAACGTTTCCAAACTGATCGAAGCCGCCAGAGCGAACCGTGTCGAAGTGATCTACGTCCAGCACGACGCAGGCGCGGGCACGGGCTTCTCCGTTGGGGATGAGGCGTTTGAGATCGCCGACGAAGTTGCGCCGCAGGCGGGTGAGAAGGTCTTTGTCAAGAGAGCCAGCAGCAGCTTTACCAACCGGGAGCTTGCGGCATATCTGGAGAAAGAAGAAGGCGATACGTTATTGATCGTCGGCCTGCAGACGAACTTCTGCATCGACGCAACCGTGAAATCCGCTTTCGAACGGGGCTACGACGTGATCATTCCCGATGGGACCAATTCCACGTTCGACAATCCGTATATGTCCGGAAAAACGACTTACGAGTATTACATGAACGAGGTCTGGCCCGACCTGTTCGCCGATTGCGTTTCCATGGACGAAGCGCTGGAAATGATCCGGAAACATAATTCTTAACACGCTGCATCAAAGGAGAGCATCATATGTACGATTTTGATCTGATCGTCGTGGGCGGCGGCCCCGGCGGATACGAAGCGGCGCTGCATGCCGCAAAGCTCGGTCTCAGGACCGCGCTCGTCGAAAAGGACTTTGTCGGCGGCACGTGCCTGAATCGCGGCTGCATCCCGACCAAGGCGCTTCTGCACGCGTCCTCGGTCTATGAGGAGGCGAAGAACGGCGCGGCCTTCGGCGTGACCTGCGAACCCGCGATCGACCTTTCCGCGGTCTACGCGTACAAGCAGCAGGTCGTCGAAAAACTGCGCGGCGGCGTCGAAGGACTGCTGAAGAGCGCGAAGGTCACGGTCGTGAACGGCATCGGCACGCTGACGGCGGAACACACCGTTGCGGTCGGCGACGCGGTCTATACCGCCGAAAACGTCCTGCTCGCGACGGGCTCCGTGCCCGCGCGTCCGCCGATCCCCGGTCTGGACCTCGAAGGCGTTTACACCTCGGACGAGCTGCTCAAAGGCGTCGCGCCGTTTTCGTCGATCGTCATCATCGGCGGCGGCGTCATCGGCATGGAGTTCGCCACGTTCTACAATGACCTCGGCGTCGACGTGACCGTGGTCGAGGGACTCGACCGGCTGCTGCCGCTTTTGGACAAGGAGCTCGGACAGAACCTTTCCATGATCATGAAAAAGCGCGGTGTGAAGATCTTCACCGGCGCGATGGTCAAGTCGGTCACAAGGACCGAAACCGGTCTTTCGGTCAACTTCGAGGCCAAGGGCGCGCCCGCCAGCGCCGAAGCCGAGGTCGTGCTCTGCGCAATCGGCCGCCGTCCGTATACCGACGGGCTGTTCGGCGAGGGCGTCGCGCTTGAGATGGAAGGCCGCCGCATCAAGGTCAGCGAGAACTTCGAGACCTCGATGCCGGGCGTATACGCGATCGGCGACGTGTCCGCAAAGACCCAGCTCGCGCACGTTGCGACGGCGCAGGGACTTTACGCGGTCAACGAGATCGCAAAGAAGCCGAACGGCGTCGATCTTTCGATCGTGCCGAGCTGCGTGTATACGCGGCCCGAGATCGCTTCCGTCGGCATGACCGAGCAGGAGGCGAAGGACGCGGAGATCCCGGTGAAGGTCGGCAAGGTCACGACGTTTTCGAACGGCCGCACGGTCATCGTCAACGGCGACCGCGGCTTTATGAAGGTGGTCGCGCACGCGGAAACGCGGAAGATCCTCGGCGTGCAGATGGCGGGCGTGAACGTGAGCGACATGATCGGCGAACTCGGCGAGGCGATCGCGAACGGGCTCACCCCAGAGGACCTGCTCAGGGCGATGCGTCCGCATCCGACCTTCGAGGAGGCGCTGACCGACGCTTTGCGCGATCTCTGCGCGAAGCTCGGCTGATCGCATTTTCACAAAACCGGCGTCGTTCGGCGCCGGTTTTTTATTTACAGACGTTCGCGTGCCGTGCTATATTGTGGAAAACGGATCCCGCCCCGTCGGGGGCGGCAAAGGAGCAGGGTATGGAACAGCGGGACGCGCTTTGCGAACTCAACGCGGCGCTTTCGCGCTTCGGCTTTCCGGAAGCGGTCGGGGAACCGGCGGTTTTTCTGCACGAAGCGTACGAGGACGAATATTTCAAGCACATCGTCGGCGTCGAGACCGCCGACGGTCGGCATCTCGTGCTGAAATTTGTCCGCGATTGTTCCGGCGACGCGCCGGACGCGCTCGCCGAAATGCGGAACACCGTCGAAAAACAGTGCGCTTTTGCACAGCTCCTTCGCGGGCACGGGATCCTGACGCCGCAGTATTACCGCGCCGGGAATCGCTTCTGCGTCGAAACCGTCTTCTCGGGCGTTCCCTGCGTTCTGACGGCGGAGGATGATTGCGGCAAAGAGATCGCGACGATCACGGAGCCGCTCGCGTTCCGCATCGGCGCGCTGGTCGCGCGGATCCACACGATCTCGCTGGCGCATAACTGCCGGATCGGCGTCGGCACGCTGTTTTCCGCGGCGGAGGAGAACGACGTCTGCTGCTTCGACCGGTTCCGAACGCTCGCGGCCTCCGAAGGGATCGACCGATCTGTTGCAAAGCGGATCGACGCGGAAATCGAACGAAAGCTCGCCGCCATGCGCGCAGAGTGGGACGCGCTTCCGAAGTCCGCCGTGCAGGGGGATATTTCCGTCAACAACCTGATCGACACGCCGGACGGTCTGCTGGTGTTCGATTACAACAACGCGGGCGACGTGGTTCTGGTCTCCGACCTCGTTCTGGAGGGTCTTCTGACCGCGTACGAGATGGATCTCGAGGAGGGCGCGCCCGCATCCCTGCGCGAGCGGCTGTTCCCCGCTTTTCTGAACGGCTATCTGTCCGTCCGGCCGCTGACGGAAGCGGAACGGCGCGTCGGCCGGGAAATCTATACGCTGTATCACGCGCTGTGGTTTACGCGCATCGTGTACAACGAGGACTCGCTCGAAAAGCGGATCGCGCGCGGCGATCTTGACGGCGCAAACGCGCTGCTCCGGCGCATGCTCGCGGACCTGACCGCGCCGGACGACGGCAATTATGTACGCGCACGCCGCCCGTTCTGCGAAGCCTGACCGAAAAGAACGGATCGTTGAAAGGAGACGCCAGAGCGTCTCTTTTTTCGTTCGCGCCGCGCCGAAAAACTACATATTTTATATAAATCTATTGGATTATCTTGCAGGTTATAGTATAATCATACTGTTAGCGTGCCTGTCAAAAGGCACAAATTCAAGGATAGGAGATCTCTGATGAAACGGAAGACCCTGAAGCTTTTCGCCCTGCTTCTTGCAGCGGTTATGGTCCTTGCGCTGGTTCCCGCGACGGCGCTTGCCGAACGGCGGATCGACCGGCCCGGATCGGTTGACGAAACGCCTCCGCCGAACGGCTACCGGCGCTCGCCGGAGCACGGCACCCGCGCCGTCACCGAAGCGTATCTGCGCGGCGACATGGAGACGTACTACCGTCTCTCCGGCAAAGAACCCACGCGCGACACGCTGCCCTCGAAGTACGACAGCCGCGATCTGAATCTGGTCACCTCCATGAAAAACCAGAACCCGTACGGTTCGTGCTGGGCGCACGCCGCGGTCGCCAGTATTGAAAGCTACATGATCAAGTACGGCGTCCCGGTCGGAACCGGCGCGGCCGCCACGACGAGTCTGAATCTGTCCGAGACGCAGCACTGCTTCTTCAACTACACCAGCGCCTACGACGCCGAGGGCATGCTGACCGGCGATAAATCCACGCCGCAGGATTCCTGCCTGGATCAGGGCGGCAACGGCGAAATGTCCGCGTACACCCTGCAGCGCTGGACCGGCGCGGCAAGCGAATCCGTCTCCGCGCTCGCGTACGGCAAGGCGAGCACGGTCAACAGCTCCGGTCTCGACAGTCAGTACGCGTACGGCTCGAACGTCTGCCACGTGCAGAACTCCGTCTGGATCCCCGCGACGGACATCGATGCCGTCAAGGAAGCGATCATGCAGTACGGCGCCGGCAACATCAGCTATTACGAGACCGGCAGCGCGTACACCTACATCTGCACGATCGACTCCACCAGCCAGTCCAGCAGCTCTCATAAGTGGGCGAACCACGCGATCACCGTCGTAGGCTGGGACGACAGCATCGCGGCCTCGAACTTCAAGCCGAACAAGCCGAGCTCGAACGGCGCGTGGATCTGCAAGAACAGCTGGGGCACGGGCTACTTTGACAGCGGCTACTGCTACATCTCCTACGCGGACACCTCCGTCCTCGAGGGCTACATCTATTTCTACGACGCCGAGCCCATCGACAACTATGACCACAACTATCAGTACGACGGTTCCTGCAACGTCGTTTGCTACGGCAAGGGCTGGAACAATTCGATCGAGTACTATGAAGGCTTTGCGAACAACACCAAGGTCGCGAACGTCTTCACCGCAAAAGGAAGCGAACAGCTCGAAGCCGTCGCGTACTGCAACTGGGACGAAGGTCTGAACTACACCGTTCAGGTTTACAAGAATCCCGCCGCGGGCAACCCGTCCTCCGGTACGCTGATGGCGACGGAGACCGGCACGCTGGCCTTCTCCGGCTACTACACCATCCCGCTGAGCACGCCGGTTCCGCTGGCGGCAGGCGATACCTTCTCGGTCGTCGTCACGCAGAACGTACCGGAAGCCGACGAGGACGGCAAGTACGTCCATACGCCGTACGACGCCACCTTCAACAACAGCAGCATCGTTTCCTGGTGCAGCTGGGTACACGCAAACCACGGAAATACCTCCTACTATCAGGAGCCGAACGGCGCGTGGACCGACTGTCCGGACAACGGCGACTACCGCATCAAGGCGTACACCAACGACCTGACCTACGTCGTGACCGCCGTGTCCAACAATCCCGCCTTCGGCACTGTCTCCGTGAACGGGACCCGGATCACCGCAACGCCCGCCGAAGGGTACTACGTTTCCGGCTATGAGGTCGTGAGCGGCACCGCAACGGCAACGATCAACGGCAACAGCATCAACGTCGCGCCGGAAAGCGACTGCACCATCCGCGTTATCTTCGCGTCGAAGCCCACGTACACGGTAAACTACGTATCCTCCGGCGCGTCCGTCGGATCCGTCAGCGCGCAGATCTATGACGTGATCACCCTGCCCGCCTCCGTCGACAACGTCCCGAACGGCTGGACGTTCGCCGGCTGGAGCGAGGCGCAGGTCGCCGAGACCACCGCAGCACCCGCATTCTACGCGCCCGGCGCGGAATACACCGTGACGAGCAACGTGACGCTGTACGCGCTGTTCTCCCGCATGGAGGGAACCGGCGATCTGATCTACCGTCTGGTCAACGACAACCTCTCCGACTGGACCGGCAACTTCGTCATTACCTGCGGCAAGGACACGAGTATGTATGTGCTGAAAGGGCTTTCCGGCAACACCAGTTATGAGTCCTCCAGCGTCGGCGGCACCGTAACGTTTGCCAACGCCGGCATGACGCTCAGCGGCGAAACGCTCAAAAACGTCGGCAGCGCCTACGTGTTCGAGATCGCGCCCACCGGATCGAGCTATACCATCAAAAACGCTTCGACCGGCACGTACCTGGGCAGTTACAACAGCTATCTCTACAGCCGCTCCACTTACAGCTCAAGCTATTGCAACTGGGGGGTCGAGTATGACCTCTACAACATCTGCATGAAGGTCAGCAACTCTGCAAGCTCCAACTATCCGTACCTTGTAAAGGGATCCGGCTCCTACTTTGTAATCAACTCCGGCTATACCACCAACAAGACGCAGTTCTGGAAGGAAGCCGTCGAGGGCGTCACCTACTACAACACCGATCCCGTCGCGCCGCATACGCACGCGTACGGCGACTGGACGTCGAACAACGACGGCACGCACAGCAAGACGTGCGCGGACTGCGGCGACAAGGTCACCGAGAACTGCACCTATCACGACGTCGTGACCGCGCCCACCGCCACAGCGCAGGGCTACACGACGCACACCTGCACCGTCTGCGGATATTCCTTCGTGGACAGCTACGTCGATCCGCTCGGCTACACGGTGACCTTCTCCGTGCCTGCCGGCGTCACCGCGCCCGCGCCCGTGAACGCGCAGGCCGGCGCAAGCATCATGCTCCCGACCGCGGCCGCGCCCGCAGGCTACGACTTCCTCGGCTGGGTCACGCAGGACTATATCAACGTCACAACGCTTCCGAACGTGCTCACCGGCAGTTACACTGTGAACGCGGACGTCACGCTGAAGGCGCTCTATTCGCACACCGACACCGTCGCGGGCGGCTTTGAACTGTTGACCGAAGCGCCCGAGAACTGGGAAGGCAGCTACGTCATCACGTACGGGAACGGCGCGGATGCGACCGTGCTGAAGGGTCTCTCCGGCACGAAGAAGTATGAATCCGCGACCGCGGGCGGCGCAGCCGCGCTTGCCGGCACCGGCATCAGCCTTTCCGGAACGACGCTCACCGACGTTGCGGATGCGTATATCTTCCGGATCACCGCCGTCGGCGGCAAGTTCTCCGTGAAGAACGCGGCAACCGGCACGTACCTTGCGAGCAAGGGCAGCTATCTGTACAGCTACAAGACCGACACGGCGAACTACTGCCGCTGGAGTCTTGCGATGAACGGCGCGGCGGTCGACGCGACCAACGCCGCGAGCAAGACGAACGCGCACCTGTCGTTCAACGCGAAGGGCTACTTCATGGTCGGCCGCGCGGCGAACGAGAACGTCTTCTTCTGGAAGACGACCGGCGTCACGACCACCACGGTCTACACTACGGAAATCAACTAAACAGTAACGCACGTAAAAAGCCCCGCATTACGCGGGGCTTTTTTTGACGTCATCCTTCGGCTTGTGCCTTTTTCCGAAGCCGCAGCAGCAAAACCGTCAGCACGATCCCGAAGATCAGTACGAGAACGCCGAACACCAGAACGATCGTGCCGATGATCGCAACGGGGTTGATCGGCGTCGCGGACTCCATGACGGACGCCATGGATCCGAACCCGCCGTACATCTGCGAAGTGCTCTCATGAAAACCGTTCAGCATGGCGTTGGAGATCAGGATCGCCGCAAGACCGACGATCGAGATCAGCGTGCCCGCGACGATCGTATAAACGCCTGCAAGCCATCCGAATCTGCGAAACAGTTTGCCGAGAATGCCGGGCAGCTTTTCCGCTTCCGACGCGGTATTTTGAACCGGCGCCTGTTTCGGTTCAACCGGTTCCTCTTCGCTCAGAAGCCAGTCCGTCGAAACGCCGAACGCGTCCGAAAGCTGACGAAGCTTTCCGATCTCCGGCTGCGCCTCGCCGGTCTCCCACTTCGAAACCGCCTGGCGCGAGACGCCGATCTTTTCCGCAAGCTCCTCCTGCGAAAGCCCGTTCCTGCGGCGGCAGTATGCAATCTTTTCCGAAAGCGTCATGTTCTTTGTTCCTCCTCTGTTTTTTCTGTTCGTATTATAACAGATTCCGGCGGTTGCGTTCCACCATCTTTTGCTGGAATCTTCGCAACCGGCGGTTACAAGGTTCGGTTCGCCTTCCGTATCCGCCGAAGGTTCGGGCGTATGCACGTCTCGCTTTCCCGTTTCTCTGATGCATCCGTTTATCCTTATTTTCCGAAAACGGTTGACAAATCGTACCAAGTGTGTTAATAGTAATAATACAGTTAACACAGAAAGGAGATCGTCATGTTCATCATCGACAAGCTGTCGCGCACGCCGATCTATGAGCAGCTCATCGCGCAGTTCGAGTACGGACTGTTAAGCGGCGAGATCGCGCCGGACGGCAAGCTGCCCTCGGTACGCGAGCTTTCGCAGCAACTGACCATCAATCCGAACACGCTGCAGCGCGCGTTTTCGGAGATCGAGCGGCGCGGGCTTTGCTTCTCGGTTCCGGGCAACGGACGCTATATCGCAAAGGATGCGCTGGAAAGCCTGAAGCGCGCCGCATCGGACCGACTGTCCGCGTTCTCTGCGCTTGCGGAATCCCTTGCGGCAGGCGGCGTCCCGAAAAGCGCTTTGCTCGACGCGATCGAAGCCGTCTATGCATCTCAAAAAGAAAAGGAGGCAGAGCAATGATTACGGCAACGAATATCACCAAGCGATTCGGCGACAACGTCGCGCTGGATTCGCTTTCCTGCAAGATTCCGGAAGGCTGTGTATACGGACTGGTCGGCTCGAACGGCGCGGGAAAATCGACGCTGCTTCGTTTGATCTCCGGGATCTACCGACCGGAATCCGGCAGCATTACAATCGACGGTCAGCCGGTTTTTAACAATCCGGCCGTCAAAAAGCGCATCGTCTTCGTGCCCGATGAGCTGTTCTTTCTTCCGCGCACGAACCTTCTGCGCATGGAAAAACTGTACGCCTCGGTCTACGAATCCTTCTCGCACGAGCGCTTCAAAGAACTGCTGCGGGAGTTCTCGCTTGATCCGAACGCGAATCTCGGCACGTTCTCGAAGGGCATGCGTCGGCAGGCGGCAACGATCCTCGCGCTTGCGTGCTGCACGGATTACATCCTTTTTGACGAGACGTTCGACGGGCTCGATCCGGTCATGCGCAGCCTGGTAAAAAACCTGATCTACAACGAGGTCATGGAGCGCAAGGCGACTGCGGTCATCACAAGCCACAGCCTGCGGGAGCTTGAGGACACCTGCGATCAGCTTGCTTTGCTCCATAGGGGCGGCATCATCTTCGAAAGCGACATCGACCATCTCAAAACCTCCCTCTTTAAGGTGCAGGTGGCCTTTTCCGACGATTACGACCGCTTGCGCTTTACGGGCATCGAATCGCTCTCCTTCACGAAGCACGGAAGCGTTTCTTCGCTGATTGTCCGCGGTGACCGCGACGAAACCGAAGCGAAGATCAAGGCGATGCATCCGGTGCTGTTCGAGATCCTCCCTCTTTCGCTCGAAGAGGTCTTCGTCTATGAAATGGGACAGCTCGGCTACGAGTTTTCCGACGTACTGAAGCAGGAGGTGCAGTAAGATGAAGCGCGTCATACACAAAGGATTCTTTCTGGAAATGCTGCGGCAGCTCCGTGTAAAGGGACTGGTCTCCGTTTTTCTTCTTGCCGGGATCAATCTCATCACGTTCGCATCCTTCGTAACGCGGAATCCGCTTGAGGATCCGTATTCGCACGTTTCCGCGCAGGAGATGGCGCTGCCGATGCTTCTGTTTCTTTACATCATCATTCCGATCATGGTGTTCGGCGCGTACCGGTGGATGAACAAGCGTGCGCAAAGCGATTTTTACCACGCGATCCCTCTGACGCGCTTACAGCTTTACGGCTCCGCCTCCGCGGCGATCCTTCTTTGGGTTGTGATCGCGCTGAGTTCCTTCTGCGCGGTTCGCGCCGTCCTGTATGCGGTTTTCGGACTTCCGTATAACTATCTGCTGTATCTGTGCGTGTTTTTGAACATGCTGATCGCCGCCGTCGAGATTCTTGCGGCGTTCTCGCTCGGCAGCGCGCTTTCCGGCACGAGATTCGTCACGTTCTTCTCCGGATTGGTCATTCTGTTCCTCCCGAGAGCGCTGCTCACCGCGTTCTGGATTCTGGTCGAAGCCGACGGCGCATACGCGGTTCCTTTCTCCGCGCTGCCGTTCTTCCTGAATCCGACGTTTCATATTGCGGCGACGCCGATCCATTCGATCGTTTTCGGCGCAGACTTCGCAAACGTCCCGGCGATGCTGTATTCGCTGCTTTACGCCTGCGCGCTGCTGACCCTCGGCGGCTTCGCGTTTTACCGGCGCAAATCCGAAGCGGCGGAAATCCCGTATTCAAGCGGCGTCCTGCAAACGATCGTGCGCATCTGCTTCGGTCTTTTGCCGCTTGCGGGTCTGACCGTCCTTCTGAACCTGCGATATCGCTACGGCTGCGACGATTATGCCGGATTTATGGTTCCGTTTGAAATGATGCTCCCTCTGGCGGTCACGTCGATCCTCTTTTCGTTCGTCTTTTACTGCCTGTACGAGCTGATCTCGTCGAGAAAGATGCTTTCGGTCGCGCGCGCGATGAAGTTCTATCCGCTGTGTCTGATCATTGCAGCGTTTCTCATTTTCGTCCCGGCAGGCATCGGGAAGCAAAGACTGCAGCCGCAGGTTTCCGCAGACGAAATCCGTTCCTATCGGATCAATCGCGAGTCGACGCTGCTGATGCCGTACTTCCCGACCAAAAGCAACTCCTATTCGTCACTCGTCCTTTCGGAGCACCGCTTTACGGACGATGCAGGCAAGAAGATGATCGAGCAGTTTTCAAAAGCGAAAACGTCCGGCCGCAGCTATCCATCCCTCTCCACGGAATGGATCACGGTCCGCGACGGCGGGCTGTTCGGCAAGGTCGTCCGGATCCCGGACGATCGGTTCGGCGATCAGCTCCTTCGGTCCTGCCTCGATGATCCCGCGCTGATCGACGAGCTCTGCGCCTTCCCGGGCGGTCATATCTGGTTCGAATGCGAAGGCCTTACCCCCGCGGAAGCAAGAGCGGTCGGCCGACTCTTTGAGGAGGAATACCGGTCGCTGTCCGTTGAACAGAGGAAAGCCCTGATCAACGGCAAAATCGCGGGTACAACGTTATCCGATTCGGACCGTACCAGCACGACGGCACTCTCCATTATGCTGTACGGCTGCAAAGGTACGGCGAATTATACGATGTCCTACGCGATCAACGAGCACACGCCGAAGGCCGCGGAAGCGTATCTGTCGATCCTGAACGATCGGAACGGGGAAAAATCCCGCGCCGCTCTGTGCGCGTACGTCCGGTGGATGGAAACCGGCTCCGGCACAGACTATTTGGACAGTCTGTACATCGGATGGGAAGTGATCAGCGACAGCGTTTGGGTCTACAGCGACCGCGAACGGCACGCAACGCCGAAGGATGCCAATCCCGAACTGTATCGGATCCTCAAGGCTTTGAGCGAGGCCCCGTTTTCCACGGATGCGGAAAACTGCATAACGGTCCGCACGCGCGATATGCACGGCGGTACGTATGATTTCGTATACGCCGCCGGCTTTGAAATCCCGGAGGACTGCCGCGAGGAACTTCTGACTCTGGCGTATGCGAGCCGCATCAACTGAAACGAATCTGCGGCGCGCGCCGATCGGGAACCGCCGGCTTTAAAAACGCTCCGGGAAGCGTGCAGCGATTGCAAATAACCGGAACAGCCCCGCGATTGCGGGGCTTTTTGTTGCGCAGGGACGCCGGATTTGATATAATAAAAGAACAGAACCGCAAGGGAGCGATGTACGTGCAAAAACAACAGACGCTGCTGAATACCAATCTATCCGAACCGCTGGCGGCGCGCCTGCGTCCCGAAACGATCGACGAGGTCGTGGGGCAGGAGCACCTTCTGGGTCCGGGCCGGATCCTGCGCCGCATCATCGAACAGGACGCGGTGTCCTCGATGATCTTCTGGGGTCCGCCGGGCGTGGGCAAGACGACGCTCGCGCACGTGATCGCCAACCACACGAAGGCGAAGTTCATCAACTTCTCGGCGGTCACGAGCGGCATCAAGGAGATCCGCACCGTCATGCAGCAGGCGGACGAGAACCGCATGTTCGGCGAAAAGACGATCGTGTTCGTCGACGAGATCCACCGCTTCAACAAGGCGCAGCAGGACGCGTTTCTGCCGTTCGTGGAGAAGGGCAGCATCATCCTGATCGGCGCGACGACCGAGAACCCCTCGTTCGAGGTCAACGGCGCGCTGTTGTCGCGGTGCAAGGTGTTCGTCTTAAAGGCGCTGTCCGAGGACGACCTTAGGGCGCTTCTGCGCCGCGCGATCGAAAGCGAAAAGGGCTTCGGCGATCAGAAAGTCGACGTTTCCGACGACGTACTGCGCATGATCGCGGTGTTCGCAAACGGCGACGCGCGGACCGCGCTGTCCACGCTCGAAATGGCGGTGCTGAACGGCGATTACGAAAACGGCGCGACGACCGTGACGGTCGAGACCGTCGAGCAGTGCACCTCAAAAAAATCCCTGCTGTACGACAAGACCGGCGAAGAGCATTACAACCTGATCTCCGCGCTGCACAAATCGATGCGAAACTCCGATCCGGACGCGGCGGTCTACTGGCTCGCGCGCATGCTTGAGGCGGGCGAGGATCCGCTGTACATCGCGCGGCGCGTGACGCGCTTCGCGAGCGAGGACGTGGGGCTCGCCGACCCGCGCGCGCTGGAGCTTGCGGTCGCGGCGTTTCAGGCGTGCCACCTGATCGGCATGCCGGAGTGCTCCGTGCATCTGACGGAGGCCGTCGTGTACCTGTCGCTCGCGCCGAAATCGAACGCGCTCTATATGGCGTACGAGCACGCGAAGCGCGACGCGATCACGCAGCTTGCGGAGCCGGTGCCGCTGCACATCCGCAACGCGGTGACGAAGCTCATGAAGGAGGTCGGCTACGGCAAGGGGTACCAGTACGCGCACGACACCGAAGACAAGCTGACCGATATGCGCTGCCTGCCCGATTCGCTGCTCGGCACGGTCTATTACGAACCGACGGAGCAGGGTCTCGAAGGCCGGTTCAAGGAGCGGCTCGCGCAGATCAAGGCGTGGAAGGCCGCGCACGAGAAATAAAAAAACAGCCCCCTCTTTCAAGGGGCTTTTCTTTCGGACAGAAAAGGAACCTCCCGTTTGGGAGGTTCCTTTTTATCGTTGCCGTTCTCAGAACGCTTCGTCGATGGTGAAGTTATCGAGCTCGGGCTTGGTCTCGTCGTACGCGGTCTTGTCGTTGAGCGCGTTGATCGTGGTGAACGTGATGGTCTTTTCCTTGCCGTTGAAGGTCAGCACCCGCATGAAGCCGAGGCCGTTCTCTTCGTCCGCGGTGTAGTTGTACATGACCGCGTTGACCTTGCGTTCGCCGTAGGTCATCTCAACGTGCGCCGCGCCGTCTGCGCCGCCGCAGAGGATCAGGCTGACGTTCTCGTTGTCCTTGACCAGCTTCTCTTCGACCAGCTTGCCGAACGCAGTCAGCTCGCCGTTCGCGTCGATGTAGTCGTTGACCAGCAGGACCGTGTACTTATCCGGGTTCTGCGCGATCGCCTTCTGAGCGAATGCGAACCGCTGCTCTTCGAGTTCCTTCTCCTCGTCGGTCTCGGCGATCTTGTTGTAACCGATACCGATGATCAGCACGGGCTGGCTCTTGAGCGTCTTATACCAGACGGAACCGTCGGCGTTCTCATGCGTCTTGCTGTTCAGGTTCGCCGCGAGGTACGCGTCGTAGTTCGTCTCGTCGCCGTTCACGTCCTTCGCGCCCGCGATTCCGTAGAACGCGGTCTTGATCGACTTGAGGGTCTCCTTCGCGGACGCCCATGCGTTCTCGTTATCGAACGCGTCGACCATGTTGCCGGTATGGAGCGTTGCAAGCGCGCCGATGCCGTGCACCTTCTGGACCATCGCGAGGAACGCGTCGTCATGCGCGCCTTCGCCGGTGAGCAGCAGGTCGGAGAACCAGACCAGCGAGAAGTCGCCCATCTTCTGCTTCGGCTTGACGATCGTCAGCGTGCCGGGTACGAACACCACCGTGTAGTTGCCCTGCGTCGCTTCGCCTTCCGGCGTGATCGGGTACTTGCCGACCGATTCACCGGGCTCACGGCTCAGCGTGTAGCTGATCGTGTCGCCGTTGACGAGGCCTTCGACCGTCGCCGTCAGTTCCGGATCGTCCGTGCCCTTGAGCTTCGTCAGGCTGTCCGCCGTGACGGTGACCGTACGCGGCTTGATCGTGAACGTGCCTTCGTTGATCGTGATGTCGTAGTTGCTCGCATCAAAGGTGCTCGCCGTTGCGACCGGCATCACCGTCATGTCGAAGAAGCGGTTCAACGCCGTTGCGGTGTTCGCATGGATCGTGTACTTGCCGACGTCTTCGCCGCGGTCACGGTAGATCGTGAAGAAGCCTGCCGGGATCGTTTCGCCTTCCACGAGGCCGTCGATCGTAACGGTCAGTTCGGGATCCTCGTCGCCGTAGATCTTATCCTTGTCATCGACGGTGACAGTCAGACCCTTCGGGGTGACGGTGATCGTGAAGCCGTCCTTCACGACGTCTTCATACGCCGGATGCGTCGCCTTGATCGAGAACGTGGTGGTTCCGACCGCCGTGCGGCTCGGCGCGGTCTGCGTCCAGGTTGTGCCGCCGTCGGTGCTGTACCAGACGGTGGAGCCCTCGACCGTCGCGCTCGCCGTGGAGGTGTGCGCCTTGCCGTCGTACACGACTTCGATATTGCCGGAATCAACGTCGATATCGTTGTCGGTGCGCTTCATGGTATAGACTTCGACTTCCGCCTCGTCATTGACTTCCTCGCCCTTCGGCGCGGTCGCGGTGCCGACTGCAACGTTCTTGATGCTGCCTTTGACGACGTCGTCGACCGTGACCTTGTACGGCGCGGTGGTGAAGGTCTGGCTCTTGCCCGGCGCGAGGGACTCGATCGTCCATTCGTCGCCCGTCAGTTCGTCCGTGATCTTCACGTTCTTCAGCGTGACGTTGCCGCTGTTGGTGACGGTGATCTCGTAGACGACCTCATCGTCCAGCACGTACTGATCGTACGGATCGGACGGGTTCGAGGTCACGACCTTTTCGACCGTCAGCGCCGGCGTCTGCGTGAAGGTGACCTTCGCGCTCGCGCTGACCTCTTCCGGATCTTCGCCGCGGACCGCCTTCGCGTTCGCGGTTGCCGTATTGTTCAGCTCGCCCGCGTCGACGTCCGCCTGCGTGACGGTGTGCGTCGCGGTGAAGGTCTCGCTCTTGCCCGGAGCAAGGGACTCGATCGTCCATTCGTCGCCCGTCAGATCGTCGACGACCTTCACGTTCTTCAGCGTGACGTTGCCTTCGTTCTTCACGACGATCGTGTAGGTGATGTCCGAATCGACTGGCGCGTCAGCCGTCGGGTTCGCCGTCTTGGTGATGCTGAGCTTGGAGCTCGCGTCGACCGTGGTGACCGTCGCACTTGCCGTAACCTCCGCCGGATCGTCGCCGCGGACCGCCTTCGCGTTCGCCTTGACCGTGTTCACGATCTCGCCCGCGTCAACGTCGTCCTGCGTGACCACGTAGGTGTAGGTGAAGGTCTTGCTCTTGCCCGGAGCCAGCTCGAACGTCTCGGCGGACAGATCCGCGTGGTCGTCCTCGAGCTTGCCGTTCTTCACGGTGACGTTGCCTTCATTCTTCACGACAACCGTGTAGGTGATCGTGTCGCCGACTGCGACGCCGCTCGTCGGGTTCGCCGTCTTCGTAATGCTGAGCTTCGACTCGGCATCAACCGTAGTGACGGTTGCGCTTGCGGTCACTTCCGCGGGGTTATCGCCGCGGACCGCCGTCGCGTTCGCCTTGACCGTATTCACGATCTTGCCCGCGTCGACGTCGTCCTGCGTGACCGTGTAGGTGTAGGTGAAGGTCGCGCTCTTGCCCGGCGCCAGCTCGAACGTCTCAGCGGACAGATCCGCGTGGTCGTCCTCGAGCCAGCCGTTCTTCACGGTGACGTTGCCTTCATTCTTCACGACGACCGTGTAGGTGATCGTGTCGCCGACCGCGACGCCGCTCGTCGGGTTCGCAGTCTTTTCGACCTTCAGCGCCGCAGCCGCTTCAACGGTGGTGACCTGTGCGCTGTCGGACGCGGTGACGTCCTTGCCCTTCGGGTCTTTGCCCTTCGCCGTCGCGGTGTTGTCGATCTTGCCCGCGTCAACGTCGGCCTGCGTGACCGTGTAGGTGTAGGTGATCGTCTTCGTGCCTTCCGGCGCGAGGTCGAACGCTGCTTCGGTGATCGTGACCAGCGTATCTTCAAGCGTGATGCCCTTGACCGTGACGTTGCCGGTGTTGGTGACGACGACCGTGTAGGTGATCGTGTCGCCGACCTTGACGTTGCTCGTCGGGTTCGCGGTCTTTTCAACCGTGAGTTCCGGCGCTGCTTCAACGGTGGTGACCGTCGCGGAATCGGACGCGGTGACGTCCTTGCCCTTCGGATCTTTGCCCTTCGCCGTTGCGGTGTTGTCGATCTTGCCCGCGTCAACGTCGGCCTGCGTGACGATGTAGGTGTAGGTGATCGTCTTCGTGCCTTCCGGCGCGAGGTCGAACGCCGCCTCGGTGATCGTGACCAGCGTATCCTCGAGCGTGATGCCCTTGACCGTCACGTTGCCGCTGTTGGTGACGACGACCGTGTAGATGATCGTATCGCCGACCTTGACGTTGCTCGTCGGGTCTGCGGTCTTATCGACCGTGAGTGCCGGCGCCGCTTCAACGGTGGTGACCGTCGCGTCGTCGGACGCGGTGACGTCCTTGTTCGCCGGATCCTTACCGGTGGCCGTTGCGGTGTTGTCGATCTTGCCCGCGTCGACGTCGCTCTGCTTCACCGTGTAGGTGTAGGTGATCGTCTTGCTTGCGCCCGGAGCCAGCGTGAACGCCGCCTCATTGAGCGTGACCAGCGTATCGGTCATCGCGATATCCTTCACGGTGACGTTGCCGGTGTTCGTAACGACGACCGTGTAGGTGATCGTGTCGCCGACCTTGACGTTGCTCGCCGGATCCGCGGTCTTTTCGACCGTGAGCGCCGGCTCAGCGGTGACTGCATAGATCGTGACGGTTGCGCTGTCGCTTACTTCATTGCCCTTCGGATCCTTACCGGTCGCGGTTGCGGTGTTCGTGATGCTGCCCGCATCGACGTGCGCCTGCGTGATGCTCACAACGTAGGTGATCTCTTTGGATTCACCCGGCGCGAGCGTGAACGGCGCGATCGCCGGTCCGTTGTACAGCGCGTCCTCGAGCACGATGTCCTTGATCGTGACGTTGCCGGTATTCGTGACCAGAATGAGGTAAACCATCTGGTAGCCGACCTGGTACGGCATGTCGTCCGGATCAGCGTACTTCTCGACCGTGAGTGCCGGCGCTGCCGTGACGGTGGTGACCGTCGCGTCGTCGGACGCAGTTACTTCATTATTATTATGGTCCTTACCGGTGGCGGTTGCGGTGTTGTCGATCTTGCCCGCGTCGACGTCGCTCTGCTTCACCGTGTAGGTGTAGGTGATCGTCTTGCTTGCGCCGGGCTCCAGATCAAACGCCGTCTCGGTGCTGGGAACGAGCGTATCGTCCAGCGTTATGCCGCTGATCTTGACGTTGCCGTTGTTGGTCACAACGACCGTGTAGGTCACGGTGTCGCCGACCTTGACGTTGCTCGCCGGGTTCGCGGTCTTCGTGACCGTAAGCGAAGGCTCTGCAGCCGCCATATTGACGGTCGCGGTCGCGGTCTTCTCAAGATCGTCGATCTTCGCCTTGACCGTGTTGGTGAAGCTGCCTGCCGCGACGTCCTCGCCGGTAACGACGTAGGTTGCCGTTGCGGTGACGCTTGCGCCCGCCGGAACGTTCTCAAACACGCTCTGGCTCAGCGTGACGCCTTCGATCTCCGTGAGGGTGATCGTCTTCGGCTCGTCGTAGATATTCGTCGCGGTGACGGTGAACGTGACCGTGTCGCCGACGTTGTACGCCTTCGTCGCGTCGTCCGCAACCTTCTTCACGACCAGATCGTCCGGCACGTTCTCGTCCGTAACGGTCAGCGTGCCTTCGTCGATCGTGATTTCGTAGTTCGACGCCTTGGTGTTTTCGTTCAGCGTATAGGTGAACGTGTTATCGCTCTGGCCTACCAGCGTCTGGCTGCCGGTGACGTCATACGTCGCGCCTTCGCCGGGTGCGAAGCCTTCGCCGCCGACCGTAACCGTGTCGTTCGTGAGCGCCGTGCCGTCGTACGGCTTCTCATCCGTTGCGCTCGTCAGAACGACGGTGCGCTTGGTAATCTCAACGTAGCCGTCGACAACTTCGAAGGTAACGTCAAAGTTCGCGTTGGTATTATACGGCATATAGGCCAAGGTCCCGCCGAAGCCAACTCTGGTCTTGAAATTCATCGGCGTTCTGCCTGCATCTTTGCGGACCGCAACCGGCGTTACCGCGGTATCAGGCTGTCCCGGTTTGATGACTCTCACGTATTCCTCTTTATACAGCGGATCGCTGATGGATTCGACCGTATATCCCTCGGCTTTCTGTTCTTCGCCGTTGTACACATACGTTTTCTGATCGCCGACGATTTTGACCGTGACCGCTTTTTTATTGATCTTCAGTTCGCCGTCAGTGATCTCGAACGTGACGTTCTCGAAGTTCGCGTCGTTGTAGCTGAACTGGCTTGCCGCAAGACCCATCGGGTACGTGCCCGCGTCGGTCTTCGTCACGCTTGCCGTGCCGGTGAAGACGATCTTGCTTTCGTCGAACAGGCTGCTTTCGCTCGTCGCGGTGTAGCCGGACGCCGTCTTTTCGGTGCCGTCGTACGTGTATTCCTTCTTGTCGCCGACGATCGTAACGGTGATTTCGATCGGCGTGATCTTCTGATAACCGTCCGCGGCAACCGTGAAGGTGACGTCGAAGTTGTTGTTCGTATTGGAGAACATCTCCTTCTTCAGACCCATATCGGTCTGACCGTCCGTATCGGCTCCCTCGACCACGTTCGTACGCGTTGCGCTCGCCGTGCCGGTGAAGCTGATGTAGTCCTCCAGATACAGCGGATCGCTGATCGAGACCGTATAGCCTTCGACCGTATGCGCTGTGCCGTCGTACGGATCGGTGTGGTTGTTGCCCGTGATCGTGACGGTGATCGCCTTCGCGGTGACCGTCAGCGTGCCTTCGACCGTTTCGATGGCATAGTCGGCCAGGACCGTGCCGGTCGCGCCGGTAGCGGTGAATTCGTTCCCGCTCGAACCGACCTCGGTCTGCGTGCCGGAGTATTCGCATTCCAGGCTCTCGCCCGTGACCATGCTGCCTTCGATGATCGTGAAGGATTCCTCCGTCAGCGGTGTGCCGTCGTAGACCTTCGTTGCGTCTCCGCTCTTCACCTTGATCGGGCGCGGCGTGATCTTCTGCCAGCCGTCCGTGTAGACGAACGTGACCGAATCGAAGTTCGCGTTCAGATTCTCGAAATCCGCCTCCGTGAGACCCATGTAGGTGATGCCGCTCGTATCGTTGTTGCCTTCGTCAACGTGCTTTCTCGTTGCGGAAGCGGTCTTGCCTTCCTTCAGGCGGAAGTC
>JAEEGL016232349.1_pt1 | contig 20071 bp, 16 predicted proteins | sample 9134231 | NCBI WGS metagenome assembly JAEEGL01 (sample SAMN16246548, study PRJNA631951) | gut metagenome | biome: gut microbiome; feature: rumen; material: fiber-attached | host: Bos | place: Iran: Karaj | collected 2018-10
CCTCCCATGGGACTTTGCCTGCCGACAAACCGCTCAGATCTCGCCGAATGGCGATTCAATATGGCAGGTCAAATAAAGGGCATGGGTTACACGATATACAACCATATTCATCCCGTCACAAAGCGCATGTTCAATGGCGGTTTCGTCACATCAGGACACTTTACCACGCAATCATACGCGGCGGCAGCCGAAGGCGAGGCGGACGATATGATCGCAAAGACGCAGATAGCATACGCCGCCTTGCCAGACGACGCGACAGTCGTTGTCCTGCAACGCGCGACATCCTTGAACCGTTTCTATTTCAGGACCATCAAAGGATTCTGCCTCAACGTACCCAACGGCATACAAAACGGCGAGACGCGCTCTCTGGAATGCGAGTCACTCCCGCCTATAACGTTGCGCGAGAAGCCTTATCATGGCGAGACTCTCGTTTGCGGACAATGGCTGAACATCGACGGATGTCTGTCCGTGCGCTCGCTGACGGGGCCGCTGTTCATCAACCGCCCAAGCCGACCGAATGTCTGCATCAAAAGCATCAACCCGCTCTACGAGCGTTCAGGCGGACAAAGCTACACGGAGGAAATCTGCGCTGGACAATGCATGAATGAAGGTCACCCAATTCAGCATGAGGCGGGCGATACGCTTTTCGACATAGCCTGCGCGGTGAGGATAGGTGTCACGGCTGAGGAGACTCAAAAGTGGACGGAGGAGTTCATTCCAGAAGGAATGGTCTCCTGTCCCGAACATTTTGAGGATTTGCGCAAGGCGGTCGTGCGCGGCGTGGATGGCATACTCTACGTCCTTCTCTTCAATGTCGGTGAGTCCGCACTACAAGTCAATGTCGGTTCGCAGACAGTGACATTGCAACCAGAAGAGGCTACCATCTTAAGAACCAAATAAACCATAAATCATACTAACAACATTAATTACAATTATGAAACTAGACGTTCCACAAATCGCTTCCACAGACATGCTCTTAGTCGGCGGCTCACTCAAAGGGCTTCTTTTGGCTCTCGCTGCGAGGCAGCATGGTAATTCCGTGTATTGCATCACTCCGTTCCCCTATTTTGCGGAGGAGCATACATCACATTTCGACTTGCAGGGGCATGACGATGCCGTATGGAAGACCGTCTTTCCAGAGAGCGGCCTGCTGACTCCGATGGATGTCAAGAGACGCGTCGAGCAGTTGTTTATGTCAAACGGAATTGATTTCGTTTATCAGGTCAATCCTGTTTGCCCTGTTTTGGACGACGATGGCAACATGGCTGGACTCATCGTCGCCGACCGCTCTGGCTTCCAGGCGATACAGGCGAAAGTCATCGTCGATGCCACGGAAAACAGTCTTGTCGCCCGCGCCTGCGGCTTGCCGATGACGCCTTTCAAGGCTGGTCTGCACAAAGTCACACGCTATCAGCTGAACGCCGCAAACGGCGCGTCTGTCGAAACTCTGCCGCTGAAATACCAACTGGAGGGAAAGGATGTCCCTGTCTTAAAGATTACCGAGCAAATCGAAATCACGGACGGCTCCGCGAAAGGCCTTGCGCAAGCGGAGGTTGAGGCTCGTCTCCGCACATGGCATCCAGACATGACTTACGGCTCGGATGTCTCCATCATAGAAGATTTGCCGACCGTCAATCCAGACTACCGCCCATCTTGCAGCCAGCCATTGTATCTTGCAGATCGCGTCAATGATGTTGAACTGCTTGAGGCTTTATCGAAACAGCAGTTCCGCAAGATGGCAGGAACGAACAGAGAGCATATTGATGAAACGTCGGAAATTGTACGTCTGGATATATTCGACAGATTCTGGGAGTTCCCATGGGTTGAGTTTGATTTGGACACATTCGCAGTGGAAGAGACTGTCGATGTGTTGGTCGTCGGCGGCGGAACGGCGGGTGCTCCCGCCGCTATCGCAGCGGGACGCGCGGGCGCAAAGACAATGTGCATTGAGTCGCTGAACGACCTCGGCGGCGTCACGACCGTCGGACGAATCGCGTGGTACTATCGCGGCAACCGCGTCGGATTCACCACGGAAATCGACAACGGCATCGTCAGCATGGCAGGGCCAAACAAGCACAATTTCGAGACTGGCGAAAGCGACATAGAGTCCAAGAAGGCATATTTCCTTAAAGAGACCCGCAATGCGGGCGTGGATGTTCGCTTCGGCACGATGGCGATTGCGGCATGCACCGTTGGCACTGCCGTCAAAGGCGTCTTGGCAGCAGGTCCATACGGCATATTCCGCATCGCCGCAAAGAATGTGATAGACTCTACAGGCAATGCCGACGTCGTGGCGGAGGCGGGCGGCCAGACGGTCATTGCCTCCAAAGATGAGCCATCCATCCAAGGCGCAGGTTTGTCGCCTGTCCGCCCTGGTTTCCATTGGAACACGGACTTCCAGTTCATCTGCGACCACGACATTCTTGACTGTACCAGAAGTTTCGTAATGGCACGCGCCAAATTCCATAAGCAGTTTGACATCATACAGTTGCAGGACACGCGTGAACGCCGCCGCATCGTGGGCGACATTGTCCTTCAGCCGTCGGACTTCTATGCAAACCGAAAGTACGACGACACAATCGTTCAGGCGATGAGCAATTTTGACACGCACGGCTTCGTCGTCCATCCGATGTTCATGCTCCAGCCACCAATCAAGGACAACCACTTCGCGAATGTTCCGTTCCGCGCTCTGCTTCCACAAGGCATTGATAACATTGTAGCCACAGGCCTCGCCGTCAGCGCGCAGCGCGACTGCCTGCCGCTCATCCGCATGCAGCCAGACGTGCAAAACCAAGGCTACGCCGTCGGCTACGCAGCCGCAATGACCGTGAAGGAAGACAAGACGTTCCGCGAAATCGATGTTCGCGCCCTCCAGAGGCATCTTGTCGAAAAGGCCATCCTGCCCGAAGAGGTCCTCTCTGAAACAGACTTTGTGCCAGGCGTCCCAGCCACAGATCCGCACTACGAAATTGCGACACTTTTCATGTCGCCCAACGAAAAGCTGCCCGCGCTTCAAGCCGCATTCGACAAAGACCCGTCTGACATAAAGAACGCCATGACGCTTGCCTTCTTCGGAGAGAAGCGCGTCAAGGACACAATTGTGAAAGCTCTGCGCGCCGCCGCATGGGACGAGGGCTGGAACTATCGTGGAATGGGGCAGTTCGGAATGTCCGTCAGCACCGTCGATTGCATGATTTTCGCGCTGACTGCGATTGGCGGCGACGCCGAGTCCGTCCGCGAAAAACTCGCTGATTTGTACTCAGACGATGCCTTCTCGCATTTCCGCGCAGTCTGCTTCGCCTTGCAGAAGAATCCAGACCCAGATGCCGCGCCGCTGCTTGAGGAACTCCTCCGCACGCCTGGCATGAGCGGATACGCCATCAAAACATTGCAGGACGCCATCCGCGCCAACCGCCGCGAAGAGGACGAAACGACATACCGAAACTGCCAACTCAAGGAGTTCTATCTTGCAAAGGCACTCTTGGCTTGTTCTCCAGAGAACGCTCTCGCAAAGAAAATTATGGACGACTACCGTCACGGCCTCATGGGATACTTCAGCATCTTCGCAAACTAATCTTGTTTTTCTACCTATTATTAATATAATATCATAATTGTACAACATAGAGAAGTTGAGAATTCCATGTCATCAGCAGAAATACACAATTCCATCGCAAAAACACTAGCAATTGCATTGTGCCTTTGCATGGCGCTGTGCGCTGACTCGTACTGGAAGTGCAAGGATGGCACTGGCAGTTCAATCGTCTGTGATTCAGGCAGTTCACGACGGAACGGCGTCATAGACGACAGCGGCAAATGCGTCTGGGCGCGTGAAGACGACCGTGGTTTTTTCCTGACTTTCCGAAACGGCGGAAGCGTAATAATCCCTGGCACCGACAGTCTGGAGTTTCCCAAGGGATTCGATGCGGAGTTCTTCTTCTCCTGCGATTTTGATGCAATCGGTCCCACCGCATTCTCTTGCCTCTTCTGCAGCGGTGCATACTACGAAGACGGCATCTCAATCATGGTTGACAAGGAAGGTGCAGTGCTGGTCAACCTTAACGGACTCTCCAGACACTTCTACGGTCTTGTCCCCTCCGCAAAAATCCAGAGCAAAAAGGACACGCGTCTCAGGGTTCGCTACAATATCGAGAGCGTCACGCTATGGGTGAACGGCATCTACCTGACATCCTATCCAACCGAAGGCCACATCGCCTACAAGAAAGGCCTCATGCGTCTTGGAAGTTGCGAAAACTACCCCTTCACGGGAAATCTCTACTACGTTTCCTTGAGGGGACTTGACGAAGAGAATACGTCCATGAAAGAGCAGCCTCCCGTCTCCAAACTCGAAAAACTGCAAAACTACAAGGCCCCTAATTATATTGATCCAGAAGGCACTGTCATCATCAGCGACTTCAACGCATTCTCCCCAAAGGAGTTAATCGTCCCTGGCAGCGTGAACATCATCGACAAGTACGTGTTCCGATCTAACGCCTCATTCTGGGGAAACGGCATCTCGACCATGCTCTTCACCCCCTCGGACTCCACAGTGCCCGACATTTCCATCGACCCCAAACTCAGCGGATGCTATGACGTCTATCTGAGCGTCCGCTCAACCAGCGTCTCCTCAATCGTCCAGGCGGCAATCGGAAAAAACTACTACAGAATTCTGACGTCTGGCCTCGGGCCAAAGCACCGCAGCTACGAGATGCTACTTGCAAGGAATGTCGCTATGGACCGCCAAACGCTCTCTGTTGCCCCTGGCAACAACGCCTACGTAGGCTATTTCAAACTTATCCCCTCTGAAAAAGGACGTGTCAATGAACAGTTCGACCCTGCTGGCCGCGTCGAGCAGGGCCCCAGAATGACGCGCACTGATTTCGAGGCGTACAGCCTTCGCAGCCATGAAGAACTTTTTCTAAACGGCGTCATACGCGAGAGGTTTTACGTCGAGACACGCGAATGCGCCCCAGCGTCCAAACTCTCTCAAAAGCGCGGATACCAGTTATACAACTGGAATTGGATGGATTTGCTGTTCCCGAACAGTGTTCCAACAAGCGACAACGGCTCAATCGCAATAAAAGTCTCCGCCGCGTCAGGCGAATACGAACCTGTGAGTTTCGCGGTGAGAGGACTCAGAGATTTGCGCCATCTGAAGTTGTCCATCGGTAAGTGGAACACGGATAATGGTCAGAATATGGCGATAGGTTGCCGTATCGGCGTCGTGGGAATTCTGTACAAGCGCAGCACTGCATACACTGGCAACAGCGAAGTGATAAAGGGACCAGCCTTCATAGAGATGGTGGACCACATCCACGATCTGAAGGCAGGCGAAAGCCGCCAGTTCTGGCTGACGCTTCATGTCCCTGAAGGCACGCCCGCAGGCAGTTACAAATGCAACATAACTCTTGCATCGGATGGACACACTGAAAACATACCCCTCGAACTTACAGTCCATCCTTTCACGCTGGATCGGCCAGACATCGGACTCTCATTCTTCGGATTTCCATCGGGCACAGACGAAAAGGGGGTTGAGGAGGCCATGCAAGACTTCGCTCGGCATGGAATGACTATGCTTTTCATTGACGAGGCACTCCATCTCCTCACATTCACAGGCGACTCCGCAGAGAACGCCGCCATCGAATGGAAAACATCACGTCTACCGTTCTTCATGGAGCGTTGCTGTAGATATGGCCTTGACTATATGTTCATTCTGACCATTCCAAGCATCTATAACGAAGCCGCCAAATACGGCGACAAACGCATGCAGGTATTCGAGAGATTCATGGTAGACATTGAACAGCACCGCTCCGTCAACAACTGGCCTAAATTCTACTATGAGAACTTTGACGAAGCACTCTCGAATCCCGAAGAACTCCAAAAGGTCATGGAAACTACAGAGGTCATGGCAAAACTCTCGCTACCCATGAGCAACGACCATATCTGGTACAAGACCTCCCGTCCATTCCAGAAGCAGTGCGATGCCATCGCGCCCAAAACCTCTCTCTTCATCAACCGATTCAACACCAGGGACTTCTGGTACGTTGACACATGGAAACAAATGCAGAAACGATGCGACGATGAAGGCAAACTGCTCATGGCCTATAACAGCAACAACGCAATCGTCTTCTCGCAACCAACCGCCGCACGCTTCAGTTTTGGGTGGTTCCACAGGACGGCGGGTGCAGGTTCCGCAGGCCACATCATGTACTCCTACAAGGAACCATACGGCTCCCCGTATGACGATCTGGACGGCAACTGCACAGACTGGATCTGCAACTATCCCAAATGGGGCGGCTACGCGGGCGGCCCATCGCTCGACTGGGAGTCATACCGCGAGGGCATCGATGACCTCAGATACATCGTCACACTTGAAAAGCGAATCGCAAAGGCAACCGAAAAAGGTGTTGACGCCACAGCCGAAAAAAACGTTCTGAACGACATCATCGCCTCGTTCGACATGCAGAAGTTCCACGAGGAGAGCATCTTCATCACTCCAAAATGGGAGAAATCATGGAATGAAGAAGATAAATGCTACATGTCTGGTAACTACAACCTACCGAACGGATGGAATTCTTGCGACTATGACAACGCACGTACAAAAATCTCCAACACCATCACCGCGCTCGACATAAAACTACAAAACAAATAGATTTGTTATATATTAGCCAAAAAAACACAAAACAACAAGGAACGAACAATGAAACGGACATTCACCCTGATTGAACTGCTTGTCGTCATAGCGATCATCGCGATTCTGGCCGCAATGCTGCTGCCAGCACTCTCCAAGGCGCGCGAAAAGGCACGAACCATAAACTGCATCAACAGGACAAAGCAACTCGCGCTTTCCTTCAATCTTTACACCGATGACAACAACGATGTGCTGCCGTTGGTCGATTGGGCACTCAACGGTCAATCTGTCCAGCAGCCCAACGGCTCTTCGCGCACCGACTACATCCTCTGGCAGACCCTCGTCTATCCGTATGTCGGCGAATACGAGACATTCAATTGCCCAAGCGCGGTCGGCAACGGAGGATACACCTTTACCAAATATGCAGGCGACTACAAGGGAAGAGCCTCCATCGGCTACAGTGGATTGTGCACCGCGAAGAACCTCAACCAGTTCAAGTATCCGACCGAGACATGCCTCGGCGGCTGCGTCGGTATCTATGACTCCAACGGCAACGAGTACCGCATCGGCTACTCTTCATCTTGCCATCAGTACTTCTGGCTCAACGAACGCCATAACAAGATGCCGAGCATATTCTACATCGATGGCCACTCAGCCTCCCGCTCGCCACAGTCAATCCGCGTTTACGCGGCCACATCCAAGTTCTGGGTTGCCAGCCCCTCATCACCCGTCACAGACTGAGGAAGATTAAAAACATGGACAACAGCATACAAGAAATGTATTCCCTCAAGGGCAAGTTCGCCCTTGTGACAGGCGCGCGCCGCAACTTCGGGGCCGAGATGGCTCTCGGCCTTGCAGAAGCAGGTGCCACGGTGGCCATCACAGCACGCACGCTTGAAAACGCTCAAAAGGGCGCAGACGATTTGAAGGCGCAAAGCGGCTACGATTTCATCCCAATGGAACTTGAACTAACAAGCGAGGCGTCCGTCCAATCTCTTTTCGCGAAAATCAAAGAGATGTTCGGACGTCTGGACGTCCTCGTCAACAACGCTGGCGGTCATTCGCCAAGCGCCTGCGGTCTTCTGGAGAAGGAGAGTCTGCAAGGTTGGCATGACTTCATTGAATCAAATCTGACAGGCACCTTCCTTATGCTTCGAGAGTACGCAAGGCTCATGATGCCGCTCCGCTGCGGCAGCGTCATCAACATAGCCTCCATGGCAGGAATGGTCGGTCGCGACAGAAACATCTACGGCGATGACATGACTCCTAATCCAATCGCCTACTCGTCCGCCAAGGCAGGCGTCATCGGCCTTACATACGACACGGCTGCTTATCTCGGCCCCTACGGTATTCGTGTGAACGCCGTCTCGCCTGGCGGATTTCTACGCACACAGCCCGAACATTTCGTCCGCGACTACTCCAACCTAACAATGCTTAAGCGCATGGGACAGCCTGGACACGACCTAAAGGGAGTCATCCTCTTCTTGGCGTCCGACGCTTCTGCATACGTCACAGGCCACAATCTGCTCGTAGATGGCGGCTTTACACGCTATAAATAACTTAATACAAAGGACTTATATATGAAAAACTTCGGCATGATCGGCATGAATCAAGGGAATGGACATCCATTCTCCTTCACAGCGGTTTTCAATGGCTTCGACGAAAAGGCTCTTGAGGAGCAATGCGATTTTCCAATCATCCGCAAATACCTCAAGGAGCATCACGCCAACCGCGAGTTCATTTCGACAGCGAGAGTCAGCCACATCTGGACGCAGGATTTAGCCGACTCGCGGAGAGTCGCCGCCGTCTCCAAAATTCCGAATGTCGCTACATCCTTGGAACAGCTTGCCGATGAATGCGACGCCATTATCTTCGCGCGCGACGACATGCAGAACCACTTCCGCATGGCAAAGGATCTCTTCAAGACAGGCAAACCAATCTACATGGACAAGATGCTCTGCGCCACGCCTGACGAACTCCGCGCCCTTCTTGATATCATTGGCAACGACTATCCTTTACTCACCGCCTCAAGTTTCAGATTCGCCCCGAATGTTGCCGAAGCGGCGACGTTCATGAAGAGTCACTCCCCCATGACCATTCATGGCATAAGTCCTTGCATTTGGCTCCGCTACGCACCGCATCTGCTTGACGCGCTTTTCCAAATCTGTGGACGCGATGTCCTCTGGGTCCAAAACACAGGCTTTGACGGACGCGACATCGTTACCGTCACTTTCGCCAATGAACTCCAAGCCCTCCTCCAAATCTTTGACGGCATCTGCCTTCCGATGGGACTGACTTTCCACTTCAGGACGCCCGAAAAGGCATATCCAGTGCCATATACAGACGACACTCTCTATTCCTATTTCCACAGCATCGCAAACATGATGATCGCTTTCGCTGACATGGTCGAAAATAACTCGCGCCCTGTCCCGCTGAAGGACACCATACTGCTGAACAGAGTTGTTCTTGCGGGCATAGAATCGCGCGAAAAAGGCGGTGTCCGCATCGACATGGACAAGTTCATGCCAGATTTGGTTAACTAAACTGTCAGCTGTTGGTGCTAAGCATAGGACACCGCATCACTTGAGAATTCGGAATGCCTCAATTGCGCCTTTAAAGCAATGCACAACTGCGGGCGGCGTGAAATCCAATTGTTTGGAGGAGTATGCGCCGTCCTTAAGTGTACTGCAAGTGTTGAGCGTAATCACAGAACGAGGCGCGTATGCTTCATAAATGCGGATGCGCTCTGCGAAATGGTCATGTCCGCGCAGAATCGCCTTGCATGCGATTCCGCAGTTTTTTTCCAGAATGGACAGAAAATCATAAACATCCTGAACTCCCATCTGACAGTTTGCCTCGCGGCTTGGACGCTTTCGCTTAAGACTCTCATGGAAGCGTCCCCAGACGAAATCATGCCGCATGTCGGAATCCTCCAAATCTGCCAGACTGGCTATGCGCTCCTGCAAATCCTTGTGAGGCACTCCGCCATGCACAAGCAAAATGTCGCCTGGAATCACGGCGGCAGATGGAAGTTTTCCGCATAATGCAGCCACTTCACGTCCGAATGCGACAAACGTCTCGTCTTCCAAATGTGAATTCAGCCACATTGTGAACTCATTTGGATACGTTCTACTGGCGAAAATGGCACGTTGTTCTTCGAAATGGAAACCAAAGTCATGATTTCCTGCAATCCATCCAACGCGACCAGTGCGTTTTTTAGCCTCCCCCAGAAACTTAATGATGGTCTCCATGCTCTTCTCGCCGCGATCAAACAAATCGCCAAGTGAAATCACAGTCGGAGCATCAGCCGAATTGTTCCGAGTCCATTCGTCCGCAAAAGCAAATACAGCCGTAAGGGCATTCAAATCGCCATGCACATCACCTATCACCCAAATATTTGAGAATCCCGCTTGCCTCACATCTGCAAACACACGTCCATCACACGGCAACGCGAGAGGATAAGCAGCTGTCTCGCGGCATTTCCTTAACCAAGCAGTCAATTCAGACAAAGAATATTCTTCTTTTCCGCAAACGGAAAGCCTGTCGAATCCCTTGACATCATGCACAGCAACTGCAGTATTGCTGCTCTCAACAATCGGTTCCTGCGCCTCTGTTGGTGGCGGCTCAATAACCACATCTTCCTCAACACCTATATGAAATGTCTCTGATCTTTGAAGATTCTTCAGTTCCTGCAAACTTCTCCAAAACAACCAACAGCACGCAGCAACTATGCCTAATGAAATGACGGAACTGACGCATAACCATTCCAAACCATTCTCAAAACCGCCAAGCAAATACAAAATACAAATGCCAAGCAAGGCGTCTATTACAGCCAACGGCGCACTTAAATAATAGATAATTTTACATATTTTTAACATAAATAACAAATTAACCAAATAATAAATATTATAATTGCTGGCCATACTAAACATCCCCAGCAACCAAGGCCAGATTTCTCTGTCTTTACATTAGGCACAGGAGTTTGTGTAGGTTGTTGGATAGGAACTGGCTGTGGGATTGGCACTGGCTTTGGGATAGGAACTGGCTGTGGGATTGGCGGTTGCAGAGGCTGTGAGACTTTTGCAGCAGACGGCGACTGTGGGTCCGCCGTCTTTACGGTAGTGTTGATTTGCCGCGAGTCCTGCTTATCAGAGAGACGCTGCGCCTTTTCATTCTCACAATAAGGACATACGCCATTATTCGTTTCGGCATGGTGTTCATCGCAAAACAACACCTCAACGAAATCATTGCTTCCGCACACTGCGCATTCGCCAGAAATCGTTTTTTCGCGCAATATTCCGCAACAGCGGCATTTGTCAAGTTTAACTATCATCTCATTGGAATCTCATTTGCAAGAAATATAGTCCACTGTTACTTGTACGTCAAAGTCATCATTGCATCTTTTGTCGCGTCATTTGATTTGGCGATTGTTTAAGGTATAGTATTTGCAAACGGAACACGACCATGCGTACTCAACCCAAAACATTTGAAGAGCATTTAGTTTACACGGAGCAGCTCGCACGCCTCTCATTCTTTTATGCAAGGAAATTTCTTTCGCCGAGATTTCCAGAGAAATCAATTGGCATATTGCTTCGTGACCATACTCCCCTGCTCTACCATGCCCTGAATTTCACTGATTTCGAGAGCAATTGGAACAATCCTGAATGCATCACCATAATTGACAAGGCAAATCATCTTGCAAATCTCTCACCTGAAGATTTTGAGGAAGATATGTGGTCATTCGTCGCCGACACGGCGCGGAAACGTGTGGAGGAGATTTTCCCGATGGTCGTTGGCATTCAGCCGTTTGACGATGACTACCTCTGCTTCCACAGGACGTCCATCCCACGCTCTTTCCGTTACCTCTACTGCGGAAGCCTCCGCTATGAAGAACCAGCAAAAGGCTCAGACCTTTGCACGTTCCACATCGCCAACGCCCCTGCCCCTTCATCACTCTTCCAAGACAGCGAATACCTTCCGCTATGTCTCAAGACAATGATGAAGGAGGCGGAAATACGATACGGCTGCACACGCCTAACCACCACGACATGGCTCAACGACAGGTCACGATGGCTTCGTCTCTTCCCTGACGAGTGGCAACACAATCTGACTCCGCGTCTGCCCGATAAACAATATCTGCCAGTCTGGAGCATCGGCTCATGGGGACAGTTCATCGATGCCAGAGGAATGCTGGAGCCGTCACGAGTCAAAGAGTTCAGAGCGAACGGAATCTTTCGATACCAACAGCGTACATCACAATGCTCTTTCGAGAGTCTGCGCAGACACCTTGAAACGCTCTGAAAGCGTCAATCCTCCAACGTCTCAATAAGAAAACTCACGGGCCGAAATCCGTCGTTGCATGAAATCATCGCAGATTTCGGATTCTTCATCCATCCGTCATAGAAGTTTCCGCCACCATTCGCCAGTTCCGTCACAAATGGGAACATGCTCTCCCACGCGCTGTCGCAGAGTCCATCTGGTTTGCGAGACTCCTCTGAAATGAACGTATCTCCCTCGTGCAACTCGCAAGCGTGCTCAATGGGATTCTCATACTTCTCCATGAGATCCTTATAACACGCCATGCGAATGACTGTGATGCGAACTTTAATCATGGATAAACCTTTATTATGTAATACCTAATCGACTGATGATCATTGATGCGCCTTGCCGTTCCGCTTCGCTCCACGGTAAGGCGCAGAAAAACTTTAAGGCTACCCGACACGGGGGCTGCGCTCGCCCTTGCAGGGCTCGCTTGCCCCCGCCTATAATCCCCCGCAGCTTCGCCGCTTGTCTGTCAGTGTCGAAAGCCAGTATAAGTAGTAACGCCACCTGTCGCACACTCACAGTCATATTATCAGTCGAAGAGGAATTACTAACAAACTATTTCTTGCGGGCAGCCAGCGCACGCGCCAGTTGGTCTGGACATGAGGTCGGCCCACCATTGCAACTTATGCCCTTAAGACGAGCAATCACTTCATCGCATTTCATGCCTTTCACAAGGCTCATGATGCCCTGCAAATTGCCGTTGCATCCGCCTGTGAACTCCGCCTTCGCGACTCTGTCGTCATCGTCAATCGTTACATCAAAGCATTCCGAACATGTTCCAACGCAATCATGGTGAATCTTCTGCATGACAATCCTCCTGTTTTTTGGTTGATGGTTAATGTATCTTAGGAGGGAGATTTTGCAAACAATTACCATTATCATCGTTGGCAAGGTCTGCATTTGTTTGACAGTTGCATTGCAGTTTTAGGAATATATGCTATATTTCCCACAAACATTAAGTGTTATATATTAAGACCCAAACAATTGACGGAGACTAAACAAATGGATCAAATAAAGATTGAAGGAAAGAGTTTTCGTGGTGACATCATTCCGCTAAAAACAAGCGCAATTCTTCTCATTCAGGGGAGAAATGGCATGCTTGGTTGCGGTTATCTTTCGACTGAGACTGCCGACAAGCTCGGCCATGCGCTGGCGATAGTCACGGGCGTTGCGTCCTACGATGACATGCTTGCGGCAAAGGTGGCGAGAATGTCGTCTGCAGCGGCAACGATGGGCGTCAAAGTTGGAATGACTGGAAAAGAGGCTTTGCTTCTGATGGGATGATTTAAGAGGGAATAATGGAAATCGAAATAATCACAGGCGACATAACAAAACTGGAAGTTGATGCCATCGTGAATGCTGCCAACTGCGGTCTGCTCGGCGGCGGTGGCGTTGATGGCGCAATACACCGTGCTGCGGGAAAGGCGTTGTTCGATGAGTGCTTGAAACTAGTGGAAGGTCTTCCAAATCATCGTGGCACGACAGGAGAGGCGTACATCACTGCAGCGGGCGAATTACCATGCAAATATGTCATCCATACGCCTGGTCCCGTCTATCGCGACGGCAAGCATAGCGAGCCTGAACTGCTCGCGAACAGTTATGCTAACAGCCTAAAACGCGCAGAGGAGAAGCATTGCGAGTCTATCGCATTCCCTTGCATTTCGACAGGCGTCTATGGCTATCCTAAGAGAGACGCGGCGAAAATTGCGATTGAAACCGTCAAGTCGTTTCCCACCAATTGTGTCAAGAAGGTGATATTCTGCTGCTTCGGCGAAGAGGATGCCGCGATTTACCGCTCAATATTTGGTTGAAGACCTCAAGCCTTCTGTATTTTTCTCTGCAGTTTGCGGCTAATATAGTTCCCAATAAAAAAGATGATGGAAAGGAGTGCTATGACTGCTGGAATCACACATGGAAGAAATATACAATAGATAAAGATTCCTGGTCCAACGTCTCTTGGCGACGCCAAATACACGAATAAGATTAAGGAATATGCAGCCACCGTCGGGAAGAACCTGAACACAGGATTGCATTTTCGAAGCAGAAATACGCTGAGAAGAGCAGATACGACAGGAATCATAGCATCGAAAAGCAATAAGCCACATCCGTTACTGCGAAGTGATAACAGCAAGTCTCTCGCAAAGATAGAAATGCCTAAGTATCTATCAGAGAAGAGGTAATCAAGATAATCGCAAAGAATTGGAAGAAACAATCCCAAAATAAATATAAACAGATAGATGCCGCCCCTGTCCATTGAAAACCAATGTTTTTTGCTGACATTGCTTTTCGGCGTCACTTCATCCATGTTCATTTCATTATCCATTGCCTCGTCTTGTCATTTTTCCTGATTCGTTTTTCGGCCAAAACAAACACTATTAATCGCTTTTCTATAATATAGACGCAATCGTTATGGAATTCTTACAGATGCTTGACCTAAAATTTCTGTGGAAGATAGAATGATTTGATTGGCTTGTAGCCGCGCTGTGCCATAAGTTCGTCCCATTTTATAGGAAGGTATATTTTCACGGTGGCCATTCCGCCGCCAGGCAGACACAGTTCTTTGTTGCGGGCGGGGTCCCCTGTCACTATGAAAGCGCTTTTGCCCTTCTGCATGGCGGGCACTGTTTCCATAGTTGTTTTGCCAGTCCATGCAAGCCATGGTGGTGTCTGCGTTTTGGACGCATGCTCCGACTGCGCAATCTTGTTTGCATGCCTGACGAGAGGATATTTCTCTGGATTGAATGCGCTTCCTGGATTGCCCCAATAGTTGGCGAACGCTCTGGATTCCAACGGGATGCGCGCCGTCTGAACAAGTGCATTTTCGAGGGCGTCTTTCGACGGATAGAGTTGCGACAGGACGTGCGCCACATCAGGCGTCAGCAGAAATGTTCTGTATGTGCATGGCATTCCGCTGCCAACTGCCATCTGCTGCTTCTCCACTGCATCCCATGCAATCATGTCTTTGACTTTCGCGGCATCCGACGATGCAGGGACTAGATTATTTCCCCAATTGATTGCGGAGGCGGCTGTCAGAGTGGATTCATTGACGCCGTAGCCGCGTTGGACATGATATGGCTTCCATCCAACCTTCAGCGCGGTAGCCTCATTCTCCACAAGACACCACGGCATAAGATAACCAAAGGTGCCCATGCGATTCTCCTTAACATTATATCCACCAAGATTCTTCAGCGCAAGGTTGATAAAACGTCCAAGCACGGCGTTCTTCGGCTCTGAAATCTCCCCCTGACCGCAATCGAAGCCTAGTTGTCTTGCGACAGGACCGTTCAGCCAGCAGTAGGGCGTCCAAGCATGCGTCGAGACCAAAGTCCTGCGGAAATTACCATCCTTCATCGCCTCCGTGAACGCGATAAGAATCGGCATGAATTCTGACGGACAACCAGTCATGACACCGTTCACAGCCACATGTCGGACAGTCACCGACCTTTGCGCCGGAGGAATCGCGCCAATCACTCGCTCTGGCGGAAAATCCGTGAATTTCAGAAACTCCGCGACCGCCTTTTCAGTCGGTGGGACAATTGGCAGACCGTCCGTCCAGCCAGAATCATTAAAAATACGCTGAATCTCCTCAAAAGTTCCAGAAAGATCTGCATTTGAGGATGATACATCATTATTTTCATTGCGTTCTTCTTCGGTGATGGGCTTCAGGAGCGCCGCCTTTATTTGCGGCCATAGCACTTTGCGGGTGTTCTGAATCAGAACATCTTTTTCGTGCGATGCAAATGAGCCTGGATACTCCGCGACACGCAGGACGCCGACACCCGCAGTGAACGCCGTCGATTTGGCCTGCTTTACGAATCCAGGCGCGGCTATCATGACGGACGGAATGCCCAACATCTCCGCCGCAATGCATGAGCCAGTCTCCTTTGGCGTGCATAGTCCGCAGCCACCGTTTCCTGAAATCACAGCATCGACGCCGTACTCCTTGAGTCGCCGTTGGAACTCATCCTTCTCGCGTCTTATGACGCCTGGCCGTGGATAAGGTCCTGCCGAACCTATCTCGTTGAGCAGATAGACTTTAGCGGTTGGATATTCCGCCAAAATCAGACGCCGAAGCTCTGGATGCGTGACGGACGCCATGAAACTGCCGCCGACAATGGCGATGGTCTTGCCTTCCAGCGTGTCCAACCTTTTCCCCTGCTGAATCTGCTTAACGCTGACCTCAGGAACAGGTGAAAGCACAATGTAATCTGGCGTTATTGATGCATCAGCAAGCGAACATTCGCCATCGGTGCAGACATTCTCCTGCGAGAAAGAGAACAGACTAAATGCCAACAGGAAGCAAATATAACGTTTTAGCATGAATTATCTCCATTGTGTTTTCTCTGGTTAATTGTTGTCTTCTACCCAAGAAACGCAATGGAAATCATAATATTGCAGCCTAAAATCATTTATTTTGCACCGTGCTCAAGGAGGTCAGAGACAATCTGAACGTCCTCTTCGACGATGTTGTCATTGTCGGCGCGGTTCATTCCTAGATTGATGACATCGCCTGGCTTGATGTTGCGATAGGCGAATCCGAGCCCCATATATGCGTCGATTCGTCCTGCGGCAAGCACCTTGTATGCTATGCACGGTTTGCTGATGTTCTGAATGACCTCTATTGAGCGTGGCAAGTCCTCCAGCCAGAAGTGCTCGCCGCCACCAGCGTCATGAAGACTGCCGCAGTTGAACAATGGAACGACATGGAAATCGACGATATTCATCTTGTTTATCCAAATGTGTGTTTTGGGACTGTGCCCTGCGACGCCGACGGGAATTCCATACGCTTGGGCATGTTCCACCCATGCGTGGACGGTCCGCTCGTCATTCTCCTGGAAAAGTTTATCCATCATGCCGCCATGGAAGAAAAGTGCCTTGCATCCTGTCTGGACGGCAAAGTCGATTGTGCTTTCCATGTTCGGAAATTTGCCTTTGCCGAGTTGTCCAATCCAATTCATAGGGCCGCCTTCAGCGATGTATTTCTTGGTTGTTTCAACGACGTGCGGTGTCTCCGTGTTGGTGACAAAAGTGTTGATGCCAGCCTTCCACGCCCGTTCCCATGTTATGAGAATCTGTTCAGGAGTGTGGAAATTCTTCATGAACGCATCGCGGGCTGAATTCTGGTGGCTGAAACCGCCAAACGGATTCGCACCGATTATAAGCCTTGTCATCTTGATGCCGCAAAAGTCAACTGTCGGTAACATTTTTAAACTCCTCTATGTTTATTGTTGAACAAACTTCTTTATGGATGCCAATGACGCACGCATGAATTCAAGACATGACATATTGGCATACTTAGCATGAGTGGTGCGTCCAGGACGGCTGAAGCGATTAAGTTCAAGATTGTAGATGCCCCTGAAATCGTGGATGCGGAGACGGCGGACGATGCCTGGCCAGTCGGCAATGCCATCACCAGGCATCAGATGAGCATCGTCATGCCAAGTCATGACATTCGGATCAGCCATGCCGAAATTATCATCTAGATGTGTGATTGAGAGACGGTCGCCAAAGAGTGCCATGACGTCTTGACCATGGTTGTAGCAGAGTTCGTGTCCAGTGTCCCAGCAGAAGCGACAAGCTGGATGGTCTGCGAAGACTTTCATGACCATTTCAAGGTATTCAAGCCCCTCTGTGTTCTCGAAAGCCACAAGGAGATTCCTTGCAGCCGCCTCATCAAGAAGCCTTTGGAGACGTGGCACGGCAATTTCAGTGGGGCTGTGCTTGTCCATTCCGATGATGACATGGCAGACATAGTTCTGTGTGCCTGCGGAAACACAGGCATCAAGCCCCCTAATAAGCATGTCGGTATAACTGTCGCCTGCATCGCCCGCCTCCCAAACGGTCTGCATTTCGCCAAATGGCGCGTGCAAATAGTTGTATTCCAAACCGTTGTCTCTGGCGATTTTTCCCCAGAGAGCAACGTCAATGCCGTCTTTCCAGTCGGTTGCAATAGACTGGAAGCCCGCCTTCGCCGCTATTTCAATCTGCTCCTCAATAGATTCTTCGAATCCCATGCCGAGGGCAATGCTGTATTTCATTCCGTCCATAATTATACCTAATCAGAAAACCATAGTTCAAACCGAAAGTTTGCAGACATCACCGTATTCATGCTGATGACGTCTGCCATTGCAGATGACAGTGAAACCGTTCTCTGTGCAGAGAACATCGAATATAATGCCAGCGATGCGAACGTTTCGTAGGGACATCTTGCGCGAATTTGGATAAAGATGCGGCGAGACACTCACAGAAAAGTCTGAATTGACCTCAATGCCGAACATTCCGAAAATGATTGCCTGCGCGGGCACCGCGCCCTCGATGTCGCATTGCAGATGCGAGACTCTGCGGTAGTCTCTGACATCTGCGCGCTGCGAATCCCCCCAATACGGTAGAGCCTCACCCATCCACAAAAGGCGTGACAGAATGTTCTCCGCCTCTTTGACTCTGCCTGAGCGATATAGACGTTCGATGATTGCGGCGGGAAATGAGACGCACGCACCAGGCCCGCCGTTATCGACATCGCCCTCATAGTACGCAGGGTCGGTCTTGGAGAGAGAATGGACACCAAATGGACCCAAGAACTCCTTCTCGTTCATAAGATGTTTCACGAGAGCCTTTTCCGCCGCAGGTTCAAACACCCAATCGCCCCATCCAAGCGCCTTGAACATCTGTACGGTGTAACGGAAAAGGGAAAGTCCTTCAGCGGAGAGGCATCGGAACCAGCCTTCCTTTGGCGAAAACAGTTCTCGGTGCAGAAGTGTTTTCAAATCAGCCGCCCTTTGAAGCAAATCGACAGACGGTTGGTGGTGAACCAAACGGCACAGCGAAGCCACAAGATGCAGGAGAGGTATACGGCGCAGATTAAGGTCAGGCATGATGCCGTTGTAACGCATTGTCGGGTCGGTCGCAAAGGTAGGGCTTCGCAATTCAAGATGGTCGTTGGCAGGACCATAGTCAACCATAATCGCCTTCTTTGAGAGGTCATCGTGCATTAGGGCATGGTCAACAAGAATCTCGATGACAGATTTTCCATTGATCTTTGTCCTAAGCAGAGCGGTGTCGCGCGTCTGCATGACATAATAATATGCAAGGAAAATCACCTTCTCATGGTTGATTTGGTAGTAAGGGCCGAAGCCATTGCCGCTGCCTGCGTAGAACGCATAGCAGTTGCACAAATCAAGGGAAAGCAGATGAAGCAGATGCTCCTTGGCGGATTTGGGAGAGAGTATGCTCCAGATGCGGCATGGACCGCCATAGTTCCACATATAGCAGCAGATTGTATCGCCAGAAATACTGCCTGTGCCGTAGTGTGGGTGAAGGTGGAATGTTGGGACATTCCACTCGTTCATGAGCAGATGAAGCAGAGAACGGTTGTAGTACCTTACAATCGCAGAATTGTCGGATTGCAGCGTTGGCATTTGTTTGTAAAGATTCTCAACCCTCTCCTGCCACCAGCGTTCGGCCTCATCTTTGAATTTGACAGGATTCTTGAGGACTGCTTTTATTGTCTTTTGGTTCTCGCCATTATCTCCCAATGTGAAGGCCGTCCAAAACTCGACTTTTTCAGCAGGCGCAATCACCATTTCCGCGGAATCCAGAACGCCTGTGCGGACAGGTTCGCGAGCAGTCATGGGCAATGAACTTCCAACCAAAATTTCACCATACTCATTGTGCAGACTCAATGTCTTTCCGTCCCATCCCTTCTCTGCGTATTGCTTGTAGGCAGTCTCGACAGGATGCCCGAAGCACCAATTTGGTCGCTTGCAAACTCCTCCATATACTTCATATTGAACGCGAAGCATCTTCGATGCGCGTGAAGTGTTGATTACAATTGTGCGCATGAGCGCTGATGGTGCTTCCTTAAGTAGAACCAACTCCGTGCGAATTCTGAACGCACCGAGTAGCGCCATGCGCGTAAGGCAATCAGGCCGCCAGATCCAATGCGATGTAACCGCCTGCCTGTCGTTGAATCGAATTGCAATTCGGAAATTGGAACTGAAATGCGGCGGCGCATAAATGTCACGAATCTCGCAGACATCGGGCAGCCATGAGTTCACGGCAATCCTGCCATTGACAAGACCATTGTCCTCTGGGGCATGGCAGGAATCGCGGTCAGTCAAG
>JAEEGL016960759.1_pt1 | contig 20071 bp, 17 predicted proteins | sample 9134231 | NCBI WGS metagenome assembly JAEEGL01 (sample SAMN16246548, study PRJNA631951) | gut metagenome | biome: gut microbiome; feature: rumen; material: fiber-attached | host: Bos | place: Iran: Karaj | collected 2018-10
AAATTAGCTTCAGACGATTTACAGTTTATTAGCGAGTAGATTTGTTCTTGCAGCCGCAGAAGCATAGCGAGCTATGGTTCAAGGCAAAAGGACAAAGATGCCGCTAAGAAACGTAAAGCGTCGAAGCACAATAGAGCACCCGTGAAATAATAAAATACTAATTTATAGAAGAACCCTTTAATGCCATTGACATATCTTAAGATAAATGTCTATAAAATCTTTCAGATCTTTGTTCGAAAAAAATTCCACTCAAAATCTAGAAACACCTCTATTCTTAATACGTTTTTTTATCTCGACACTGCTTTAAGGCTAAATTCAGCAGACTCACGTTGAAACACACTTTTCACTAATTTATTAAAGACCTCATTGTCGGAGAGGGAGGGGGAGAGACGTGCCTACTTAAGTGAATACTCCGGGTCCCATGTCTCCTGCCTTCCGTCAGTGAACGAAATCTCAAACTGGGAGTCCTCCGTGAAGCGGATAATTGTCCCGTCAGGCAGGACACGCCGGTCGGTAGCCCCCTCGTGTGGCTTGCCTAACTGCAGCATGAAGTTGCAGCGCCGTAGGTACTTGACGAGCGGCTTGAGGTCGGCGGCATGGGCGCTTCGACGGTCGAAATAAGTACCAAACCAAGGACGTACCGCTGGCTTCTTGTCGTTGCCAGGCTGTGAGATCACCACATGCAGGATTGTGGCGTTCACGCCCGCATGGAAATACTGGTCGGCGATTGGCTTCAGTTCCTCATAGCTCCAGTCGTCTTTCGCCAGATTTGGCCACCCGTCGGTGAAACTCTCTGCCCACACACGGTTCTTACCGCTGCGGCGGGCAGAACCCAGAGCCGCGTCTATCTCTTTCTTCCTGAACTTCTTGTCGTCCACCCAAAACTCAGCGGCCACCTCATCGGCGGCGCTGCCGTAAGTGATGCTGTTACCAGGGAATGGACTGTGGGCATAGGGTTCACACCAGGTGCGCAACCCGTATTCATGGGCTTTTTCGGTCAGACCACCCATATATTCAATGGCCACGAGCTCGGAGATAAGTTGCTTGAGGTCTTTTTGGCAGGCCTCATCCTCATAGTTGAGCGGATAACCGAAACGCTGCTTAAACTTCATGTAGATGGAGTCGGTGTAGTTCTGTACGCCGCGCTCCCAACTGTCCACCACCACCGTGGTCAGCGTCCTGCGGTCTTTGGCTGGGATTCGTCGCAGAATCTCACCGATAAACGACTCGAAATGTTTCTTGACGTGCGTCTTCGACAACTTGTCCACCTCTAACCCCTCGGCTTCTGGTGAGCAGGGACCACACGTCACGTCGTTTCCCTCTTTCGTCTTGCAAATCTCGATACCTTGAGGGGTCCAGTTGCGCATCGACTCGGCGGGGGTGATCCACGGACCGCCTGACTGGCTCCAGCCGGGGCAGTTGAAGAGCCCCATCTCAATGTCGAGCTTGCCTGCTGTCTTCAGTGCCGTACGCAGGTTCTTCCACCACAGGCGGCTCAGGAAGTTGTTCTTGCCGTGGGAGTCGCTCTCTTTGGCTGGTGACATATTGATTCGGTTACGGATGTCGGTGGCGAGAAATGCCAGTGTGATGCCGTTCTCTTTCATGAATTCAAGGTCTTTCTTCACTCCTTTGGGGTCCACATACCGGTCCACCCAATAGTAGTAACAGCCCACGCGGATGCTGTCGGGCGGCGACAGAAACGAATTCCATAACGATTCTCGCAGGTCATCAATCCTGTTCTTTTGGTTTTGGCTCCATCCTCCCGCCGACAGACACAGCATACATGCGATCAGTAGTATTTTCTTCATAAAGACTATACTTTGTTTGAAATAGATTTGAAATAATTACCCAAACAATATGTTAAGCCCAAATAACAGTGACACTTTTCTCATTTAATATGATACATTTGTCTGCTTCTGTATGAGTTTACATTATATTCAATATTGTAAAGGTTAATCTTTGAACAAATTTACGAAAAAAAACTGTGTTTCACAAAAAAACAGTGCTTATGTGGTGCCTTATCATTAAAAAAAGAAATAAAGTAGCCATTTCTTGACTTTTTATGTTATTTCAGAGGCAAATACTATAAAATTTCCACTGTTTTTTCCTTTTTCCCAATATGATTAATCAAGTTCCAGATTTAGATTATAGGCTGATTTGATGTCATTTAATAGGAAATCATCCGGATGGTTTTTTCCCGCATCAGCGGTTTTTGCCCTGAAACCTTGGGGCGGCGAGTGCAGAGGCGAACTTGTTTGAGCTATGCCGAAATATCTGTTTAAGCCAAAGGAACAATTTCAAGCTTGAACTTTGTCATGGCATAGGATATTCACCGAAGGAAATAGTGACAAGGTTCTACGAAATGAAACAGTCGGTTTTTTTCTTCATTTTTAAATCAGCAGACATTAATTGTCTTTTCAGCCTTTTCTGCTTCCTTTGACGATAATCAACCCCAAAAACCTTAAACGATTAAAAATGAAGTGTTTTTTTTGTTTCTGATTTTAAACCCATAACTTCAGTAATTTTATTCGCTTGACTGTTACTTTATGACAGAGTTGTTACAAATCAAAAAACTTTCGTTAAATATTCTTTGTTTTTTGATTTTATTTACGGAATTATACTGATAAATGTAAATTATTTGCTAAATTTGCAACATATTTCAGATTCTGTGCGTATGGAACAAGAAGAAAAACCACTGCAACACGAACAGCAGCAGAAAATTGACGTCGATCAGATTTTGAAGGATAAAGCTGGAAAAAAAGCCAAATTTATTCCCTGGTTCGTGAAAAGGTGGCTGAAGAAAACACTCCATCAGGACGAGGTCAACAGATTTCTCTTGGGCAGGGCTGCCGGAAAATACGGTGTTGATTTCCTTGATGAGTGTGTTGATTATCTGGAGATGGACATGGAGGTCGAAGGGCTTGAGGAACTGCCCACCAACGAAGGAGGACGGTTTTTCACCATCGTGTCAAACCATCCGCTTGGAGGTGCAGACGGAGTGGCGCTAGGAAAGCTCATCTGCCATAAATACGACAGCAAGATGAAATATCTCGTCAACGACGTGCTCATGAACCTCAAAGGGCTTGCCCCGCTGTGTGTGCCAATCAACAAGACTGGCAGTCAGAGCCGCGATTTCCCTAAGATGGTCGAAGGGGCATTTCAAGGCGACAACAATGTGCTGATGTTCCCGGCGGGACTTTGCTCCAGAAAACAGGACGACGGAACCATACGCGACCTACCGTGGAAAAAGACTTTTGTAACCAAGAGTATTCAATATAAGCGGGATGTCATTCCTGTGCATTTCTCAGGACATAACTCCGATAAGTTCTACAACATCGCAAGGTTCTGCCAGAAACATAAGCTGAAGTTCAATGTCGCCATGTTATATCTGGTCGATGAGATGTATAAGAATGTGGGAAAGCATTTTAAAGTGACATTCGGAAAACCAATCCCATGGCAGACATTCACTGACAAGTCGCGCACTCACGCACAGTGGGCACAATGGGTACAGGATATTGTTTACGGGCTTTGAGAGATTGTTTGAAACTGTCTATGAATATATTATTCAGTTGATGTTTTTAGAAATGGTGAAAAGAACAGAGTTGTTTCATTGCTCACTTTTCACTTCTCACTTTATAAATAAAATATGTCGGAAAAAGATAATTGCGTTGGAGATGCTTGTGCCACTGCACAACAGACCAACGGACCGGTGTTGCCGCCCTGGTATGGAAAGTATGATGATATCATACCTCCTGTGCCGGTCGATATTTTGAAGGCTGAACTCACGGAGGAGAAGAAACTCCGGGGGACTAACCGAAGCAACAACGAGATTTATATCTGCACGTGGCAGGACTCGCCCAATGTTGTCCGGGAAATCGGACGACTGAGGGAAATTGTGTTCCGTGCGGCGGGTGGGGGAACCGGAGAACCGCTCGACCTCGATGAGTTCGACACGATGGACGATCCATATAAACAGCTGATTGTGTGGGATCCCGAGAACGAGAAAATCATCGGCGGCTACAGATACATTCTCGGCACCGACATCAAGATGGACGAGCACGGGAAACCGCTCCTTGCCACCGGGCACATGTTTGAGTTCAGCGATAAGTTCATGAAGGAATACATGCCCTACACCATCGAGCTCGGACGCTCCTTCGTCAGCTTGGAATATCAGTCAACCCGTACCAGCAACAAGGCTATCTTCGCGCTCGACAACCTATGGGACGGACTTGGCGCGCTTACGCTCGTCATGCCCAACGTCAAGTATTTCTTCGGGAAGATGACCATGTATCCATCCTACAACCGCAGATGCCGCGACATGATTCTGTATTTCCTCAAAAAACATTTCGAGGACAAGGACAAGCTCATCATCCCCGAATGTCCGCTTGAGCTGGAGCACGACCCCAAGGAGTTTGAGGCAATCTTCACTGAGGACAACTTCAAGGACGACTATAAAATCCTCAACCGTGAGGTGCGCAAATATGGTCTCAACATTCCGCCACTCGTCAACGCCTACATGAGTCTCTCCCCGACCATGAAACTCTTCGGCACAGCCATCAACTACGGATTCGGCGACGTGGAGGAGACAGGCATTCTCATCACAATCAATGAAATCATCGACGACAAGTATGTGCGCCACATCGAGTCATTCGCAAAAGAGCATCCCGAACTGATCAAAATCACCAGTGGCGCCAACATCGTCATCAGCGACAAGGAATAACACATAGAATACATATCGATAACCATCAAAAAAGCGGACATTGTCCGCTTTTTTTCTTTTTCAGTCGCTATGAATCTGTTTGTATTCATGCCTTCCACAGGCAGCAGGCTCGTCAACTCCTCTTTTTACTCACTTTTCACTTCTGTTTTTGAATATTTCATTTTTCACTTTTCACTTTTCACTCTTCACTTAAAATATTCTATTAATTCCTGTAAAAAACTCAAAATTACCATTCACTAAACAAAATACACATTTCACTATTCACTTAATTAATTCAATAAATTCCTGTAATTCCTGTAAAAAAACTCGTAACCTAATTACCATTTACTAAAGTAAATACACTTTTCACTATTCACTCTTCACTTTTCACTTAAAAAATTCCTGTAAAATATCCAAATCCGAAACTCAAGTATTTTTATATCACCGGTATCGACTCACCGTTGATTTTCCTGTACAGGTCGAGCGCATAGACATCGGTCATGCCCGACACGTAATCAACAACTGCCAAAAGGCGGTCATAGGCTGTTTCTGCATACACATCATACTGGGCGGAAACACGGTCGAGTAGCAGCTTGGAATAGGCGTGGTCAGGGGTCATCACTGCTTCTACAAACAGGTCGATAAGTTGTGAAATTATCTTATACCCCGACAGCTCAATATCGAGCACGTTCTTGTTTTTGTATATCTTGCTCAACGACACCCGCTCACATGTCCTGTAAGCCTCAAGCACAGCGTCCGACACATGCTTGATCAGCGACCCCTCAAACAAGCCGTTGAGAATCTGCTCCTCGCTCTCGATAAACACGCGGACACACTCCCTCACCAGCACACCTATCGCGCACGAACGGAGATAGGCTATCTGCTCGTTCACGTCGTCAACCTTCGACATCACCTCCTCCGTGTGACTCCGTTTTGAGGGGGCAACAAAGCCTAACAACAGTCCTTTTGTCTCATCTGTGCTCAGAATACCCAGTTTGTGGGCGTCCTCTATGTCCATAATCTCGTAGCAGATGTCGTCGGCTGCCTCAACCAGATAAACCAATGGATGACGGCACCAGCGGTTCTCAGCTGTCTGAAGAATGCCAAGTTCGTCGGCTATCTTGCGGTAGGTGGTACTCTCGCTCTGGAAAAAACCAAATTTGTGTTTCTTGCCGCATTCCGAAGAAGGGTAGGGGTATTTCACGATGGAAGCCAGCGTGGAATAAGTCATCACGAATCCTCCCGGACGGCGCCCCTTAAACTGATGGGTGAGGATACGGAACGCATTCGCGTTGCCGTCAAATCGGGTCAGGTCTGTCCATTCCGAAGGGGTCAGCTCACTTTCCCATTGCCTGCCGTTTCCCTCGCTGAAATAGGTTCCGATCGAACGCTCGCCCGAATGGCCGAATGGGGGATTCCCTAAGTCGTGGGCAAGACAGGCGGCACTCACGATGCTGCCACACTCGCTGATATGTGAGTCCGCCAGCTCTGGATGAATTGCAGTAAGCTGGCGCGACACGTCATCGCCCAGCGAACGTCCCACGCTCGCCACTTCCAAAGAGTGCGTCAGCCGGTTGTGGACGAAGATGCTGCCGGGAAGTGGAAACACCTGGGTCTTGTTCTGCAGACGGCGGAAAGGGGCTGAGAAAATCAGCCGGTCGTAGTCGCGACGGAACTCCGTGCGGTCATCGCGCCGGTCGTAATGAAGCTCTTCCTGACCTAAACGCTTGTTGGATATAAGTCGGTTCCAGTCCATGCTGTTGAGTGTTGTGCTAGTAGGGTATTGTATGATTGGGAGTTTTTTGCATTAGGGGGCTTTCTTCATGTGGCTGTCGGCTACGACGCTTCTGCTGTGGCCTTCCCAGTACTCAAACCAATGTGTATTTGTTTGCTCAAAATCCTAAATTATATGCAAAAATACATAAAAGGTGTGAAAAACTAAAATATTTGAGATTTTATTATTAATTTTGCAGTTTAAAACATCATTTAGTTCTTTTTTCTGCTATTATGAATGTGCGTATTATCAATAAGTCACATCATCCGCTGCCGCAGTATGAAACCAACCAGTCGGCGGGTATGGACCTCAGGGCGAATCTCGCTCAGCCGGTCACTCTCGAACCGCTTCAGCGGTGTCTTGTGCCTACCGGACTTTTCATTCAGCTCCCTAAAGGATATGAGGCGCAGGTCAGGCCAAGAAGCGGACTTGCCATCAAGAAGGGGGTGACTGTGCTCAACTCTCCTGGCACCATCGACGCCGACTACAGAGGGGAGATTTGTGTCATCCTCGTCAATCTCTCCGACCAGCCTTTCGTCATCAACGACGGAGAGCGGGTGGCGCAGATGGTGGTGGCGAAACACGAGACAGTGGAATGGCTCCCGGTGGAATCACTGGAGGACACAGAGCGTGGAGCAGGCGGATTCGGCCATACCGGAGTCTAAATGGTATCCCCGTCTTAAAAAAATCGTAAATCATAAATTCTTAAATTGTAAATAAAAAACTATCGTCTCGTCTTCTCGTCTTTTAATTAACATTTTTGAAAACAATTCTCTACATATTATTGTTTTTGTCCTGCGCCGTTAACGCAACGGCACAAGACATGGGTCAAGCCGTCCGCGAGAAGGCCGATGCCTTTTATTTCGACGGAGTGAGGCAGCGCATGGCGGGAAACCATGCCGAGGCGTATCAGCTGTATCGCCATACGCTTGAACTCTGTCCCGACCATGTGGGAGCCAACTACGACATCTCGTCCTATCATCATCTCATGGGAGAGGACAGTCTGGCTATGCTCACACTGCAGAAAGCGGCCGATGCCGACCCGAACAACTACTGGGCAAGGCAGGCGCTCGTCCAGCTTTATGTCAGTGAGAACAAAAACGCGGAGGCGGTCACAGAGCTTGAGAAGCTGGCCAAGGCTTACCCGAAAAACAGCCAGCTGCTTTTCATGCTCGAAGAGCTCTATTTCAAGACGGAGGATTATCAGAAAACGGTGGAGACGCTCGACCGCATTGAGCTGCTTGAAGGGAAAAACCAGGAAATCTCTACTGAGAAATTCAGAATCTATTCCCTCATGAAAGACGAGAAGAAAGCGTTCGAGGAGATGAGGGAGCTGGCAGAGGAATATCCCAACGACATCAGATACCAGGTGCTCATCGGCGATTTATACCTCGATCAGGGCAAAAACGACGAGGCGCTGAAGGTCTATGAGGATTTACAGAAGACCGACCCCTACAACATCAACCTGCTCATGTCGCTCGCCAGATATTACGAAACCACGGGGCAGACTGAGCTCTATGCTGAAAACCTTGCGAAAATCGTCACCAACGAGGCGCTCGACAACGACACCAGGGTGAAGATCATGCAGGGAATCGCAGCGCAGAACCTGTTCGGACAGAAGAACGACACGGCGAAGGTGATGGGACTGTTCGACCGGATTATGCTGCTCCCCCAGGAGAATATCGACATGGGGGAACTCTATGCCAGGTATTTGATTTCAAGCGAGATATCCAAAGAGAAAATCAAACCGGTGCTTTATCAGATGCTCGACATCGACCCGGAGGCGGATATCGCACGAAACCAGCTGCTCATGTATGCCATCGATGAGGATAACGACGACGATGTGATGAAAATCTGTAAGACGGCTGTCGATTATTCGTCGAAAAATCCCATGTACTACTACTATCTCAGCGTATGCTATCTCCGCCATTCAAAATATGAGGAGGCCATCAATGCCAACAGGAAAGGACTGGAGAGAATCGACGACGAGTCGAACGTCGAGATGATTGTCAACATGTACACCATCATGGGAGACTGCTATCACAGGACGGGAAAAAACCAGCAGGCGTTCGAGTGTTACGACTCTTGTCTGCTCTACAGGCCCGACGACGCGCTCGTTCTCAACAACTATGCCTACTATCTGGCACTGGAGAAAAAAGAACTCGACAAGGCGGAACAGATGTCGGCGAAGGCCATTCAGCTGAGGAAAGATGAGCCGAACTATATCGACACCTATGCGTGGGTGCTTTTTGAGCTGAATCGTTATGACGAGGCGAAAAAGCAAATCGACAGGGTGTTTGAACTGAAAGAAGGTAAGATGGGAAAAGAGGAAGCCACCTTCATCGAGCATGCGGGCGACATCTACTATAAATGCGGACTGAAAGAGCAGGCTATCCGGTTCTGGCAGCAGGCGGAAAAAACCGGAGGCGGTTCAACTCTCCTCAAGAAAAAAATCAAAAAACGAAAATACATCGAGTAACTCCCTGTTCCCTCCCATTGCTTGATTACCCAAATAAATGGTAAATCAGTAAATGGTAAATGGTAAATCAGTAAATGGTAAATATGTAATTTTGTAAATCATAAATAAAAATGGTTAATTTAAAAACGCTTTCTTTGTTGTTTGTGCTGACTGGTATCGTCAATGTGGCTTGCGGAAGCCAGAAGACGCTGGTTAAGAACGACACGCTGCCGGATAATCCCTCTGGCGTTTTTCAGAAAGAAGCTTATTTCAAGAAAATCAACGCGAATAAAAGCAAAGAAGACTGCCTCACAGCCAAAATCAAATGTGAGGTCAGCATGGACGGAAAAAGCATCAGCACTTCGGGACATCTCAAAATGAAAAAGGATGATGTCATTCAGATCTCACTTCTCGACCCGCTTGTGGGACTGATGGAGGTCATCAGAATAGAGTTCACCAAGGACATGATGCTCATGGTGGACCGCTACAACAAAAAATACATCTATGTGCCTTACGACCAGGTGGATTTCCTCAAGAAATGCGACATCGACTTCATCGCACTCGAAAACCTCTTCTGGAACCATCTCTTTGTGCCTGCCAAGCCTCAGCCGGAGCTCGAAGACTTCCAGTTTGAGGCTCCCGACGGCTCTGAGCCGACTGCCGGAAGCGATGTGCGCCTAAAATATGTGGATGAGCACCTCACTTACTGCTTCACCACCTCTCAGGCGGACAAACGACTTGTCGAGACGCTCATCACGGGAAACCGCGACAAAGACTCCAAATTCGCGTTCAAATACAACGACTTCAAACCATTCCAGGGAAACGACTTCCCTAACGAGATGGTCATGTCGTTCATCATGGGCAGCAAGAACGCATCGCTGTCCTTCATCCTCTCATCTGTCAAAAACAAGTCGGGATGGGAAACCCGAACCAAAATACCGACAAAATACTCCAAGGAAGACCCTGAGCGTATTTTCCGCTCCATCATGGGACCCAACTAATAAGTACCAAGACGCAGCGTGAAAAGGTGAGGCAAAAGTAAAACCGCATAAAGCCCGTCATCAAAACATTCTACTATACATTAAAAAAAATGAAGAAATACACTTCTATTCTGATTATCATCTGCATCGTGATGTTCGTTTTTTCCGGTAACATTTCGGCGGGATTCAGCATGCTTCAGCAGAAACCGCAGCAGAAGAGTCAGCAGCAACAAAAGCAGCAGCAGAAGCCGCAGCAGAAGGCACAGCCGCAGCAACAGAAACCTCAGCAGAAGGCACAGCCGCAGCAACAGAAGCCACAGCAGAAGGCACAGCCACAGCAGAAGGCACAGCCGCAGCAGAAGGCACAGCCTCAACAGCAGAAGCCGCAACAGAAGCCTCAGCAGAAGGCGCAGCCGCAGCAGCAGAAGACTCAGCAGCAGGCGAAGCCGAGTCCTACGCATTCGCAGCAGCAGTATCAGAAGCCTGCGACTACGACTTCCTCGTCGAACTCCGCCACCAAAACCCAGCTGAGAAACGAGAAGGCTGAGGTTCAGAAAGCCAAAGCTGAGTCGCAAAACCGGGCAGGACAGATTTCTCAGCGTATCAAGGCGAACCTCGACTCCGTGATGATTCTGCAGAACAGAATCGGACGGCAGCAGTATTCCATCGATTCGCTCAACACGAATATCAGCGTCCTGAATGTCCGTATTGACTCCATGCAGGTGAGGCTCGACACGCTTGAGAAGCAGCTGAACAACAAGATGTCCAACTACGGAAAGGCAATGACATTCCTGCAGAGAAGCATGTCGATTCAGGAGAAAATCATGTTCATTTTCGCATCCGACAACCTCACACAGATGTTCCGCAGAATCAGGTATATCAGAGAATATTCCAACTTTCAGAGAGCACAGGGATTGCTGATTAGGGAGGAGCAGACAGATGTGAGAAACACCAAGAACAACCTCCTCGACGCGAAAAACAATCTCTTGGCATCCAAGTCGATGCTCCAGAAGAAGCAGAACGACCTGCAGTTCACGAAAAACAACTGTGAGCAGAAAGTGCAGTATCTCAACCAGAACCTCAGCGCCGTGAAGGAGGAAATCGCCAACTATCAAAGGCGAGAGGCTGCTATCGATGCGCAGATCGACCGTATCATTCAGGCTGAGATAGAGGCGGAACGACGCCGTGTGGCTGAAGAGGCGAGAAGGCGTGCCGAGGCTGAGGCTAGAGCGGCTGCCGCAAGAGCTGAGGCTGCACGCAAAGCACAGGAGAAAGCGGCGGCTGCGGCAAAAGCGGCTGCGGCTGCAAAGGCTGCGGAAGCCAAACGCAAAGCGGAAGCCGAGGCAAAACGGAAGGCGGAGGCTGCGGCGAAGGCGGCTGCCGCTAAAAAGAAGGCTGAGCAGGACGCCCTGACCGCGAAGAAGGCGGCGGAGGCAAGGAAAAAAGCCGACGAGGAGAAGAAACGGGCTGAGGCTGCCGCAAGAAAGGCGAAAAGCGATGCGGAGAAGGCTGCAGCGGCTAAGAAGGCTGAGGAGGCAAGGCGCAAAGCTGAGGAGGCGAGACGCCAGGAGGAAGAGGCAAGACGAAGAGAGGCGGAAGCCAAAAGAAAGGAAGCAGAGGCCAAGGCGGCTGAGGAGGCGGCACGCAAGAAAGCCGAGGCTGAGGCTCGTGCGGCAAAGGAGAAAGCGAAAGAGGCGGAGCGTGAAACCGAACGTGCTGCCAAAATCGAGCGAAGCGAGGCGAAAGCCAACAAGCCCACCGTCGAGACCGACCAACTGTCTTCCAGCTTTGAGGCGAACAAAGGACGGCTGCCGCTGCCTGTCTCCGGCGGTTCCATCGTGCGTCATTATGGTAAATATACCGTGTCGGGGGCATCGAATGTCACGCTCGACAATAAAGGTATTGACATCCGTGGAGCTTCCGGAGGTGCTGTACGTGCGGTGTTTAATGGCAGGGTGTCGTCCATCTTCCAGTATGGCGGACGTTATATTGTCATGATCCGTCACGGTAAATACATCTCCGTCTATTCCGGACTGTCGTCAGTCTCCGTGTCCAACGGCTCGAGTGTCAGCACCGGTCAGACCATCGGATCCATCGGACTCGACGAGTCAGGGGAGCCTGTCATCCAGTTCCAGCTCCGCAAAGAGTCATCCAAACTCAATCCCGAGGCATGGGTGAGATGATTTTCCTTTCTTAATCTACACAAAAACCAATCCTGCATTTTAATGTCGGTCATATCTGACCACTTTAAAATGCAGGATTGGTTTTTGCTCAATTTCCTTTTTTTTAACAATCCGGAGCTGACGTCCAGGACTCAATGTCATAAACGTCAGAAAAACGATCTGATGCTCACACCGCACTCAGCAGCTCATAATAACGCTTGACAGCATCTGCTATCTCGCTGACAAGGATATACTCGTCGGCGGTATGTGAGCGGCTTGAATTGCCGGGACCCAGTTTCAGCGACGGGAACGGCATCAGTGCCTGGTCTGACAGGGTGGGGGAGCCGAACGGAACCATGCCTTTCTCTATGCATTTCCTGACAAACGGATGGTCGGGACTTATCGACGATGAGTTCAGACGGAATGAGCGGGCGGTCAGCTCGCTCTTCAGGTGTTTCTGAAGCATGCCGAATATCTCCTCGTTTGTGTAGCACTCGTTGCTGCGGATGTCGATGGTGAAACGGCATTCGTCTGGTATTACGTTGTGCTGCGTTCCCGCGCTTATCATCGTCACCGTCATCTTCACCGAGCCCAGCAGCGGACTTTCTTTACGCAGGTGATTCTCCTGTATCATCCGGATGTCGTCCATCGCCTCGTAGATGGCGTTGACGCCCTCATTGCGGGCTGCATGCCCCGACACACCTCTTGCCACGGCATCCACCACCATAAGTCCTTTCTCCGCAATTGCAGGCTGCATCCCTGTCGGCTCACCCACAATCGCGAATTCAATCGCCGGCAACTGCGGAATCACGCTCTCGATACCACCTTTGCCCGATACCTCCTCTTCGCATGAGGCTAAATAAATCAGGTCGTTACGGCTCTCGCGAAGCAGCAGAAACACCTGAAGCAACGACATCAGACCGCCTCCGCAGTCGTTCGCCCCCAGGCCGTATAGCTTGTCTCCATCGTCCGTTGTCTCCATCTCTGGGGTGAATGGGGCGTGCTGCCATCCCGCCACCGGCTTCACTGTGTCGATATGCGCGTTAAGCAGAACCGCAGGCTTCGATGCGTCGAAATCCTTGCTTTTCGCCCACACGTTATTGCCCGACCGCTCTGGGGTGCAGCCTTTCTCTTTCAGATACTCCTCAATGATGTCGGCTGCTGCTGTTTCCTCTCTGCTCACCGATGGTGTCGCTATCAGGCGTTTCAGCAGTTCAACCGCCTCTGTTGTTTCCTTTGTGAAATCCATATCCGTTTTTCGTTTTTTACGTTCTTTCTGCAAAGATATATAAAAAAATCGGATTAACATCCAGGAATAAAAAGAAATCCGTTTTTAAGGAATCACTTGCCCTCTTCCCGCTCATCCTAGTTCCCCTATAAATCCTAGTCCCCCTGGAAAAGCTAGTCCCCCTGGAAAAGCTAGTCCCCCTAGAAAAACTAGTCTCCCTAGAAAAGCTAGTCCCCCTAGAAATCCTAGTCCCCCTGGAAAAGCTAGTCCCCCTGTAAATCCTAGTCCCCCTGGAAAAGCTAGTCCCCCTAGAAAAGCTAGTCCCCCTAGAAAAAATCTTTAAACTTTCAACTTTAAACTTTCAACTCTAAACTAAAACAGACATTGTCTAAATAGCCTCTCCTTAAAAAAGTAAAAAATACCAAAGAAAGTCATCCTTTCTGTTTTGTTTTTCCATGAAAATTGCTTATCTTTGCATAGAAATATGTAGAAAAAAAACCGTCGTTTCGGTTATGTTTATTTTTTGATTGCGTAAGATTTTGTACGCCAAAAATTTATTGTAAGAATTATGAGTGAAATGAAAAAAATCAAGACTGCGCTCGTGTCGGTGTTCCATAAAGATGGATTGAATGAATTGCTCGCTGAGCTTAACAAAAACGGTGTAAAATTCCTCTCAACCGGAGGCACACAGAGCTTCATTGAGAGCCTCGGATATGAATGCCAGAAAGTTGAAGACCTGACTACTTATCCGTCCATTCTCGGTGGAAGAGTCAAGACGTTGCATCCCAAAGTGTTTGGAGGCATTCTCGCAAGAAGGGATGTCGTCACCGACCAGCAGGAAATGGAGAAATATCAGATTCCCGAAATCGACCTCGTCATTGTCGACCTCTATCCGTTTGAGCAGACTGTGGCTTCAACCGACGACGAGGCTGCCATCATCGAGAAGATAGATATAGGCGGTATCTCCCTCATCAGGGCAGGAGCCAAGAATTTCAAGGATGTCGTGATTGTGCCTAGCAAGCAGCAGTACGAACCGCTCCTCAACATCATCAAAGAGCAGGGAGCAGCCACAACGCTTGAGCAGCGCAAGGAATTCGCCAAGGCGGCATTCGCCACCAGCTCTCACTACGACACCGCCATCCACGCCTATTTCGCACGGTAAATCCTGAATATAGAGTTTCGTTAATAATAGTGGGGTTATAAGAAGGATATAAAGGCTTTCTCATTGGCAAATCCATTGTCCACGAGTCTCAGTTCGTTATCTCCCATTCCGCAGGGATTAACTCCATCCATAGTCTCAAAATAATTATTAATTATTAATTGTTAATTGTTAATTAAAAAAAGACTCCATCCGCAGGATTAACTCCAATTTCTGAAAGAAATTTAACTCCAAATGAAATTTTAACTTCATCCATAGGATTAACTCCAATTTCTGAAAGAAATTTAACTCCAAACATAATATAATCAGATGAATTTTTTCAAGTTAACACAAGATATAGCGATGGACCTCGGCACTGCCAACACCATCATCATCATGAACGGCAAAATCGTTGTCGACGAGCCGTCGGTGGTGGCGATGGACCGCAACACCAAGAAGATGATTGCTGTTGGAAGTAAGGCAAAGATGATGCATGAGAAAACGCATGAGAACATCATCACCTGCCGGCCGCTCAAAGACGGTGTCATCGCCGACTTCAACGCATGTGAGCAGATGATGAGAGGTCTTATCCGTATGGTCAACATGCACCATCATTTCTTCCCCCAGTCGCTCAGGATGGTCATCGGTGTGCCGTCGGGCAGCACCGAGGTTGAGCTCAGGGCGGTGCGCGACAGCGCTGAGCATGCAGGAGGAAAGGATGTCTATCTCTTGTTCGAGCCAATGGCTGCCGCCATAGGTATCGGCCTCGACGTGGAGGCTCCGGAGGGAAATATGGTCGTCGATATCGGTGGTGGTTCAACCGAGATTGCGGTCATTTCGCTCGGAGGTATCGTGGCAAACAGCTCTATACGTATTGCCGGCGACGAGTTCACCATGGACATTCAGGATTATATGAGCCGTCAGCACAACGTCAAGGTGTCCGAGAGAATGGCTGAGAGAATCAAGGTGAATGTAGGCTCTGCGCTCACTGAGCTCGAAAACCCGCCTGAGGACTATGTGGTGCACGGACCGAACAGGATTACAGCCCTCCCGATGGAGATTGCAGTCAGCTATCAGGAGATTGCACATTGCATCGACAAGTCAATCGCCAAAATTGAGACTGCCGTGCTCAGTGCCCTTGAATCCACTCCGCCGGAGCTCTATGCCGACATCGTGAAAAACGGAATCTGGCTCACAGGAGGTGGAGCCCTCCTCAGAGGACTCGACAAACGTCTGTCCGACAAAATCAAAATGCCGTTCCGCATTGCAGACGACCCGCTCCACAGCGTGGCGAAAGGAACGGGCATTGCACTCAAGAATGTCAACAACTTCTCTTTCCTTATGAGGTAAAAACAGCTCTTGCCCCACAAACTCTCACTCTGAATGAGAGGCAAAGAACTGAAGAGAAAGACCAGCCTGAACTGAACGGCGCAAGCCGCTTCCGTCAGTTGTGATTTGTCTTTTTATTTGCTCTCTACAATCTGCAGCCTCATTATCTCCCATTTTCGAAGAAAATTAACTCCATCCATAGTCTCAAAATAATTATTAATTATTAATTATTAATTGTTAATTAAAAAAAGACTCCATCCCCAGGATTAACTCCATTCGAAGAATTACAATGAGATATCTCATCGAATTATATTATAAATATCGCTGCTGGCTGATTTTTGTTTTTCTTGAGATTGTCAGTTTGATCACTCTGGTCAAGTTCAACAGATATCAGGGCAGTGTCTATTTCACCACAGCGAACACCGTGGCAGGAGCATGGTACAGCTTCACAAGCGGTGTCTCATCCTTCTTTGACATGCAGGCAGAGAACGAAAGGCTTGAACATGAGAACGAAATGCTCAGAAAACGGCTGAACGACCTCAGGTCGGGAATGAAGGAGGAGGATAATACCGTCGACATACTTACCGAGAAAAACAGGAATCTCAGAAACTACAGTTTCATCGGTGCTCATGTCATCAACTCCACACTCAACAGGCCGAACAACCTCATCACCATCGACAGAGGGGAAATCGACGGAGTGAGGGAGTCGGCGGGCGTCGTCTGCTCATCCGGTGTTGTAGGTGTGGTCTATAAGACATCTTTGAACTATGCGGTCGTCGTGCCGCTCATCAACGAGAAGTCAATCGTCAGCTGTAAAGTCGATATCGACTCAGCGAGGGTGTTCGGCACCCTTCAGTGGCAGCTGGGAAGCCCCCAGTTTTCCTATCTCAACGACATACCCCGCCACGAGGTGGTCAAAGAGGGCCTGGAAGTCGAGACCAACGGGTTCTCCGACATCTTCCCTGCCAACATCCCTGTCGGAACGGTCACGAAAGTGGACGACTCGTCCGACGGACTCTCTTATTCTCTCACGGTCAAGCTCCACACCGATTTCTCCAGGCTGAGAAATGTGTCCGTCATTTCAGGATATACGCGCTACGAGAGGAAAATGCTTGAGAAAAGGGTCGGCTCCCTGCTACAAGACAAATAACGGCTATGAACGATACAATCAAACATAGAATCATCAGGATGCTGCTTATCCTTTTCGTGCAAATCGTCATTTGCAACAACATACCGTCGTTCGGATACGCACCGCCTGTACTGCTGGCATACCTCACCATGAAATTCCACAGAGGCTCGTCAAGGGAAAGCCTGCTGATCTGGGGGTTTGTCATCGGACTGATTTTCGACATCTTCTCTAATACCATGGGAAAAGGGATGGCGGCGTGCACCCTGCTCGGAATGCTGCAGCCTTTTCTGCTCAACCTCTTCTCGCCCACAGAGTCGGTCGATATGCTCGTGCCATCTTTCAAGACGCTTGGATTCGACCGCTATGTCTATTATGTCATCGCCACCATGCTGACATTCCATTTCGCATTCTATCTGCTTGAGGATTTCTCTTTCCGGCATCCCAAGATATTGTTCACCGGCACGCTCGTCAGCACCGTGCTTGCGGTCCTCTTTATCCTGCTCGTGGATGTCATCCTCCCAAAAGACAAAAATGTGGATTAGTATGGAGAACGGCACGATTCTGGAAAACCGCAGATTTGTCATCGGAGCCATCATTCTGGTGATTGTCATTGCTTACATCTGGAGGCTTGCTGCGTTGCAGCTCATCAGCAGCGACTACAAGACGAAGGCCGACAGCAATGCTTACTACAGAAGTGTCATCTTTCCGTCAAGAGGTAATATCTACGACAGAAAAGGGGAAAGTCTCGTCTACAACCAGACGGCGTTCGACATCATGGTCACAACCAGGGAGATGGGCAACCTCGACACACTCGAGTTCTGCCGTTTTATCGGGATTACCAAGGATATGTTCATCCAAAGGATGGCGGATATCAGAAACCCGAGGATGAACCCGGGATTCTCTCCCGTCCGGCCTCAGCTTTTCGTCGGACAGCTGTCGGAAAATGAGTTCTCGGTCATTCAGGAGAAACTCATCAGATATCCCGGATTCTCCATCCGCAAAAGGGCCATACGTAAATATGCCACACCTCTGCTTGCACATGTTCTCGGTGATGTGGGTGAGGTGAACAAAGACGATATCGATAACGACAAGGAAAAATATTATCAGCCGGGCGACTTCATCGGAAGCCAGGGAGTGGAACGCTCCTACGAGAAGGAACTCAGGGGAGAAAAGGGGGTGCAGATTCTGCTGCGCGACGCTACAGGACTTGTCCACGGACATTATAAGAACGGGGAGGAGGACGTGAAGCCCAAACCGGGAAAAGACATCACACTCGGCATCGACGAGGACCTTCAGGCGCTCGGAGAACGGCTGATGAAAGGAAAAAAAGGCGCTATCGTGGCTATCGAGCCGAAAACAGGTGAGATCCTGTGTATGGTCTCAGCGCCTACTTACGACCCGAGAAGGCTCGAAGGCAAAGAAAGGGGCATCTACATGTCTAAGCTGCTTAAGGACAAGGACAACCCGCTAATCAACAGGGCGGTGCTTGGACTTTATCCCCCGGGATCCACATTCAAGCCTACCCAGGCGCTCACGTTCCTGCAGGAACATGTCATCACGCCCAACACCTACTATCCCTGTCAGAGAGGATTCAGGGTGAAGGGAATGAAGGTCGGATGCCACACCCACCAGACGCCTATCGACCTCGTTCATGCCATCGCCACTTCCTGCAACGGCTATTTCTGCTGGGGATTATACCATATGTTCAACAACCGCAGCCAGTATAAGACACTGCATCAGGCGATGACTAAATGGAAGGACTACATGGTCAAGATGGGATTCGGCTACAAGCTCGGTGTCGATTTGCCAAGCGAGCGCAGAGGACTCATCCCCAACGCGCAGTACTATGATAATCAATACAAAGGAAACTGGAACGCGCTGTCGGTCATCTCCATCTCAATCGGACAGGGAGAAGTGCTCGCCACTCCTCTGCAGATTGCCAACCTCTGTGCCACTATCGCCAACAGAGGCAAATATAAGACCCCCCATGTCGTTCATGAGATTCAGAACGGGAAAGTGGCAGACTCTCTCACAACATTCCATTCCACCGGAATCAGTCCTTATTACTATGATTATGTGATTGAGGGAATGAGAGGGGCTGTGCTTAAAGGCACTTGCACCGGAGCCAACATTCCCGGATATGATGTGTGCGGTAAGACGGGTACGGCGCAGAACCCTCACGGCAAGGACCACTCGGCGTTCATGGGATTCGCCCCCAAGTCCGACCCCAAAATCGCTATCTGTGTCTATGTCGAGAACGGTGAGTGGGGAGCCACCTACGGCGTGCCTATCGGGGCATTGATGATCGAGCAGTATCTCAGGGGAAAACTCTCTCCTGCGGCTGAAAGCAAGGCGGAGCAGTTTGAGCATAAGAAAATCAACTATAATGAGGACAGCGAAAAGAAGACCGCAAAGAAAGAACAGCCTAAAAAGACTGTAGGGGAAGACTCCGTCAGCGAAGAGAGAATCAGCGTCTTCCATCCTTTTGGAACACATGCCCTCGACTCTATCAACAATGAGATTAGAAAAGCCGGAGAGGAAAGGAAGGAGCAGCAGCGCAAAGCGAAAGAGGAACTGGAGAAAAAACATGCCGAGGATATAAAGAAAAAAGAGGAACAGGCTAAGGAAAAGCTGGAGATAAGACAAAAGGCTGAAATCGCAAGGCAGAAAGCGGCGGAAATCAGAAGAAACGAAGACGAGCAGAAGGAGAGAAAACGCAGAATATACAAGAAAAAACAGAAGAAAGCGCTCGACGAAGCCGTCAAAACCGACTGGCTCATCCGTCAGATGAAACAGAAACTCGAACAATAGCGTATAGTCTGTAAATCCTCTAATCCTGTCAGCTTTCCTGTAGGCCGCAGTTTTCTGCGGCACATTTTCACTCTTTCCCGGCTGCCATAGCAGGAACGCCTCCCAAAGTTGAATAACTTAATCACCATTTACTAAAGTAGAGACTCCCCGTGGGGAACTCAGCGCAGAATCGATTGATAATCGATTGTGTGATGAGGTGGTGCAGCACTCGGCTTGTGCGAGCCAAGGAACGAAGGCGAAGCAGAAGACGCTAAGTGCAAAGGAGGGGCCAAAATAAAAACCGTAATCAAACCCATCACCAAAACCTCCTCAAATCCCCACCCACGCATGCAATAACCGTAAAGCCTGTAGAGACTCCCCGTG
>JAEEGL010615154.1_pt1 | contig 20070 bp, 14 predicted proteins | sample 9134231 | NCBI WGS metagenome assembly JAEEGL01 (sample SAMN16246548, study PRJNA631951) | gut metagenome | biome: gut microbiome; feature: rumen; material: fiber-attached | host: Bos | place: Iran: Karaj | collected 2018-10
AGCTTTCGGACGGCAGCGTCCGCATCCCCATGACCGGGGAGATCGCCTCGATGAACGTATCGGTCGCGGCGGGCATCGGCATGTACGAGTATACCAGACAAAGGAGCGTCAAAAAGTAAGTGAACAAAGCGGGAGAGATCAAAGCCGAACAAACCGCCCTGTGGCTCACCTCGGAAGAGGTGGAAAAGCGCGTTGCGGCGGGCAAGGTAAACGGCAAGCAGGACCTGCAGACCAAAAGCGTCTTCAGGATCGTGCGGGATAATCTTTTCACGCTTTTCAACGGTGTAAACATCCTCCTTGCGGTGCTGATCCTCGTGATGAGCGACGGCAAAAAGTGGAACGACGTCTTGTTTATGGGCATCGTGTTCTTCAATTTGTTCGTGGGTATTTTTCAGGAGCTGCGCGCCAAACGCACCATCGAAAAACTTTCGCTGATCTCCGCTCCCAAAGTTACCGTTTTGCGTGACGCGGAGGAACGGTTGATCCCGGTGGAACAACTGGTGGTGGACGACGTGATGATCCTGGAGGCGGGCAGGCAGATCTGCGCCGATTCCGTGGTCGTCGGCGGCTTGGTGGAAGTCAACGAAAGTATGATCACCGGCGAGTCCGACCCCATCTTGAAAAAGGAAGGGGAGGAGCTTAAGAGCGGCAGCTTCGTCGTCAGCGGCAGGTGCTCCGCGCGCGTGATACACGTCGGCGCGCAAAACTACGCCAACAAGATCGCGGCGGGCGCCAGATACATCAAAAAGACCAATTCCGAAATTTTAAAGGCTCTTCGCGCCATCATCCGTTTGATGAGCGTCATCGTTTTGCCGCTTGGCGTTGCCATTTTCTTAAAGCAGTACCTCGTGCTTCGCGATTCCGCGGACGACGCCGTCTTAAAGATGGCGGGCAGCGTGGTGGCGATGATCCCGCAGGGGTTGATCGCGCCTTCCACCACGGTTTTTGCCGTGGGCGTGGTGCGCCTTTCGCAACACAATACCCTTTCGCAGGACCTTTACAGCATCGAGACCCTCGCCCGCGTAGACGTGCTCTGTTTGGATAAGACGGGCACCATCACCGAAGGTTCGATGGTGGTGACGGGCGTCGTTCCCGAAGAGGGGACGGAGGAAGAGGTCAAAAACGCCCTCGCGCGCATCGTCGCATGCGTCAAGGACAACAACCCCACCTATCAAGCGGTGGAAGCCTTCGTCAAGGGGATGGAAGTTTCCGCGGAGGGGGAGCCGTTCAGCTTTTCGTCCGATCGCAAGTGGAGCGGCGTCAACGCGGAAGACTGCGCTTACGTGATGGGCGCGACGGAGTTCGTCGCCCCTGACCTTGCCCGTAAGTACGCAAAAAAATGCGCGGCGTACCAACGCAAGGGACAGCGCGTGCTTTGCGTGGCAAAGGCGGATAAGATTGGCGGCGCAGGTTTGACCGGTCAGAGTATCCTGGGCTTTTTGTTGATCGAAGATAAGATCCGCGACGAAGCGGAGGAGACCTTGCGCTTTTTTGCCAAGGAAGGGGTGGATATCCGGATCATTTCGGGCGATAACCCCGTCACCGTCGCCGCCATCGCCGCAAAAGTAGGGTTGGCGGATGCCGACAAATACACTGACGCAGCCACCTGGGGGGACAAACCCAATTACGCTTCGTTGGTCAAGAATTACAAGATCTTCGGCAGGGTGACGCCCGAGCAAAAGTTGGGGCTTATCAAAGCGCTCAAGCGGCACGGACACACCGTCGCCATGACGGGAGACGGCGTCAACGATATCCTTGCCCTCAAAGAAGCGGATTGCAGCGTGGCGATGGCGTCGGGCAGCGACGTTGCAAAAAGCGTGGCGTCCTTGGTGCTTTTGGACAACAATTTTGCTTCCATGCCCTACGTGGTGGCGGAAGGCAGGCGCTCCATCAACAATTTGCAGCGTTCCTCCTCCCTCTATTTGGTAAAAACCATCTACGCGGTGTTGCTTGCCATCGTGTTTATGTTCATCGGTAGTTACCCCTTCGAGCCGTCGCACTTGACCCTCGTCGGCGTGGCAGCTACGGGCATCCCGTCCTTCCTGTTGGCGTTGGAGCCCAATCACGAACGCGCGGAAGGCAGCTTTTTGTACAACGCGTTACGACGGGCGATCCCCGGCGCGCTTACCGTGGTAGTCGGCATCCTTGCGATCCAAATCATGATCCCCATTTTGTCTCTTAGCGTGGAGGAGGCGGATATGCTGTCCGTTCTGATGGTCGCCATCGCCACCTTTATGGTGCTGTTCCGCGCCTGTTTGCCGATGGACGTCAAGCACGCCGCCATCTTCTTCTCGATGCTTGCGGTGTATATGCTCGGCTGGCTTTTGTTCCCGTGGACCTTCAATATGATGAAGATCGGGGATCTGACGTTAAAAATGTTCTACGTCCTTTTGGGGCTCAGCGGCGCCGGCGCCTGCATCTTCGTGCTGTTCATCTTGTTGGAAAGGCGCATCGCCAAGCACGGCAAACCCAAGTTTTTCAAAAAGCTCCATTTGGAGTAGTCAAGCGTCGCTGACCTTGACCTTTACTTTGAGGTCAAGCGTGCAGTCCTCCGCATCCCGTCCGTACTTTTTACGATATTTCCCTTTTAGGGAAAGGGGGTCCAGCCCCGTCCGTTTTCCCAGCGCAAAACTGTTTGAGATCACTTTTTCAACGTACGCTTTAACTTCGTTTTCCACCAGTTCGTCCGGAAGGTCCTTCGGACTTTCCTTGAGGTCGGTGGCGATCACCTTTGCAAAGTAAAGCGGACAAAAGGTAAACTCACCGCTTTTTTTGATGTGCCACCACGGCACGCTTTTTTTTATAAAGACGTCCATAAACCCTTTTTCCGTCTTGATGGGAAGCAGCATTCCGTCCGCTCGTTTGGTGAGGCCTATCGCAGCGGTCACCTCTTCGCTTTCCACGCGGCCCAGCCCCTCGGCGTCAAACAAAACGGTCTTGGAACAGTCGAAGGCGTAGTTTTGTTCGTCGCCGCCGGTATCCGCTCCGCCCACCGCCTGTGGGACGGGTACCGCTTCCACCCAAGGCAGGAAGGGGGTGGAGCCGTCGGTTTCAAACTCCGTAGCAAAGCTTTTTAAGGTGGTGGTCGGATGTCCTCCCGTCGTGCTGTTTATCTTGTTGAGTTGTTGCAGGTAGATGGCGGCGGCGCCTTGTACCGACACGCTGCGTTCCAGCGTCTTTTTTGCCGTGCCTTGCGCCGCCAATACGGCAACGTCGTCCATCACCGAATCCTCCGCAAACAGTTGCGTCACCACCTCGCGCACGCCGTCGGTCACCAGTTTTTCGCCCAGGATCAAAACGTGACAATGGAAGTAAGCGGGCTTATACGCCGTGATCCGTGAGATGGTTTCCATCGCGCCGATCAAGGTCGAGCCCTCTCCGCTGACCACGGCGTATCGGTTTGGCGCGCCGGGAGCGGAACTTTCCCCCGCCACGGCGATCTGCACGGTCACTTCAACGGAGCCCGTCTCGGTCTTGTCCACCCCCATGCCGACTACGACGCCTTTGTTGAGCACCGGTTGCGGTACGATCAGTTCGGAAACCACGGCGCAGGCAAGTACGATCAGCGCTACGGCGAAAATACGTTTAGTCCCGCGTTTCACTTTTACCTCCTTTTTCTTTGGCAATAGAGTAGGCGCCCAGAATGCAGGTAAGCGTTGCGGCAAGGATGCAAAAGACGCTTGCCGTCTTTGTCATAAAGTTTTGGTAAGCGCCTTCCTCATCCAAAAAGAAGGCGGAAAAGATAAGCGCCGCGCCGCAAAGCAACGAGGAAGGCAGGATCTTCCCCTCCTTGCCGGTAAGACCGCGGAGGCTTTCCTTGCCCGAAAGAAGCACGAGGACCAGGTAGGAGGTGGTGACGATCGCCCACAGGATGATCACCGGCCAATCCGCAGAGCCCAGTTCGTCGGCGTTTGCCTTGAAGGCGCTCAGTTTGATGAAGACGTAGTCAGTCATTTTTGCGGCGTCGCCGTAGGCGGAAATAAAGACTGCGAAAAACACCGTGATCATCAAAAAGCAAAACAGGGCGGCGGCAAAGGCGATCCGTCGTTTTGCCCGGGGCGTTTCGGGAGTCTCTTTGAGGTCCAAAAAGCAGAGGACGGCGCTGTCGCCAAACCATCCCGCGCCGCTGAGGAGTCCCTTTCCGAACCCCGAAAAATCAGGGTTGAACATTCCCAGCGCGTTGAACAGGTCCCCTTCGCTGCGGGTGAATATCACGACGAACAAAAAAACGAACAAAAACAACCAGGCGTATACTTCCGCCATCCTTGCCGCCGCCACGAAACCCTTGCGCGCGACGACGGCGCAGGCGATAAGCAGCAGCGCCGTCACCGGAAGTACCGGCGCGTTTTCAAACAGGGATAGGGCGTAATAGGTGCCCGCTTCCCGCGAAAACGCCGTCAACTTCAAAGTGAAAAAGAGGGCGAATATCCCGTAGACGACCGTCTTTACGCCGCGCGGCATCGGTAAGGCGGAGAGGCCGCCCAGGCGAGCCGTACGCAGGGCAAAAAACGCCGTCACAAGTTCCGCCAAGGTCAAAAGCGCCGCCACCCACACCGCTTTGCTGCCCGCCGCGGCGGAAAGCACCGAAGGCAACGTGCAAAACTTGGTGGCGACGATCAAGGTGACGCAAAGCAACGCACCCTCGAAAAAACTTATTTTTCGCGTTTGGTCAAGCGCAGCGGGTCCGGTCACTTTTTTGCTCCTTTGATGCGGATGGGGTTTTGGTTTTTGATACTTTGCGGGCGGCGGATCATCTCGGGCAGTTCCTTTTTGACAAAGCCGTCCTTGAGGTCACTCGCCAAAAGCGGCGCGTACGGACTTGCGTAATCTGCGCCGAAACTTTTTAGGGTCACCAGGTGACTCAAAAGGATCAGCACGGCAAACACGATGCCCAACAAGCCCACCAAGGCGGACGCCGCCACAAAGATCAGTCGCAACAGACTGTACGTGCCGACGTCGTCCGGCACCAGGTAAAGTCCGATGGAGGAAAGCGCGGTCACCAGCACGGCGGGGGAACTCAACAATCCCGCGCTGACCGCCGTTTCTCCCAGGACGATGGCACCCACGATGGAAAGCGCCATCCCCACGTAGCGCGGCATACGCACGCTGGCCTCGTTCAAAATGTCGAAGATCAACAGAACGAGAACCATCTCCAGCGTGGGGGAAAGCGGCGTTCCGTTGGTGCTGTTGATGATGGTGATCAAAAACTTCAGGGGCAACACCTGGTACTGAAATTCCTGCACCGCCACGAATGCCGCCGGCAAAAACAGCGCGATCACGGCGCCCAAAAGCCGCAAAAAGCGGGTGACGGTCACACGGGTGTTGCGTTTGAAGTAGTCTTGGCTGTCCTGGAAACTTTCGATCAAAACGTGCGGAACGGTGAGGGCGATGGGACTGCCGTCGGACAGGATGGCAACGCGGCCCTCCAACAGCTTTGCCGCCACCACGTCCGGCTTTTCGTAGGAACCCACCTGCGGAAACAGAGAGGCGGGGCTGTCCTCCAAAAACTTGGTCAGGTAGGAGCTGTCGATCACGCCGTCGATCTCCACTTGGGCAAGTCGCTCCGTCACCAGATCCACCGTGCTTGTTGCCGCTACGTCGGAGAGGAAGCATACCAGCACTTTTGAAGCGGTGTACTTTCCGATGGTCACCTCGCGTATCACGAGAGCCTTGTTTTTGAGGCGACGGCGAAGCAGGGCGGCGTTTACCGTCACGTCCTCGGTGAAGCCTTCGCGCGGACCTTTGATCACGCTGCTGGTGGGCGGCTCCTCCACCGAACGCCGCTCCCACTTTTTTGCGGAGAACAAAAAGACATCGCTTTCCCCCTCGATCACCAGGGCGGTCTCTCCCTCCGCAACCGCCTTTTCCGCCCGGGCAAGGTCCGTCACCCGTTTGACGGGTGCGGAAAGGTAAACGTAGCGATCCAAGGCGGCAAGGTCCACGGTATCCTCCCGCGAAAGCGGCTTGATCACCCGTTCCTCCAAGGTCTCCTTGTCGGTCAGCCCTTCAATGGCAAGGTAGCACGCCTCCCTGCCGCCCACAGTGGCGGGACGCAATAAAAGGTCCGCGCTTTCGCCGAAATCTCGTTTTATTCTTGCGGGTAAATTCGATCTCATTGCGTATAGTATGAAAAAAAGCAAAAGCGATACTCCTTTCCCATCAAAAATTTAAATTGTTTTTTGCAAAAAGCGAAAATTTTGCGTTTATTCGGGTAAAAAAACGGCGTCGAAGGGGTTCGGCAAAGGCAAAAACGCCCCCAAAAAGCCCTAAAAACAAGGCGGATCCCCTGTTTTTGGCAAAAGGTTACGTATTGACAAGCGCGCGCACGTATGGTAATATAGTTATGCGAAAAACGCTTGCGCGCGTAGGGCACGCGTTCGGCGCTTGGAACAATAACGGCGTCAGCCGATTATATAAATTAGGTTTAAAAAACAAAAAACAAATTTTTGGAGGTATTTATGAAAAAAAAGATAGGCATTATCATTGCTATTCTGCTTTGTGCCGTGCTCGTCTGCACCTTCGCGGCTTGTAAACCCAAGAAAGGGAATGAAAACAAGAAAGAAGATCCGACGTTCACCGTGACCGAAACGGAAAAAGCGACGATGGAAAGCAAGATCGGGACTTATCTCGACGAATGGCTCAATGCTAACGCACAGGAAGAGGGTGCTTTCTCCGATCAAAAGAAAGCGATGAAGGAAGACCTCAACACTCAAAAAGCGGCGTTTAGCTTTACCAACAGCAAAAACGAAGCCATCAACCCCGCGTTTGATATTAAGTACGCTGCCGCTACCGGTAAGTATACCATCAAAGTAACCTGGTCGGACGGCAACGGAACTCCCGTCACCTTGACCTTTGAAAAGGATACCGTTCCCGCCGAGTATATGGGCTGGGCCGGCAACAACAGCAGGGTCAACGACGAGTGGTTGTTGGACAATGCTAAGGCTTCCGACACCCTTGACGCTCTTGTGGCTGCGGGTATCAAAACCATCAACACCGTCACCGGCAACGCCATCACCGGCAAGTTCGGCGCGGACGGCGTGCTTGGCGTAAGCGTCGCAGGCAAGACCTACGGCCTCCGTATCGCGGGCAACATCGACGGCACAGTCAAGACCAACAACCAACTCGGTCTTTCCATCGTGGATGGGGACGGCAGGGCTCGCGGCGGCATCTACTACAAGGCGGTCGACGGCGTCGAGAACAACAAGCTTTACATCCAGTACGCCACCACCGGTGACGACGGCAACCTGATTCGCGACAATGACGGCAATTTCACCTATGCTTATAAGTACATCAGCTATGCCGATATCTACGGCGCTCTTTCCAGGTTCATCCCCCACAAGGAAGCAAACGACGGCGTTTTGACCTTTGAAGATGAAGATGGCGAACCCATCGAGATCGACGGCCTCACCACCCTTCTTGCGGCAAACGACATTGACGGCTCCATGGTCAACATGATCGTCAACATGCTTTGCAAGACCTACAAGAACGGCGACAGGTACTACATCGACATCAACCTCGGTTCCGTGCTGTCTCAGCTTTCCGGTTTGATGAAGACCATCAACCTTGACCTCAGCGGCTTCGGCATCGACCTCGATGCGATGGACATCGACCTTGCGAACCTCAGCGGTTTGATCGGTCACATCACCGTCAGCGGCAAGGTTTCCAACGAGGAACTCTCCGACATCGAAGTTGCGGTCAACATCGCGAAGAGCAAGTTGTATCTCAATGGTAAGAGGAGCGAGAAGGGCGAGGTTGAAAAGGCCATCAACATCCCCGCCATCAGCTTTGCCGTCTACCTTGAGGACTTCACCTTCTTGCCCGACGAATTCGTCGAGGACGTGATCCCCGAAGAGGCGTTTGACGAGGCGGAGTACTTCAGCCCGACCAACTTTGACCTCAGCGGCGATATCCACATCGTGCATACCGAGCTGAACGAGCAGGGTCAGGTCGACACTGATAAGAGCCTTGACGACACCTTCCACTTTGACTTCGTCACCGACATCAACCTGCTTGAGATCCTCGAAAACGGCTCCGACAGCTCCGCCAAAGCTGCCCTTGCCATCAGACAATCTCAGGGCGCTACCTACGATCCCAACAACGACAGCAACTTCTTGACCATCACCTACGAGCAGAAGGATAAGTACCTCAGCGCAAGCGGTACCGCCTTTGGTTTGGACGATGGCGAGACGCTCTACTCCTTCCAGATCACCAGCCTCGACGAAGCTAAGAAGCAGATCATGTTGTGGCTCGGTTTGGATACCGAACACGGCAACTGGCATGGTGTCAGCAAAAACTTCGAGCTCCTTGACTACGTGCTTACGAGCGACACCACCTTCAAGGCAAACAAGAAATACTACGTCAAGGGCGAAAACGACGTATACACCGAAGCGACCAATATCGTGGTCGGTGATGCCGTTCCTGCCGACACCTACTACGTCGTGCCGGATACCTTCGAGAGCGCAAAGATCATCTTCGGCAATTCGTTCATCAGAACCCTGATCATGATGATTATGAACTCGGGCAAAGCCTCCGGCGCTGTTGCCGAAGCGGCTCCCGATCTTTCCAACATCGACGGGTACATCGACGCCTTCAAGGGCATCTACGATGAGTTTGTCACCGAAGGCAAGATCGACTTCGAGCTGGACGGTGAAGACCTTGAAGTTAAGGCGGAGATCACTGCGGAAATGATCAACGAAGTGATCGATACCATCAACTCCACCTTCGGCGCGGAGCTCGAGCACATCGCCAACCCCAAGGAGGTCAAGTTCTACCTCAACTACGGTGAGACCTACAACGACAAGTGCTTCATCTCCGTGAAGTACAGGGACAACACTTACGAGTTGTTGTTTGACGACAGCGTAGCGGGCAAGTTTAGCATCGACTTCAAGGTGATCCTCAAGTCCAACCGCGTCTACGAGTTCAACTTCGTCGCGCAGAAGGGCACCAACGACTGGACCGCCACCGTCACCTTTGACATCGTCAAGGACGGCACTGCGGAAACCCCGGTCATTGAGAATCACACCGCCGTTACCCTGTCCAACTTCCACGGCAAGTGGGGCACCGACACCTCTGCTAGGATCGCTACCTTGCTTCCCAGCCAAGAGGCAAAGGCTGCGTCCCTGCCCATCTTCCCGAGCACGGACATCGACAGCGTGGGCACGCAGATCGCCAAGGGTCTCCTCAAGATCTTCTCCAACGACAAGGTCCAGCAGTATGCTTTGAAGGCAATCGGCATGGTGATGAGCCTCATGGATTAAAGCCGATCCGGCGCTAAACAAACAAAAAGGCAAGCAGAAATGCTTGCCTTTTTTCGTTCCGTAAGAAGTTTTACGCATCGTCCTCCGCTTCCGTTACGAAGTACCCGACGTCCTCATCGACGGGAAAGTAGGTCCACAGGGCGCCTTCGTCGGGCGGAAAGCCCGGCGTGCCCGGGATGCCGTACAGGACGCGGCTTTTTCCGTTTTCCTCCCGTATACCCACCAAAAACTCGGCGTCGTCTTCCTTTACCACAGCCCAGCGCGAATCCGGCATCAACCCGGAAAACAACGGGAAGGGGGTGCCTGCGGCGATGCGTCTTTCCGCACGGGCAAGCGCGCTTTCGGGCGGAAGGGGCAGAGGAAGGAAAGAGGGTTCGTCCTTCTTTTGCTCCGACGGCGCGGCGGAGGGCGCAGTCTTGCTTTTTGCGGCGGCAAGCAGCCGCCATTTTGCAAGGGCGGCGTCTTCCCCTTGCAAGGTGGTCGCAAACAGCGTTTCCGCCCCGGTTTTTCCTATTAGGGAAAGGGCCGTGACGTCTTTTTGCAAAGCAAAGCTCTGTTCGGTGGGAAAAAGCAGTTCTCCGTCCGCAAGGCAGGCTTCCGGCTTTACGCTTTGCGGCAGGATGACGCGGGGCGGGCGCCCGCTTACGGTCAGGCAGGCAACGGGGGCTCCGTCCGTTTTTCGCAACAATATTTTTTTGTGGGTCATAAACTCCTCCGCAGTCGGTCCATACTCCAATATGGAAAAGGCGGGCGCGACATTTTGTTTGGCAAAATCATTGCAATATTTGCTTTTATATACTATAATTATTTATCAGAGGGATAATCTATTCCTCTTTACAGATAGGAGATTGAATGATGCGTAAAAGAATTCTATTTTCGGTAATTGCTGTCGTGCTGCTCGCTTGCGTGCTTTGCGCGGCGTTTGCTTGCGAAAGCTACAAAGCCAAGGCTCTTTCCAAAGTGGGCGACAAAAACGCCGTGGTGGAAAGCAACGGCGGCCTTGTGGTCAAGCAGGGCGGATATCTTTACTTTATCAACGGCTACACCGGCTATTTGACCGAAAAAGGCAAGCAGAACTGGTTTGGCAGGGTCCAAAAGGGCGCCATCGTCCGCGTGACCTACAATGAGGACGGCACCCTCGGTGACGATTACGTCGTGGTCGTGCCCAAAAGCGTGATGGCGGATTCCGAAAACGTCGGCTTCTCCATCTTCGGCGAGTGGATCTATTACGTCAGCCCCAGCGCGGAGGAGGATCGTTCCGGCACCGTGCAGACGGGTACCTTGCAGTTTATGCGCACCAAGATCGACGGCACCGGCACCCAGGTCATCTTAAATTGGGACGACAAGGCCGTGAAGTACAAGTACACCTCAAAGGCCCTCGTCTTCTTCGACAGCGCCAACGGCAAGCTTTACAGCAAGGACCTCACCGTCAAAAAGTTTAAGAAAAACAAGCCCGGCGACCTCATCGACGAGGACGTCGCCGCCGTGCACTTTGTCAAAAACGACACCTTTGATCCCAAGGCGGATGCTTCCGTGGCGGATTACGTGCTTTATACCAAAAAGTCCGAGGACGCTTACGAAAACAGCAACACGCTTTACGTTTCGGATGCGCGTGGTTCCGAGGGCAGCAAAAAGGCCGTGATCGGCGCGGACACCTATGCTGACGGCAAGTACAGCATCAGCGTGGTGGCTTCCTCCGTAACGGGCGATAAGCTTGCCGTTTACTACACCAAGACCTCTTACGTCGGCACGTCAAGCAGCGGCACCGTCGTGGGCACGTACGCTTACGAATTCAGTGACAAGACTTTTGCTTTTACGGCGGCAAACGAGGTTTGCCTCAGCACGGAGGACTTGTCCGCTCTTGCTCCCATCAGTTACGCCGATGGCGTGGTCAAAACCGGCTCTAATGCCAGGATCTACTACACCGACGGCAGAGAGGTCAGCACTTTCGGCGCGCTTGACCTCAGCACCTTCCTTTGCGTGAAGGACAACTGCTTCTACTATCTCAACAGCGACGGCATTTTGCTTTACTACCCGCTCAGCAAAGACGCCAACGCTCATTACGCCTATACCACCGGCGAGAAGTTTATGACTTCCTTTACCGGCGCGGAGTATTTTGACGGTTACTTCTACTTCATCCAAGACGACGATTACGACTATATGTCCCGCGTCGCGCTTTCCGAGATCGATATCTACTCCGGCAAGGATGCCGCCGTCACTCGCGTGGCGCTCATCACCGCCGCAGATAAGACCAAGATGGAAGAAGCGGAGAAGACGACCGAGTCCGAAAAGTAAGCGGCAGATCGTAACGACAAAAAAAGATGGCAAGTTTCCTTGCCATCTTTTTTGTTTGATCGTTACCGATTATTCGTCATCCTCGTCGTCTTCGTCCTCTTCGTAGTCGTTTTCGTCCACGTTGGTGTCAAAGCCGAAGATCTCGTCCTCGTCGGGGAAGACTTCTTCCTCAACTTCCTCCTCTTCTTCCTCTTCGTCGTCAAAGCCTTCGCCATCGAAGCCTTCGCCTTCGGGGAGGTCGTCGTCGAGGCTCTCCTCATCTGCGTCGCCGTCCAGCGCGCTTTCGTCCTCGGTGTTTTCGTCGTTGTCCCAGTTTTCGTCCTCGTCGGTCAATTTGTCGTCCAAGTCCTGACGGCAGTTTTCGCAGTAATCCTGGTCGTCGGGGATCAGGGCGCCGCATCTCGGGCAGGTTTTGGTATAGAGATCGTCTTCCTCTTCTTCAAAGTGAACGCCGCGCAATTCTTCCTTGCAGACTTCGCAGTATTCTTCATCTTCCGGGATGTAATTCAAAAGACAACGTGGGCATAATTTGTATTGCGGCATAAATGTCCTCCTTTGGGGAGCAATGCTCTTTGTTCCATTATTATATGGATAAATTCAGTAATTGTAAACACTTTTTCGCTAAATTAACAATATTTTTTTTTACGCGCGTTCGGATACTATTTCGGGTCAAAGGAAAGGCAAAAAGCAGCGGGGCAAAAAATGCGGTAATATCCGAAAAAATCAAAAAGTAAGGACGGGATATACTAAGAACGTGTATTCTGGCTATCACGCCGCAAATGAAAAAGCTGATACGGCAAGGGCACCTTATTGCGTTTAAAAAAGAGGAACGATGGGGAACCATCGCTCCTGCTTTCGTGCTGTTTTTCGATTGTCACCGACCGATGCCCGTTCGGGAAGATCGGGTGCCGGAGTACGTGGCCCTGATCCGGGACAGCCCCTCGTCACATCTTGTCGGGGGCGGCGATACCCAAAAGGGAGAGGGCGTTTTTGAGCACCTGCTTGACCGCAAAGGTAAGTAGGAGGCGCGCCTCTTTTACCCCCGGCTCCGCATTGAGGATGCGGTTGTCGATGTAGTACTTGTTGAAGATCTCCGCCACGTCCACGGCAAGACGGGTGACCACGCTGGGCTCCCTTTTGTCCGCGGCGGCTTTGATGGTGTCGCCAAAGGACGCGATGGCGCTTACGAGCTCGTGCGCGTTTTCCAGGGCGGCAAAGTCCGCCTTGGCGGGATCAAACGTCCCTGCTTTTTCAAGCAAGCTGTTTGCGCGTGCGTGCGTGTACTGCACGTAGGGACAGGTCTCGCCGTCAAAGTTGAGCACCTTGTCGTAGCTGAAGGTGATGTCCTTGATGCGGTTGTTTTGGAGCGCCCCGAAGATCACGGCGCCCACGCCCACCTGCTCGGCGATCTCATCCTTGTTTTCCAGGTTGGGATTCTTTTCGTAAATGATCTCCTTGGCTTTTTGCACGGCGGAGTTCAAAACGTCCTCCAGGTAGACCACTTTGCCTTGGCGGCTGCTCATCGTGCCGTCCGCAAGGGAGACCATACCGAAAGCGACGTGCTCCAGGTCCTTTGCCCAAGGCTCGCCCAAAAGCTCGATCACCTTAAACACCTGACGGAAGTGCAGGTTTTGCTGGTAAGCCACCACGTAGAGGCATTTGTCAAAGTTATAAGTGTTTTTGCGATAGTAGGCCGCGGCAAGATCACGCGTGGCGTACAAGGTGGCGCCGTCCGATCTGACCAGCAGGCAAGGGGGCATATCGTCGCCCACTTCCACCACTTTTGCGCCCTCGGAGTCGACCAAGAGGCCCTTTTTCTCCAAAAGATCCAACACGGGTTGCATCTTGTCGTTGTAGAAGCTCTCTCCGTTGTAGCTTTCAAAGGTGATGCCCAGGCGATCGTACACGCGATTTGCTTCGCGGAGCGATACCTCCTTAAATTTGGCAAACAGGGCAAGCGACTCGGGGTCGCCGTCCTCGATGCGTTTGAAGTACTCCCTGCCGAGGTCGTTGAGGTGCTCGTCCTTTTCCGCCTCCTGGTGGAATTTGACGTACAGCTTGTGCAGGGCTTTTACGCCGCCTTGCTCCACGTCCAAGCCGTCGCCCCACATTTTGTAAGCGACGATCATCTTGCCAAACTGGGTGCCCCAGTCGCCAAGGTGGTTGATGCCCACCACGTTGTAGCCGAGCGTTTTGAACACGCGGCTGAGCGCGCCGCCGATCACGGTGGAGGAAAGGTGTCCGATGTGGAAGGGCTTTGCGATGTTGACCGAGGAGTAATCGATGCAGATGGTTTTGCCTTTCCCGAGGTCCGAACTGCCGTATTTGTCGCCCTCCGCAAGCACCTTCAAGAGGGTGTCCCTCGCCATGTTTTCACGCGAGAACTTAAAGTTCAGATACCCGTTGAGCGCCGTGCAGGAAAGCAGGAAGGGGGGCAGGTTTTGCGAGATCTCCGCCGCAAGGACGTTTGCGATCTCCACCGGGGACTTCCTGAGCGCCTTCGCAAAGCGGAAGCAGGGGAGCGCGACGTCTGCGTACCCGAGGTCCTTGGGTTGGGTCAAAAGGGAGGAGATCTCCTCCTCGGAGACCCCGTCGATGTGGATGAGGGATGCGATAAGTTTGCTGTTGTTCATAATCACACGTTGAAACGGAAGAGGACGACGTCGCCGTCCTTCATCACGTAGTCTTTGCCTTCGCTGCGTACCTTGCCGTGCTCCTTGGCGACGGTCAGGGAGCCGCATTCCATTAAGTCTTCGTAGGAGACCACTTCGGCGCGGATGAAGCCTTTTTCAAAATCGGTGTGGATCTTGCCGGCGGCTTGCGGCGCTTTGGTGCCCTTTTTGATGGTCCAGGCACGGGTCTCTTTTTCGCCTGCGGTCAAATAGGAAATAAGACCGAGAAGTTCGTACCCGGCGGTGATCAGCATGGAAAGGCCGCTTTCCTTGATGCCGAGTTCCTCACGGAAAAGCTCGCGATCCTCCTTGTCCAGGGCGGAAAGTTCCGCTTCCACCTTGGCGGAAAGCACGATGACTTTGGCGTTTTCCTTATCTGCGATCTCGCGGACCTGTTTGACGTAGTCGTTGTCCGGCTTGCCGATATCGCCTTCCGCGATATTTGCGACGTAAATGACCTTTTTGGTGGTCAGAAGGAAGAGGGAATCGTAGTACTCCTGTTCCTCCTCCGTGGCGTCGATGCTGCGGCCGGACTTGCCTTCGGAGAGGTGCGCGTACATTTTTTCAAGCATCTCGATCTCGGGCAGGTACTTTTTGTCCCCGCTTTTGGCGGAGGTCTTCACCTTGGCAAGGCGCTTTTCCACGCTTTCGAGGTCAGCCAGCACAAGTTCGGTGTCGATGATGTCGATATCGTCCTTTGGGGAGATGCGGCCCTCAACGTGCGTGATGTTGGGGTCGTCGTAGCATCTGACCACGTGCGTGATCGCATCCACCTCGCGGATGTGCGAGAGGAACTTGTTGCCGAGTCCTTCGCCCCGGGACGCGCCCTTCACGAGGCCGGCGATGTCCACGAATTCCAGCACGGCGGGAGTGACTTTTTGCGAGTTGTAGAGCGCGGCAAGGTCGTCCACGCGCTTATCGGGCACGGGCACGACGCCCACGTTGGGCTCTATCGTACAAAAGGGATAGTTTTGACACTCCGCTCCTGCGGAAGTGATGGCGTTGAAAAGGGTGGATTTTCCCACGTTGGGGAGGCCTACGATACCGAGTTTCATTCTTTCGTCCTTTGGCATAACTGCCGGTGGTATTTCGTAAAATATAAGGTTATTATACGACCTCCGCGCGCGGAAATCAACTTAAATGAAGTAAAAGGCGGAGAAAGGGGGCGGAATGAAGTATTTAAAAGCGGTGTTGGTGGGAGCGGTGCAAGGGTTGACGGAGTTTTTGCCGGTGTCCAGCAGCGGGCATTTGGCGGTGCTTGCGCGGCTGTCCGTTGCGCCCGGTTCGGTGTTTTACTGTTTGGCGCTGCATCTTGCAACGCTGGCGGCGGTTTTGATCGTTCTTCGACGGGAGGTGTGGCAAGCCATCCGTCATCCCGTAAAAGGGGACGCAAAGTACGTTTTGATCGCCTCCGTGCCTACGGTGGCGGTGGCGCTGTTTTTCAAAAAGGTTTGGCCCGAACTGTTGGCGGGGCGGCTCGTTGCGTTTGGGTTTTTGTTGACTTCCGCCGTACTGTTTTGCGCCGAACGTTTCAAAAGGGATCGCGGACGGGATTTGACCGCCGGGATATCGCTTTTTACCGGGTTGATGCAAGGGGTGGCGGTGCTGCCCGGCGTGTCGCGCAGCGGTTGCACCATTGCGGCGGCGCGCTTTTGCGGAGTGGATGCGGATCGCGCCACCCGCTTTTCCTTTTTGTTGTCCGTGCCGGTGATCGTGGGCGGATTTTTGCTGGAAGGGGCGGAAAGCGGCTTTTCCGCGGCGGGAGCGGACGCCGTCGAAGTGATCGTTGCGGCCGCGGCTGCGTTTGTCAGCGGGCTTTTTGCCGCTCGCTTTATGATTTCCAAAACAAAAAAAGGGCTGATGCCCTTTGTGCCGTACACCTTTTTGATGGGGGTGTTGTGTTACTTTTTGCCCTGAGAGGTCAAAATTTTGAAAAAGCGGTCGGGAATGTCGCGATCCTCCAGACCGTTTGTGACGTCGACGTTGCAGATGCCGTTGTAAGTGAGGATGGCAACGTTCAGCGGCGCGTTTTTGCCGATGTTTAGGAAGAATTTGACGTTTTTGACGTGACGCATCGCACGCTCCGGCAAGGTGACGGCGCCGACGTTGGAAAGGATGGCTGTCTGACGCACTTTGTTGAGCAGCGTCTTTGCCAATTTGAAGCAGGGGGACTTGACGAACAGCGGCACGTACTTGATCGCGGGGAGGGTGAAGCAACGGTAAACGTCGTCCACGTGCTCTTTCATGCTGTCCTTGCTTATTTTGGAACGAAACTCCTTTTGCACGACGGAGATCAGGTGCGGCAACGAAATATCGTTTTCGCCTTTTTGAAGATATATCCGCTCAAAACAAACGAAATTTTGCATCGTGTCGGAAGGGAAAAAGCGACGGAGGTCCACCGGTATGAACAGGCAAAGATCCTTTTTTAAGGGGAGGGACGTCCCGTCCAAAACGGCGGCAATATAACAGGCGGCAACGTACTCGGTGAGCGTGGCGTCGTGCGCTTTTGCTGCGGCTTTGAGTTCGTCAAGCGGGATCTCAAGGGAAAGCAGCTCGGGAGCGGCGCGATATTTGCCGCGTTTGCCTACGGCGTAAACGCTTGCCCCGTTGTACTTTTTCAGGGAGATCTCGCTCAGCTTTTTCTTTTGACCGAAGCGGAGGAAAGCGTCCTCCGCAACGAGTCCGCGGGCGGGTACTTCGCTCTCGCGCGCGCCCTCTTTTATTTCCGCGTAGCGCGTAAGCAGGTCCGCCATAAACATCGCGCCCACGTTGCCGTCGGTCACGGCGTGGAAGATCTCCAGCGTGACGCGATCCTCCGAATAGGCAATACGGAAGGGATAACCGTTGGTATCCTGCTTGCGCAAAGGCGCGAGGGGCGGCCTTTCGTCCTTTTTAACGACAAAAGGCGCGTCGTTCTTGCGAAGGACGTGCAAAAAAAAGGAAGGTGTTATTTTGGTTTTGAAGACGGGGTAGCGGACCAAAATGCCCGCAAGGCTTTGTTTGAGCACGCAAGGATCGACCTTTTCCGTTAAGCGGGCGGTAAAATGAAAGTTGCTTTGCGTCCGCCTCGTTTTCATCAAAGGATAAGCGAGAGCGGAAAGGTCAATGGGATAGGTGCGCTTCATATCCCCTCATCAAGTGATGGGAAGCGTGACGTGCATCAATTTCAGGAAGGGGTTGTTGAGCATCAAGGGCTCAGCCAGCTTGCCGTTGATCATAAAGTTGTCCACCGTATTCGCCCAGTTGGCGCCGTCGTCAAAGTGCGCAATCAAGGCGCCCACGCCCCAGAGGATGGCAAGCAGGATGGCAAGATTCATCACCAAGCCGAGCAACCTGTCCACCTTGCTGGAGAATGAATGCTTATCCAAAAAGACATAGATCTTTTTGCGGATTATATTGCGAATGATGGCAAAGATGATGACCAGCAGCACCCAAAGCACCGTTTCGTAAATATACTCCGTGATCTTGTAGGCAAAGGTCGTGCGAAGCGTCTCGCCCGGAGTTGCTACTTTGACCACGAGAGACGCGACGAAGCTGCCCACGTAAGGGATCTTTTCGGTGATGGTGTCCTTGAGGTTGACGTCGTTGACGTACAAAACGCCTTCGGCATCCATGGTGACTGTGCCGTCAAGCATCGTACCGACGTCCCCGTCCGAGGGGAGCCAACCGGAAGCAGGGTCCATCAAGACGGTCGCCGCTTTGGTGTATTCCACCGCGCCGTCTTTTTCCGTCCTCAGGAATCTGGGACAGACGGCGGCGGAAATGAATGCGGAGCCGACCATGATGACAAGCAGCAAAAACAGCCCGAAGAACATCTTTGCGCCGCCCTTGATCAAACCTATAAGTGCGAATAAAACAGTAACGCCTATAATAACAAAATCCATTATGCTCATAAGACAATTATATTATACACAACGCGTAAATGCAATAAGATTTATGCAAAAATGGATTTTTTCGTCGAATGTCGCCGTAAGAGGAAGTTTTTTCGGCGGATGGCAATACTTTCCGTATGAGCAAAACGGAAACGGTGGTGATCTGTATCGGAAGCGACAGAGTGGCGGGCGATATGCTCGGTCCGATGGTGGGCAGCAGCCTTCGGGAGGAGTATAAGTTGCCCTGTCCGGTGTACGGCGCGGTGGGCGAAAGCGTCAACGGTATCAATTTGGAGGAGTATCTTGCGATGATCGCCTGCAGGCACGCGGGCAGCCGCATCATCGCGGTGGACGCCGCCCTCGGAAAAAGCGAGGACGTCGGAAAAATACGCCTCAAAAAGGGAGGCATTCGTGCGGGCGGCGCGCTGGATCGCGCGGGAGACAAGGTCGGAGACCTTGGCGTCGTTGGCGTGGTGGCTTGCGAACAAAAGCCCAAGGACGTTTACGCAACGTTGCTCGGCGTCCCTTTTTCCCTGGTGGAGGAACTTGCAAAACGCATCGCGCAAATGATCTTCGTCGCGCTTTCTTCTTCTATCTGACACGGGCGCACCTTTCCCTTTGGCGGGAAAGTTTAACAAAACTTTGTTGATATATATTTCCCCCTATGCTATAATATACTAACGAAAAAGAATAACGGGCGAGGTTTTCGTCCGGCGGAGGATTCACAGAATGGGCAAAAGCAAGGCTTCGAGAACCATCGGCATCATCGTGGCGATCTTGGTGTGCATCATCGTCGCGGTCGTGCTTGTCGAGGTGTTTATGCAACACCCCGAGGAGCTTTCCTACGATGAGTTTTTCAATAGATTGAAAAAAGGCGAGATCAAAAGCGTTTATTTGGAGGGCAATTACAGGATGAACGTGCTGTACGTCGGCACGTCTTCCAAATCCATCTCCAACAACCCGGACGCTTACGTTTACGTCCCCAACCGTTCCGATCCGATCGAAAAGATCTACGAGGAAGCGCCCGCAGGCGCCGTCCCCGCGATCGTGATGAACGATCCGTCCAAAAACAGTATTTGGGCGTCTCTTATCCCCATCGTGGTGGGTATCGTTTTGATCGGCGTGTTCCTTTTTATCCTCAACCGTCAGAATATGGGCGCCAACAACAAGGCGATGAGTTTCGGCTCCACCAAGGCGCGCGTGACGGGCAACGTGAAGGAGCGTTTTACCGACGTTGCCGGCGCGGAGGAGGAGAAGGAGGAATTGAAGGAGATCGTGGATTTCCTGCGCGATCCGCACAAGTTTATCGAAGTGGGCGCCAAGATCCCCAAGGGCGTGCTTTTGGTAGGTCCTCCGGGCACCGGTAAGACCTTGTTTGCCAAGGCGGTCGCCGGCGAAGCGAAGGTCCCCTTCTTCAGCATCAGCGGCAGTGATTTCGTGGAAATGTTCGTCGGCGTGGGTGCTTCCCGCGTGCGCGATCTGTTTGTCCAAGCCAAAAAGAATATGCCTTGCATCGTCTTCATCGACGAGATCGATGCGGTAGGTCGTCAGCGTGGCGCAGGCCTCGGCGGCGGCCACGACGAGAGGGAGCAGACGCTCAACCAGTTGCTGGTGCAAATGGACGGTTTTGAAGCAAACGACGGCGTCATCGTGATGGCGGCGACCAACCGCGCGGATATTTTGGACCCCGCGCTTTTGCGTCCGGGCAGGTTTGACAGGCAGATCTACGTCAACGCTCCCGACGTCAGGGGCAGGGAGGAGATCCTGCGCGTGCATGCTCGCAACAAACCTCTTTCGGGCGATATCGACTTCAAAACGGTGGCGAGGCTCACCATCGGCTTTACCGGCGCGGACATCGCCAACCTTCTCAACGAGGCTGCCATCCTTGCCGCAAGGGCAAACCGTCGCGTGATTTTGATGGATGACATTCTGGAAGGGATCAACAAGGTCATTATGGGTCCGCAAAAGAAAAGC
>JAEEGL012432274.1_pt1 | contig 20070 bp, 18 predicted proteins | sample 9134231 | NCBI WGS metagenome assembly JAEEGL01 (sample SAMN16246548, study PRJNA631951) | gut metagenome | biome: gut microbiome; feature: rumen; material: fiber-attached | host: Bos | place: Iran: Karaj | collected 2018-10
AAGACTTACCTGCGTTCACGACCTGAAATGGATATAAAATAGTAACAGGAGGTATTATCGCATGGCAAATGTCAGTGTGATAGGTGCCGGAAGCTGGGGCACCGCATTGTCGCTTGTCCTGCACGAAAACGGTCATACGGTCACGGTATGGTCGATCGATGCAAACGAGATCGATATGTTGAGCACATATCATGAACACAAGGATAAGCTTCCGGGGGTGATCCTGGCAGACGATATGATCTTTACAACGGATCTAAAACAGGCCTGCCACAAAATGGATCTGATCGTTCTTGCGGTCCCGTCGGTATATACAAGAAGCACAGCGGCACTTATGAGTCCGCTGGTGGAAAAAGATCAGATAATCGTAAATGTTGCAAAGGGTATCGAAGAATCTTCGCTTATGACCCTTTCGGAAATAATAGAGCAGGAAATACCTCAGGCTAATGTCGCTGTGATGTCCGGTCCCTCACATGCGGAAGAAGTCGGAGAAAAGATACCGACAACATGCGTAGTCGGTGCAAAAAAGAAAGAAACGGCAGAATTTGTTCAGAACATATTCATGAACAAGTTTTTCAGGGTTTATATAAGTCCTGATGTGCTGGGGATAGAACTCGGGGGTGCACTAAAAAACGTGGTGGCTCTTGCAGCGGGGATGGCCGACGGACTGGGGTATGGTGACAATACCAAGGCTGCCCTGATTACAAGAGGTATTTCGGAAATTTCACGATTGGGAGTTAAAATGGGTTGCAGCGCCGAGACTTTTGCCGGACTTACCGGTATCGGCGATCTTGTTGTTACTTGTGCAAGTAAGCATTCGAGAAACCGTAAAGCAGGGATGCTCATGGGCCAGGGCCTTGATATGGACGCTGCCATGAAAGAAGTACATATGGTAGTTGAAGGCGTTTATTCAGCCAAAGCGGCACTTGCGCTTGCAAAAAAATACGGGGTTGAAGTACCTATAATCGAAAAGGTTAATGATATCCTGTTTAACGGCTCACTTGTCAAAGACGCCGTTGGAGAACTCATGAACAGGGAAAGGAAGGAAGAGTATTACGGTCTTTCCTGGAAAGAAGATTAAATATCGGAAGGGACATTGATATGGATATAAATGCCGGAGGATTTGCCAGCACCGGAACATATATAGCGAGTCACGAACTGATGAGTGCGGTCAATGTTGCACGCGCACTGTCGAAACCGCTCCTTATAAAGGGTGAGCCCGGTACAGGTAAGACGATGCTCGCCAAGGCCATAGCCGAATCTCTTGACATGCCGCTCATAACCTGGAATATCAAGTCTACGACAAAGGCGCAGGACGGCCTTTACATGTACGATACGATCCAAAGGCTTTATGACGGCCAGTTCGGTGAGGAAGGCGTAGACGATATTGCCAAATATATTAAGCTCGGAAAACTCGGTGAGGCTTTTAAAAGTGAAGTTCAGGCTGTTCTTCTTATAGATGAGATTGATAAGGCCGACCTTGAATTTCCTAACGATCTTTTGTGGGAACTCGACCAGATGGAGTTTTATATCCATGAGACAAAAGAGACGGTAAAAGCAGTTCACAGGCCTGTTGTCATAATAACATCAAATGCCGAAAAAGAGCTTCCAGATGCGTTTCTTCGCCGCTGTGTTTTCCACTATATAGCGTTTCCGGACAGAGAACTTATGGATGAGATCGTAAGGACCCATTTCGACAAAGTGGATGAAAACATATTAAAGGAAGCCATGGATGTGTTTTATCAGATCAGGGATGAAAAATCGGTCAAGAAAAAACCGAGCACATCCGAACTCATAGACTGGGTCAATGCGCTGCAGATCGGCGGTATAAGCGCTGATAAGATAAAAGCCACACTGCCGTTTATAGGAACCGTGGTCAAAAAGGACGAAGACCTTGAGACCGTATCCCATATGGGGATTGGCTGAGATGTTTACGGGATTCTTTTATTTTCTTCGTGAAAAAGGGATGGATGTAGGACTGTCGGAATGGCTCTCCCTTGTCGAGGCCATGGACAAAGGACTTATCCATGCGAATTTTACGGAGTTTTATCTCGTATCCCGAATGATACTTGTCAAGAATGAATATGAATTTGACAAGTATGACATGATATTCGAAGAGTACTTCAAAGGCATCAAACACGAATTCGACGATATATCCGAGCAGATGAGGAAGTGGCTCGAAAAGCCGGAATATCAGGCTTTCCAGGAAGACCTCGAAAAGAAAAAAGCCATGATGGAAGAAGAGGGCATCCCGATAGTTGATAACGAAGACGTTCTCGCCAAATTCCGCGAAAGACAGAAAGAACAGGATGCGGAGCATCAGGGCGGAAACCAGTGGGTCGGTACAGCCGGTAACAGTTCATACGGGAATCTCGGCGGTCACCTCGGAGGAGTCAGGGTAGGAGGAACTACAGGATACCAGTCGGCTTTCCAGGTGATCGGAGAGCGTAAATTCCGTGATTTTCGAAACGACAGGGTACTTGATAACAGGCAGTTTCAGATGGCGCTTCGGTCGCTTCGACAGTTTTCTACAAGACTTGATATAGACAAGACCGAACTAGATATTGACGGAACAATAGATAAGACATGCAATAACGGCGGGCATTTATCAATTGAGATGCAAAGACCGAGGAAGAACACTGTAAAGCTATTGCTTCTTATGGATTCCGGTGGAACGATGATACCGTATACGAATCTTTTAAATGAGCTGTTTCATTCGGTCAACAAGTCAAACCATTTTAAAGATATCAAAACGTATTTTTTTCATAACTGCATTTATTCTCACGTATATAACACACCCGAATGTGAATACGGAGACTGGATCGAGACAGAGTGGCTGCTGAAAAACTTAAACAGCGAGTATAAAGTTATAATAGTAGGTGATGCAGCCATGGCGCCCGAGGAACTGTATTCACTGACGGGCAACTACAGAGGTCCCAATGACGGATATTCGGGCATGGAATGGCTCCTTCGTTTAAAAAAGCATTTCAAGCGTGTAATATGGCTTAATCCCAAAATGGCCCCGGGTTCGGCGCCGTGGCGTGAAGCAGAGACAGCGGTCAAGAACACGTTCTCTATGTACAGACTGACTGTTGAAGGTTTAAAAGAAGGAATGAAGTATTTGATGCTGAGCAGATAGGAGAAACAGGTCATGCATAAAGTAATGATCGTCGATGACAATATGACAAACCTTATAATGGCAAAGAAAGCGCTTGAGGATGTGTATGAGATCATACCTGTTTCCTCCGGTAAGATAGCGCTTGAGTTCCTTCAGGAAATGCCTGAGCCTCCCGATGTTGTACTTCTTGATGTTGACATGCCTGAAGTCAACGGATTCTTTGTTATATCCCAGATGAAGAACATTCCGAAGCTTGCAACGATACCTGTAGTTTTTCTTACGGCGCAGGAAGATATCACAACTGAGATAGAAGGTTATTCTCTCGGTGCGGTCGATTATATAAAAAAGCCGTTTACCGCAACACTGCTTCGCAAGCGTATCGACATTCATGTTAAGTTCCGCGAAGAGCAGAAGCACAACACAAAAGTCAACGAGCAGCTTCAGAAAGTACTTACCCAGAAGATCCATAATATCGTTGAACTTGAATATGCTATAGTTGAGATGTGTACGTCTCTTATGGCGAACAGGTCATTTCTCATTTCCGAACATTGTAAACGTGTGGAAAAATATATGTCCCTGTTTCTTGATTCTCTTATCGCATCAAGACAGTTTTCGATCGAAGAGACTGATGCCGAGATACTCAAGTTCGCATCGAAAATGCATGATATAGGAAAGATATGCCTGTCTGACAGGATAATCGCGGATATGGTAGACCTTAGCATTCAGGAGAAGGAGTTTAACCATACACATACAGTGCTCGGTGCCGAGGCGGTTAAAAAGGTCATGAATGTCATCTCAGACAACCAGTTCCTTAATTATGCCTACAATATGTGCAGATCGCATCATGAAAGATGGGACGGCAATGGATATCCGGATAAGCTCATGACTACGAATATCCCGATCGAAGCTAGGATACTTGCGATAGTAAACAGTTATGATATCTTCAGAACAACAAATGACGGACAGGATCCATTAAATCACGCCGAGGCGATGAACAGGATAAGACTGTGGAGCGGTACCCATTTTGATCCGGAACTTGTTGATGCATTTTTGAATATAGGAAACCAGATTGAAGCTGTCCGCTTCGAATAACGTATATGTTGGAATTTTTAAGATCGTTATATCATAAAGAGAATAACGAAGAAATGTATGTTTTCAATGTGCCTCATACCATCTGTATTATCGGGATGGTACTTATAAGTTCCATTGAAAGCTTTTATTTCTCGAATCCTAAAGCGGTTTATCTGTCTTTTGGGATATGTGTCCTGTTTTTCCTTACAATGGCTGAGGCGAACAGGACGTGTAAGATAAAGCGTTCGATAATATTCATGTCTGTCGTTTTCAATTTCGTTTATATGCCACAGCTGTTTTTCCTGTTTGACCGGAATATTTGTGTTATCCCGGTTTATTTTCTTTTCGGGCTCATGTATTCAGTCGTTATGCTTGATGCGAAAACGGCGATCATACTCGGAAGTATCGAGACCGCTTTTTACGGCGCGCTGCTTTATTTTTCAAGAGGAATGATGTCCACCGGTCTTGAGGATCCGACACAAAAAGACATTGTCCTTTCATTTACAGGAGCGATAATATCCGTTGTTGTAGTCGGGCTTTGCGCCGGAGCTACCGTAAGATTCAGGTTTATGTTTTACCAGAAGGCACAGGAAGAGGCCGAGAAGATAAAAGCCGAAGCGATGGATGCATATGTTGCAAAAGACATGTTCCTTATCAATATGTCGCATGAGATAAGAACTCCCATGAACGCTATAGTGGGAACTGTCGATCTTCTTTTGGACCAGCCTGTGAGCGAGCATGTTTCGGACAGCGTTTATAACATCCTTAATTCATGTAATGCGCTTTTATCCATAACGGATGAACTGATGGATCTTTCCAAGTCCGAAAACGGTGAGATAGAACTGTTCGTATCGACATATGATCTGTCGGAACTTCTTATGGAAGTCATCAATATGATGACCGTAAGGCTTACCGAGAGCAACCTTTCGTTTTTTGTAAACATTAACAACAATATACCGAAATTCCTTTACGGTGACGCATCAAAGCTGCGCCAGCTGTTCGTCAACATTCTGAACAATGCCGTTAAATTCACAAATACAGGTAAGATCACGATGCGTGTTGATTACAGCCGTATCGACAATGATTCGATCGAGCTGATCGTTGATGTGGAAGATACCGGTGTAGGTATCCGCAAAGAAGATATGGGCTCGCTGTTTGTAAGAAGCGAAAGATCGATAGATGACGACTCAAATGTTGACGGTTCGGGACTCGGGCTTGCGATATGCGCCGAGATCGTCAAGGAGATGAAGGGCGAGATATCGGTACAGAGTGAATACCGTTCGGGAAGCGTATTTACATTCAAAATACCGCAGAGATTCACTTCAATGGATACTATCGCATATATACCTGATCCTCAGAATTTCAGGATACTCGTATTTGAAAAGGATGAGGAAAACGCAAAGCATGTGCGTAAGATACTCGAGTCATTCGATATAGCCTCCGACTACGCATGGAATAAGCAGGATATAGAGAGGCTTATGAATGTTAACAGGTATACGCACGTATTCTTGTCAAATGAAAGGTACGAGGAATTCGAATCGATCCTCAACAACCGCCTTATCGAAGAAAATATCGTAGCGTTTCTTGATATCGATGACAACGTACAGGTCAAGAAGGCGCAGACCGTGCTTACGCGCCCTATACATGCTTTAAACATAGCCGCACTTCTTAAGAACGAGACAAATACATACGTAAGGGAAATTTCAAGGAAGGGCGGATTCACATGTCCCAATGCCCATATCCTTGTTGTTGACGATAATTATACGAATCTTAATGTTGCAAGTGCGATACTTGAAAAATACGGGGCAAACGTACTTACGGCTCTTTCAGGAAAAGATTGTCTGCGACTGTTAAAGGATCAGGATGTTGACATGATCTTCCTTGATTATATGATGCCGGAGATGAATGGTATAGATACTCTTGAAAATATCCGGAAAATGCCGGGTTCAAAATATGTCCAGATGCCCGTTATCGCACTTACTGCAAATGTTGTTAGCGGTGCACGTGAGATGTTCCTTGAGGCCGGATTTGATGACTTTATGGCAAAGCCGATCTCAATAGACAAAATGGACAGGATACTGCGTAAATATCTTCGCAAAGAATTGATACAGTCAAACAACCCGACCCTGTAATACTGAATATGAAGAAGATAAACAGATTTAAAAACTTCATAGATTTTCTGAAAAATGACGATGTACCGATAGATGCAAAGAGTCTTTACCTTGTCATTATGTATTCGGTTATCGTAAATGCGGCGTATGCAATAACGTTTTTCGTAAATTCCGTTTCCTTGTCGTGCCGCCTTACATCTATAGGTATACTTGTATTCTTCGGAATGATCACATATCTTCTCGGCAGGTTTGATGAGATAAACCTGTTCAAGTATATTGTCGTGATTAGCAACAACTTCCTTATATTCCCGCTTCTGTTTTATATGACCGGAAATCTTTTGAATGGTGCTTTGCTTTTCATACCTCTCGGAATAGTATTTACGTTTTTCCTTATAAAGGAGAGATGGGTGTACCTTATATTTGCTTTTGAACTTATTTGGTACTGTACGATACTGGCTCTGCCGATCTTTAATTATGATAAATACATCGAGTATATAGATACGATGCCACACAGTGTAGGTATCCCTGCAGGATTCATTTCAGCCGCTTTCGCCCCGATCTTTATCATAATCTATCAGACGATCAATTATGAACGGACAAAGAGAATGCTTACAGAATCGAGGCATATCATTGAAAATGCAAGATATAACAAGAGCAGGTTCCTTGCAAATGTTACGCATGAGATCAGAACTCCGATGAACGCGATCATCGGAATGAACGAACTTATCCTTCGCGAGGATCTTAATGCCGAAGCAAAAGAGCTTGCGGAGAATATCAAGACATCATCCAACCAGCTCCTGAAGATAATAAACAATATACTTGAGTTCTCAAAACTTGATTCAAACAGGATGGAACTGTATCCGACCAAATATGACTTCAGGGATCTGATGACGGATATAATAAATGCCGTATCGAACGAATATGCTGCGGAAAGTACGGAATTCATCGCGAGGATCGATCCGAATATCCCGAGGACTCTTTTCGGTGACAGCATAAGGATCAAGCAGATATTCATGTACCTTCTGTTCTCGACGGTCCATACACTTCCTCACAGCCGTATGTCGATGGAAGTAAAAGGTGAGTCGGATCCGGGCACAAATACTGTAATGCTGTCATGTACGATATCCGAATCAGGTTTCGGACTGTCGGAAGTCGAGATAGAAGCTATGCTTTCGGCATATACAAAATACGACAGCAGACAGAAGAGCGATTACAAAGGAATGGGCCTTGAGCTGTCCATTTGTAAGGAAATACTTGAACTTATGGGCGGAAGCCTTTCGATAAAGAGTGTTGAAGGGGTCGGAATGTCGGTACATTTTGAGTTCATCAACTATATAATCGAAGACTCGCCGCTTATGAAAGTAAGCTCCGTTAACGATTACAATATCCTGATCTATACGAAGAATGCGGAAGACCATGATGTGTGGATCGATATCCTCGGCCAGTTCCAGCTGTATCCGAATTTCGTTACGGGTCCGAACGCATTCAGGCAGGCGATAGAGAATAAAAGATATACACATATATTTATCGATGATATGTTCTATCCGATGCTTAAGGACACGATCAGATCGGCACAGATAAAAGACGAGATATACGTCCTTACGGAAGCGGGAAGTATATACAGTGATTTTGACAACTGCAAGATACTCCACAGGCCGATGACATGTATATGTGTCGGAAACGCTCTTAATAATGCATGGGATGCATTAAACTACAAAGTCGCACAGAAGAAAGAAGCGGTAACCTATCCTGAAGGAAAGATAATCATAGTCGATGACTCGATCGTCAATCTTAAGGTTTTGGAAGGAATGCTTCAGACATTCTCTCTGAACATAACGAAGTGTAAGAGCGGCGCGGAAGCACTTGCCGTTCTTGAGATGGATGAATTCGACCTTATCATCCTAGATCAGAGAATGCCTGAAATGGACGGCATAGAGCTGCTTCATCTTATTAGAAAACTTGACAATGCAAATGCGATCGCACCGATATTATGTGCAACGGCAGATTTCGGCCCGGAAGTTTCAAGGATGCTTCTTAATGAAGGGTTCCAGGACTATCTGGCAAAGCCGGTCAGAAAATTCTATCTTGAGAGAATGCTTCGCAAGTACATGCCGATAGAGCTTGCCGTTAACATTGTTGTCGATGAATATGTCGATACGCCTGCAGGCGATGAGAACGCAAAAGAGGCTGACAAAGAGCCTTATGAGACAAAGGATCCGAAGGTAATCGACTATGCGACCGGTCTGATGAACGTCGGCGGATTTACGGAAGCTTATAATTCCGTTGTAAACGCATATTACAAGGAAGGCCAGAAAAAGATCGATGTCGTGCCGCAGCTTCTTGCAAGTGATGACATAAGCAATTACATCATAGAAGTACATGCGTTAAAATCAAGCTCCGCGGCTATCGGCGCAGACGGAATGTCCGTTCTGTTCCGTGAACTGGAATTCGCAGGCAAAGCCAACAACAGGGAGTTTATAGACAGCCATACCGCACCTGTTATAGAGACATTCAAGGAAGTACTTGACCTTGTTAAGGCTTACCTTGTCGAGAATGGTGCATTTGACAAGGCAGTGGCAGAGGCTGAGCCCGAAGGCGATATAACAGAATATGACGATTCAATAACGAGCGTTATCATAGATGCGCTTTCTTCATTCAGAATAAAAGAGACCGAGGAAAAAGTCGCGGAATGTGTTAAGATTAATTACGGTCCCGATATCAACCGGGTATTCCGTGAAGTTAAGAACCAGCTTGATATTTTTGATTATCATAAAGCTAAGGAACTGCTGATAGATCTGCAAAGGAGGAGAAATGAATCCGGTATATGAAAAATTAAACAATTGTTATGAATGCGTAAAGGAAAAATTACCGTTTGAGCCAAAAGTTGCTCTTGTACTCGGTTCGGGACTCGGGAAGTTTGCCGAGGAGATCGAAGTTGCCGCAAAGATTCCCTACAATGAGATTGAAGGATTCCCGACATCAACCGTTCCCGGACATGCAGGACAGTATGTATTCGGATATGTTGACTCTGTTCCTGTCGTATGCATGCAGGGAAGAGTGCATTATTACGAAGGATACCCGATAACTGATGTTGTGCTCCCGATAAGACTCATGGCTCTTATGGGTGCAAAGTATCTTTTCCTGACTAATGCTTCGGGCGGTATTAACCGTGATTTCAAAGCGGGCGATTTCATGCTGCTTACTGATCATATATCAAGTTTTGCGCCCAATCCCCTGATCGGCCCGAACATTGATGAGATAGGAACGAGATTCCCCGATATGTCTTCGGTTTACAACCCGATACTTCAGGATATCATCCTCTCAGTTGCTGAAGATTTCGGTATCACGATGCAAAAAGGTGTTTATGCGCAGCTTACAGGTCCTTCGTTCGAAAGCCCCGCTGAGATCAAAATGCTCGGTAAACTCGGCGTTGATGCTGTCGGAATGAGTACCGTTGTTGAAGCCATAGCTGCCAACCATATGGGTATGAAGATATGCGCGATCTCGTGCGTATGTAATCTTGCAGCCGGTATTTCCGAAACACCTCTTACACATGACGAAGTACAGGAGGCAGCCGCAAAGGCAGCACCGCTGTTTAAACAGATAGTAAGGGAAACAATAGTAAGGATCGGACATTTATGATACAGCGTTTTACCAGTCTGAAAAGATCATTAATACTTATCACGCTTACTGCAATTGTCGGCACATCTTTTGCGGGGTGCGAAAAAGATACTGCCGTGGAAGATAAACCAGTAGATGTTGTTCTTATAACGGATTACGGTACGATCGATGATAATTCTTTCAATCAGGGAGCCTGGGAAGGAATAGCAGCATATGCCGAAGAGTCGGGCATAGCTTATGAGTATTACCAGCCCGAAGACACCGACACCGACAGCATCATCGACCAGATAAAAAGAGGCCGTAAAAACGGAGCGAAGCTTTTCGTGTGCCCGGGTAATATGCTCGAGGTCCCTGTGTATATCGCCCAGAACAAGTACGATGATGTAAGTTACATACTTGTGGACGGTATCCCGCATGATGAGGAAAACTCAAAGACCGAGATCGCGGAAAATGTTTCCGTTATAACGTTTGCCGAGGAACAGGCAGGCTTTCTGGCAGGATACGCCGCGGTCCGCGACGGATATAAAGGCCTCGGTTTTGTAGGCGGAAAGCCTGTGGATCCGGTCATAAGATTCGGTTACGGATTTGTCCAGGGTGCCGATTATGCTGCCATTGAAATGGGTGTTAACGTACATATACGTTACACGTATACAAATACGTTCAGCGACGATCCGGCTATAGAAGATCTCGCAAGTGCATGGTTTGATGACGATACCGAAGTCATATTCGCGTGCGGGGGTTCGATCAGCAAATCAGTCATACGTGCAGCCGAAAATCATAACGGTAAGGTTATCGGCGTGGATGTTGATGAATCGGCCGAGTCGGAAACAGTCATCACTTCCGCGATGAAAAGTGTTAAGTCCGCAGTCTACAATGATGTGAAATCATATTTTGACGGAACATTTGCAGGCGGTACGGAGATAAACATGACTGCGGCGACAGACGGTATATGTCTTCCGATGGAAACATCAAGATTTGAAAAATTCGATAATGAGAGCTATCAAAAGGTATACTCACATCTTGTCGACGGGATGATAGTTCCTTATAAGGAGACCAATATCGCCACATGCGAAGAGCTTAGTCTTATAAACACCGAAGTTACGTATATTGATTTTTAATATCCGGAGGAAACATGGATATAACAGGACTTATTGAATCAGCGCTTGGCGCAAGAAAGAATTCATATGCACCGTATTCGGATTACAGAGTCGGAGCCGCACTTTTGTGCGACGATGATACGATCGTGTGCGGCAGCAATATCGAAAACGCATCTTACGGCGCAACGGTATGTGCGGAAAGATGTGCGGTCTTTTCGGCCGTATCAACGGGACGGACTGTTTTTAAAGCAATAGCGATAGCAGGCGGCCCGTCATCCGAAGAAGACAATCTGTCGGATCTTGCTTATCCGTGCGGTATATGCCGTCAGGTTTTAAGAGAGTTTACCGTACCGGATAAGTTCAAAGTCATAGTTGCAAGAAGCGTATCGGATTACAAAGTATTTACGCTTTCGGAACTGCTCCCCGAAAGTTTCGGACCGGATAATCTTAAATAGACTCATTTAAAAAGGAGAACGCGAATGAATATAAGGCTTTACAACGCAAGAATACTTACAATGGAAGAAGGCCGGGATATTTTTGAAGGTGAGCTGCATATTGAAGGAGATACAGTCGTATATGCAGGTAAAAGCATGACAAAAGAAGAGCTTGCCGCTGCCGGCAAGTCATTTGACATTGAAAGGGATTGCCTCGGAAATGTTATAATGCCCGGATTTAAAGACGCACATACACATTCAGCCATGACAGGTATGCGTTCATATGCGGATGACATGCCTCTTTGGGAGTGGCTCTCAACAAAGATATTCCCGCTTGAGGCAAAGCTTACGGCCGAAGATATGTATGAGTTTGTAAGGCTTGCCATTCTTGAATACGTTTCAGGCGGTATCACGGCGATATTCGATATGTACATGCATCCCGAAGAAACTTCAAAGGCCTGTGAAGAGATGGGCATGAGATTTGTCGGATGCTGTGATATCAACAAGTTCGGACCTGATATTTCGGAAGTTGAGAAAAGATATAACGCTTTAAACAAAAACAACGGATATTCAAGTTACAAGATAGGTTTCCATGCCGAGTACACATGTACAAAAGAACTGCTGGCGCAGATAAGCGAAATAGCTGCGAAGTACAAAGCACCCGTATTTACGCATAATTCCGAGACGGAAAAAGAAGTAAAGGAATGTATCGAAAGACACGGCATGACACCGACACAGCTTTTTGAGAGCCTTGGGCTTCATGATAACGGCGGCGGCGGATATCATTGCGTATATCTGTCGGATGAAGATGTTGAGATATTCAAAAAACACGATCTTACGGTTGTTACTAATCCGGGCTCTAATACAAAGCTTGCAAGCGGTATAGCTCCGATAACCAAATACTTAAAGAACGGGATAAGGATCGCGATCGGAACCGACGGACCTTCCTCGAACAACTGTCTTGATATGTTCCGTGAGATGTTCCTTGTTACCGGTCTTGCAAAACTTAATGATATGGATGCCGCCGCATGTGTACCGACCGAAGTATTAAAGATGGCGACCGTAAACGGCGCTGTATGTATGGGGCTTGACGACTGTGATACTTTGGCTGTCGGAAAGAAAGCCGATCTTATCGAGATAGATATGCATCAGCCCAATATGCAGCCGATAAACAATATCGTTGATAATATAGTATATTCCGGAAGCAGGGCAAACATCGCCATGACCATGATCGGAGGAAAGATACTGTTTGACCGCGGCACCTACAATGTCGGTGCGGATCCGGAAGAGATCTATAAAAAAGCTAATGAGATAATGGCAAAATACAAGGACTGATAAATGGGAGTAACTGTTTTCTGGATCCTTCTTTTTGCGCTTATAGCAGTTCTGGCTGTATCGACCGCAATACATGACAGAAACAGAAGAAACGCCAGATATGAAAATATCCAAAAAGGATTCGGTGTCAAAAACATCGAAGGTGAATTGCCGAAACCTCCTGTTAAAGCTCCGGCTTTATATGAGTATTTACGCAGCATCAACTGCGGGGATTTTTGCATTGACGATATAACATGGTCAGACCTTGCACTTGATGAGATATACGCAAGGATGAACCGCACTGTTACATCGGCCGGGGATGAATATATCTGGTGCAGGCTGAGAATGCTTTTTGCCGACGAGGGCGAAGCAAAGAGTATTTTTTCAAAGATCAGATATTTTATCTCGGATAAAGACGACGCGATAAAGTATTTAAAGATACTCGACAGGTACGGTAAAAGCCGTGAACGCGATGATTTTAAACTCGTAAGTTCAATTTCGGATAAGACTTGCGGCACCATAATATCCGATGTCATATGCATTGTATTGCTCATCGCATCGGTAATACTTATAACCGTTTACCCTTTGGACGGATTTGCCATGATGATCGTCATGATAATCGTCAGTATCGGATTGTATTTTTCCGGCAAAAGGCGAATGGAAGAGCAGCTCCTCGGATTATCGCTCTGTCTTAAACTGATCGATTGCGCGAACACGCTTTCCAAAGAAGGCGCCGATGAATTCAAACAGTACGACCATCTTAAGTCATTGACAAAAGGGAAGTTCCTTATTCCGTTTAAAGACCGTACGGTTTCGGATCCTTTCTCGATCGTATTCGACTATGTAAGGATGATAACCCATATAGACCTGATCGCTTTTAAACTTAAGATATTAAAAGCAGCCGGATATAAGGAAGAACTGCGCGCTCTTTATACCGACATCGGAAGATTTGATACGATACTTGCGGTAGCTTCATATCTTGCCGACAGGAAACACTGCGAGGCATACGTAAACAATAACAACAGTATAGTTGCCGAAAGCATCTGGCATCCGCTTGTAAGAAAACCGGTATGTAACGATATTAAAGTCACCCGCGGTGTGCTTCTTACCGGCTCAAACGCATCAGGTAAATCAACGTTCTTAAAGTCGATAGGATTGAACCTGCTGTTTGCAAGAAGCTTCGGATTTGCACTTGCCGATCGTTTCGAGACAGGCAAATACGATCTTTATACTTCGATGGCTCTTTCCGATAATATACTTCATAAACAGAGTTACTATGTTGTTGAAGCCCAGTCGATAAAAAGGATATGCGATGCATCCGAAAAGGGAATGTGTTTATGTATAATAGATGAAGTGCTGCGCGGTACGAACACGGTAGAGAGGATAGCTGCAAGCTCCCAGATACTTAAATATCTTAATAAGCCGAATGTACTTTGTTTTGCCGCCACACATGATCTTGAGCTGACGCATCTTTTAGAGGATGACATGGACATGTACTTTTTTACGGAAGAGATAAGTGACGGCGATGTCACATTTCCGTTCGTCATTCAAAAAGGATATACCGACAAGACAAACGCAATAAGACTGCTTGATATGTTCGGTTTTGATGAGGGCATAGTTACGGCTGCGAACGGTCTTGTCGAAAAATACAGATCAACAGGGAAATGGTGATCAAAAGATGAAAGTTACGATATATACGGATGGCAGTGCACGGGGGAATCCGGACGGTCCGGGCGGATACGGAGTCATACTCCAGTATATTGATCCCAAAGGTGTCCTTCACGAAAGACTAAAGAGTGCCGGATACAAAAAGACAACAAACAACCGTATGGAGCTGATGGGTGTCATAGCCGGTCTTGAAGCGCTCACGAAGCCGTGTGATGTCGAAGTGATATCCGACAGTAAATACGTTACCGAAGCATTGAACCAGAACTGGATCGACAACTGGCAAAAAAACGGTTGGAGGAAATCGGACAAAAAACCTGTACTTAATGTAGATCTTTGGAAAAGACTACTTGACGCCAAACGGCAACATAACGTAACATTCACATGGGTCAAAGGCCATGCGGATCATCCGGAAAACGAAAGATGTGATAAAATGGCAGTTGCCGCTGCACTGTCCGACGATCTTCTTGATGATGTCGCAGGTTTATAATACGGAGGGAAAATCATGATCAGTTTTTTTAATACTTTTTTATCTTATCTGATACTTGTGATCATCAGCATGGTGGTCATTGTACTTGCGGTATACTGCGGTAAAAAGCTTCGCGAGATGAAAGATGCCAAAGATGAAGCCGCATCGGGTAAGGATAAGGAGCAGTAATGGATCTTAAATACATAAGCACAAGAGGATCAAAAGAGGAATATACGGCCTCGATGGCTGTTATCCGCGGCCTTGCCGAAGACGGCGGACTGTTTGTACCAAACGTCATTCCGAAGCTAGATGTTCCTGTATCCGCGCTTGTCGGAAAAGGTTATAAAGAAACAGCTTATGAAGTTCTTAAACTTTATTTTTCCGACTATACGGAAGCGGAACTTAAGGAGTGCATAGAAAAAGCATACGACAGCAAGTTCGATACGGATGTATGCGCACCTTTGGTCAAACACGGTGATCAGTATTATCTTGAACTGTTCCACGGGCCGACGATAGCTTTTAAAGACATGGCGCTTTCGATACTGCCGCATCTTCTTACATGCGCTCTTAAGAAGAACGATATACACGAAAAAGTCGTTATCATGACCGCAACGAGCGGAGATACCGGAAAAGCCGCATTATGTGCTTTTGCCGATGTTCCCGGCACTTCGATAATAGTGTTTTATCCGAAGGGCGGGGTGAGCCGTATACAGGAGCGCCAGATGCTCACGCAAAAGGGCGCAAATACAAAGGTTGTAGGTGTTCGCGGTAACTTTGACGACTGTCAGACCGGCGTTAAAAAGATGTTTAACGATGCTGCACTTGCTGATGAACTTGCCGGATCGGGCTATCGTTTTTCATCCGCCAACTCCATCAATATAGGCAGACTCTTCCCGCAGGTCGCTTATTACGTATATGCTTACGTTAAGATGGTTGAGAGCGGACAGATAAAAGACGGCGATACGATCAACTTCACCGTTCCTACCGGTAATTTCGGAAATATACTTGCGGGATTTTTTGCAAAGCAGATGGGAGTTCCTATCGGGAAGCTTGTTTGTGCATCAAATGAGAACAAGGTGCTGTATGATTTTTTCCGGACCGGTACATACGACAGGATGAGAGACTTTATACTTACGACCTCACCGTCTATGGATATTCTTATATCAAGCAATCTTGAGCGTCTTATTTATCTGTCGCTCGGATGCGATGCAAAAAAGAATGCCGGCCTCATGAAAGATCTTACCGATAAAGGAAGCTACAGCGTAGATGATTCAAGCAGAAGCTACATGTCCGATTTTGTGGGAATATTTGCAAATGAATCTGAGGTTGCGGATACTATAAAGGATGTTTTTAGCACATGCGGATATGTGATAGATACGCATACAGCCGTTGCTGCATATGCGGACAAGGAGTACAAAAAAACCGACAGTACTAAGTCGGTCATAATATCAACGGCAAGCCCTTATAAGTTCGCCGGAAGTGTACTTGCTGCGATAGATCCGGCGCTTGTTAGTGACGATGATTTTGAAATGGCAGATAAGCTGTCTGAGATATCGCATGTTGCCATACCTAATGCGATATCATCGATAAAGGATGCAAAAATCCTCCACGATACGGTATGTACTGTGGAGGATATGAAAAGCACCGTTAAAGACTGGTTAGGCCTCGCATAGGAAAAACTTAACGGTTCCATATGTAAAGATCACGGGGATTACGGTTATCGACTTGTACTGTGCAAGATCGAGCGAGTAGTTCCCGTTTTGTTTCGGAGCATCAAGCGAGAGTTCGCATATATTGTTCTTTGAAAGCATCACAACGAACAGTCCGTTGTGAAGGTTAAGAAAATCAAGTATCGCCTCTTTTGCAAGAACATCAAATGTTTTAACACCTAAATGCGAATAGTGTTCCGCGAATTCAACCAAAGCTTCTTCACGTCCGTCGACACATGAATATGCACTCGGCACGCCGGTGATAGCCTGGGAGAGCTCGACCCTTCCGGAAAAATCCTTGAGTATTTCAATACTTCCCAAAGAAAAGTCGGAATCAACATATGTGCATATGTTATATACAAGCTTTTCAATATATGTCCTTACAAAATCGGACATATTTGAGATCGAAGCATAATTTGAAGCTTCCAATATTTTGGAGCATGATCTTTTGTTATCCATCGATATTCTCCAGTACCTGTTTTAGTAATTCTTCATCGAGCGGCTTCTGGATAAAATCCTTTGCCCCGGCTTTTATTGCCTCTTTGATATGAGTCTGTGTACCGACGGACGAAACGATTATTATACGTGAATCAGGGTTAAAGCCCATGATCTCGGCAGTAGCGGTAACACCGTCTTTGACCGGCATTACGATATCGAGGAAAATAAGATCAGGCTTATTATCCCTGCAGAAATTAACGGCATCTTCACCGTTGCTTACTTCGTTTATGTCGTTATATCCGAAATTAGTCAATATTCCGCATAAACTCTTGCGTGCAAGTATGGAATCGTCGCATACGAGAATCTTGGCATCTGTGTTCATTTGGTAACCTCCCATAGGTTTTTTAGAACCTCTTTTGTATGATTTTAACATAAAAGCACTGTACTTCAAAGGATTTTATGTATAAAATACAGATATATTTCCGCTTGTACGGATCAGGAAGGAGACAACAGATGGATAAAAATATGATTCTCGGACACATTGACCACACGCTTCTTAAGCCTTTTGCGACATGGGAGCAGATAGAGAAGCTCTGCAGCGAGGCTGTTGCAAACAATACCGCTTCCGTATGCGTTCCCCAGTGTTATATAGGACGTATACATGAGAATTTCCCGAGCCTTAACATATGTACGGTCGTAGGATTCCCTCTCGGGTACGAAACGTGTGCCGGAAAGGTTGCCGATACGAAAAAATGTCTTGAAGACGGTGCTTCAGAGATCGATATGGTCATAAACATATGTGCTGTTAAGAACAAAGATTACGCTTATGTGGAAGATGAGATAAGGGCACTTCGGAAAGTCACCGAAGGAAAGATACTTAAGGTCATAATCGAAACCTGCTATCTTACGGAAGAAGAAAAGATCGAAGTATGCAAATGCGTAACGAACGCAGGAGCTGATTACATTAAGACATCAACAGGATTCGGGACGGCAGGCGCGACGCTTGAAGATATCGAGCTTTTCAAGAAAAATATCGGAAGCAGCGTTAAGATAAAGGCTGCGGGCGGCATCAAAACTGCGGCTGAAGCCGAAAAATACATCGAAGCCGGCTGTGACAGGGTAGGTGCGAGTTCCGTGGTAGGTGATATAAATGGTTGATGCGTTAAGGGCTGCGATGAATGATAACGGCATCGACTGGTTCGTTATATTCTCGCAGGATCCGCATCTTAGTGAGTACACGGCTAAGTGTGATAAGTACCGCGAGTATTTTTCGCAGTTTACGGGATCGGCAGGGACGCTTCTTGTAGGTGTTGATGAAGCATATCTTTGGACGGATTCGAGGTATTTTATACAGGCAGAGCATGAACTTGAAGGAACCGGGATCAGCCTTATGAGATCTGGGATGGCAGGCGTTGCTACGCTGTATGATTTTCTTTGTGAACACATATGGGAAGGACAAAAGATAGCGTTCGATCTTATGAGCATATCGTTCGCATCATATGAAAAGCTTAGAAGGAGACTGCCGCAAAGCGTTGAGATAGAAGATGGCGCAAAGATACTTAAAAGTACAGCCGGGGAAGTAGGGAAAAGGCAATTTAATGAAATAGTTGCAGTGCCCGAAAAGTACGCAGGAAGAAGTGTGGCCGATAAGCTTTCGGACATAAGAAAACGAATAAAGAAAGACATCTTATATGATCAGAGTTATTCATATATAATATCCGATCTTACGTCCATTATGTGGACGTTCAATCTTCGAGGAGGCGATATAGAATATGTTCCGGTGGCATACGCTTATGCGGTGATAACCGGGTACGGCGCCACACTGTATCTAAGTAAAAGATCGTTATCCGACGAAGCAAAAAAAACGCTTGATGATGAAGGTATCGTTGTAAAGGAATACTCTTTGTTCTATAAGGACCTTGATGATATAGCAACAGATATCGTTATAGCAGATCCTGATAAGAACAACAGCAGGATACTGTCGGTATTTGCCGATCGTGGAGACCTTGCAAGATGTTCGGATGCTGCGATCATAACGAAATACATTAAAAACAAAGCCGAGATCGATGGGATGAGGGATGCGCATCTTAAAGATGCAGTCACGATGATAAAGTTTATAAAAACTGTCAAGGAAGCAGCTGCGAGCGGCTCATTAGGCGATGAGTATACGACGGGAAAGATGCTTGATGACGCAAGAATTGCAGACGGGAGCTGTTGCCCTTCGTTTGAGACGATATGCGCATACCGAGAAAACAGCGCGATCGTACATTATACTGCCAAAGAAGGAGAGGCTAAGAAGATAGAGCCGGAAAGCTTCCTCCTTGTTGATTCAGGTGGACAGTACAGATTCACAGGTACAACCGATATCACACGCACGATACTTCTCGGCGAGGCAACTGAAGAAGAAAAGAGTGTTTATACAGCAGTTCTAAAGGGGAACCTGCGACTTATGGATACAATCTTTCCCGAAGGATATAAAGGAGCACTGCTAGACGGCATAGCAGAGCAGCCATTGTGGGAAAAAGGATATTTTTGCGGACATGGTATCGGACACGGTGTGGGACATTACCTGTCGGTTCATGAATCGGAAGCAAGGATATCAAGGGCATCGAGCGAAGGCGAGGCGGCAATAAGAACGGGTGTTATCGTAAGCAATGAGCCGGGTGTTTATAATGAAGGAAAGTTCGGCGTAAGGCTTGAAAACCTTCTGCTTACTGTAAGTGCGAAAAGCATCGACGGCAACCGGATGTGTAGGTTTGAGCCGCTGACACTCGTACCCTTTGATAAAGATGCGATCGACTTTTTAGAGCTGTCTGAAAAGGAGATCGGTATTCTTAAAAAATATTACGGTCTGATATGGGAAAAAGTATCACCGTTACTTGATGAAGACGATAAGAAATGGTTAAAAGAAACAATTGACATTAAGTAGCAGTTTTGCGATAATTCACTTTGGATTTCAATTGTAATGTATATATAAAGGAGGACGACGTATGTCAACAAAAGCATATTATCCGATCAGTGAGATC
>JAEEGL015102951.1_pt1 | contig 20070 bp, 13 predicted proteins | sample 9134231 | NCBI WGS metagenome assembly JAEEGL01 (sample SAMN16246548, study PRJNA631951) | gut metagenome | biome: gut microbiome; feature: rumen; material: fiber-attached | host: Bos | place: Iran: Karaj | collected 2018-10
CGAACGGAATGTCGGAAACCTTTACGGTATGCAGTTCGCCGATATCGGTAAAGAGGCAAACCTTGCCGGAACTCTTGCAGAATACGAGGAACTTATTCTCTTCTTCCAGGCTTTCCCTGTTTCTCTGGAATGTCGCGTCGTCCACGCATTTAATGTATCCGAAGCGGTCCATCAGTACCGCAACATCGATTTCCTCGGCCTTCTTCTCTTCGTAAACCGCTTCCGCACCATTTTCGATTACGGTTCTGCGCTTGCGGCCGAATTCTTTCTTGAACGTCTCCAGATCGTTTAAAATAACCTGCGTCATGGAATCATGGCGCTCGAGAATATCTTCGTAACGGAAAATATTCGCCATCGTTTCCTCGTGATCCTTAATTAATGCATCGAGTTCCAGACCGATTAACTTATATAAACGCATTTCGAGAATTGCATTCGCCTGCTTCTCGGTAAAGCGAAGCATGGCCGCCATAATCTCGGATTCCTTGGATTTAAAACGGATGCCTTCGGTTTCGCCTTCCACAAGACATCTTTTTGCCATCGCGCGGTCCTTGGAACCTCTTAAAATCTCAATGATTAAGTCGATGACATTGCAGGCACGAATCAGACCTTCCTGAATCTCCTTGCGTTCCTGCTCTTTCTGTAACAGATTCGTGTATTTTCTGCGGTTGATTTCATAATAAAATTTGCTGCAATGTGCAATGACGTCGCGAAGACTTAAGGTTTCCGGTCTTCCGTCCGCAATTGCGAGCATATTGACGCCGAACGTATCTTCCAGACGCGTCTTTTTATAAAGCATGTTGATAAAATTATCGGTGTCCGTATCCTTTTTTAATTCAATGACGATACGAATGCCTTCTTTCGAAGACTGGTTTGAAATATCGACGATATCCGTGCATTTTTTGCTCTCGTAAAGATCCGCAACATCGGACAGGAATTTGCCGATATTTGCACCGATCATCGGATAAGGAATCTCGGAAATGACAACATTGATATGTCCGTTCCTGCCTTTTTCCACATCTACTTTACCGCGGACTTTGATTTTACCTACTCCGGTTTCGTAAATATCCAGCAGTTCATCCTTGTTAATGACTACGCCTCCGGTCGGAAAATCGGGGCCCTTCACATAGCGCATCAGCTGCTTTGTGGTGATTTCCGGATTCTCGATATAGGCTTTCGTTGCATCAATAACTTCGGTGATATTGTGAGGCGGAATGGACGTTACCATGCCGACTGCAATACCTTCCGAGCCGTTGATTAAAAGGTTGGGAATTTTACACGGTAATACGCTTGGTTCTTTCTCGGTCTCGTCAAAGTTCGGGACAAAATCAATCACATCCTTGTCAAGGTCCGAAAGAATCGCATCCTGCGTTACTTTCTGCAGTCTTGCCTCGGTATAACGCATTGCAGCAGCCGTATCGCCTTCGATATTTCCGAAGTTACCGTGACCGTCAACAAGCGCCATGCCCTTTTTAAAATCCTGCGCCATTACAACAAGCGCATCGTAAATGGAGGAGTCGCCGTGCGGATGGTATTTACCCATGGTATCACCGACGATTCTTGCGGATTTACGGTAAGGTTTGTTATAAGAAATCCCCAGTTCGTGCATATCGTACAAAGTACGTCTCTGTACGGGCTTCAAACCGTCCCTGACATCGGGTAACGCACGAGCGATGATGACGCTCATTGCGTAATCAATGTAGGACTTTTGCATTACTTCGGAGTATTCGGTTTTGATGATATTCTCAGCCATAATTTCCTCTTATATATCCAGAAGCGCATCCTGCGCGTGTGCATGTATGAATTCCTTGCGGGGAGGGACTTCCGTACCCATTAAAAGCTCGGTAATTTTACTTGCCTGCGAAGCATCTTCTATTTCAACAAGTTTCAGATTCCGCTTTTCGGGACAAAGCGTGGTTTCCCAGAGCTGCTCGGGATCCATTTCGCCCAAACCTTTGTAACGCTGGAGGGTAAAGGGCCCTTTGTGTTTCTTTCGGTACTGTGCCAGCGCATAATCGTCGTAGAGGTACTCTTCCTCACCTTTTCCCGGAATCGCCTTGTACAGCGGCGGCATGGCAATAAAAACATGACCTTCCTGAATCAGTTCCGGCATGAATCGATAGAACAATGTCAGAAGCAAAGTGCAGATATGCGCACCGTCGACATCGGCATCGGCCATAATAATAATCTTGTTGTAGCGAAGTTTTGAAATGTCAAAATCGTTTCCGTAACCTTCCGAGAACCCGCAGCCGAATGCATTAATCATGGTTTTGATTTCGGCATTGGCAAGGATTTTATCGATGGAAGCTTTTTCCACGTTTAAAATCTTACCGCGAATCGGCAGAATTGCCTGATATTTGCGGTCTCTTGCTGTCTTTGCGCTACCGCCCGCGGAATCACCTTCGACGATGAAAATCTCGCATTTTTCCGCATCTTTGGATTCGCAGTTTGCAAGCTTTCCGTTCGAATCAAAGGAAAATTTCTGCTTTGTCAGCATATTTGTTTTCGCCTTCTCTTCTGCTTTACGGATTTTTGCGGCTTTCTCTGCGCAGGAAATAACCGCTTTTAAATCTTCGAGATTTCGATCGAAATAAAGGACAAGTTCATCGCCTGTTACTTTGGATACTGCCTTTGCGGCATCCTGGTTATCGAGCTTTGTCTTGGTCTGTCCTTCAAATCTCGGCGTCGGATGCTTGATGGAAATGACCGCCACCATACCGGTACGAACTTCCGGACCGGTAAAGTTTGCATCTTTGTCTTTTAAGATTTTCAGCTCTTTTGCATAGTTATTGATAATGCTGGTGAACGTGGTTTTAAAACCTGTAATGTGCGTACCGCCATCGGCATTGTAAATGTTGTTTCAGAATCCCCACACGTCCTCGTGGAATTCATTGATATACTGGAATGCGCACTCCACGATGATATCATCGCAACTGCCCTTAAAATACACAACTTCATGCAGCGTATCGCGGCCTTTGTTGATGTCCTTTACGAATCCGACCAGTCCGTCCGGCTCATGAAAATCAATGATTTCGGGGCTTTCGAGACGTCTGTCCTCGAAATGAATCGTAAGCTCGGGATTCAAATAAGCCGTTTCGTGCAGACGAAGCTTAATGTCTTCGGATTTAAAATATGTCTTTTCGAAAATCGTATCATCCGGAATGAACGTAATCGATGTACCGGTTTTATTGGTTTTTCCGACAACCGGCAAAAGTCCGTCAATCAGTTCCGTGGTCGGTTTGCCGCATTCATAGGTATCTTCGTAGATGCATCCGTCACGTTTCACCTGCACTTTCATATACTTGGAAAGTGCGTTTACAACGGAGGAACCGACACCGTGAAGACCACCGGAATTTTTGTAAATCGAATTGTCGAATTTACCGCCGGCGTGAAGGGTCGTTAATACGATACGCTCTGCGGAAACACCTTTTTCATGCATATCCACGGGAATACCGCGGCCGTTGTCCGTAACGGTTGCGGAACCGTCCTTATCGAGGATTACGGAGATTTTGGTGCAGTATCCTGCCATATGCTCGTCCACGGAGTTGTCCATGATTTCATAAATCAGGTGGTTCAAACCCTTTGTGGAAAGCGATCCGATGTACATACCGGGGCGCTCTCTGACAGGCTCCAGACCCTCTAAGACGGTAATTGCCGAGGAATTATATTGTTCTGCTTCATTTGCTTTCTTTGCCATTTTAGTGACTCCATTTATATCTTTGCCGGTTTAAGGCATAAAAAAACACAAACACTAGTTTAGTATATCACAAGTGTTTGTGTTTGCAAAGCAAAAATGCCCTTTATATTGTGTTATTTATGCTGAAATCGCACGTTTTGATTAATACTCCAGATAAATGGCGGGACGGACTCCGACCACTACCTTTGCCTGATCTCCTGCAGGTGTTGCATGATCCGTATCGGCAGGCATGGAAGCATAACCAATCTGACCTGCTATTGATACAACCGAGAATGACTGTTGGCTGTATGACGGATTTCTCAACCACCATGATGATGTTGCAGCACCGACAACGCTTTCCGGATATCCGAGCGGTTTAAACTCGGAATCATACCACGATTTGTCGATTTTAGAATGATATTTACATCCGTTGTTTATCGCATACTGTGTGGGTTGGATAAACAAATCATAGCTGGCGCCGCCGTCTGCATCTCCCCAATCATAGACTAACCTTTTGATTTCATTTAGACTGGGAACAAATACTTTATCTGTGGTATTGTTCCCACCATTCGTATTGTATCTGTTGTTTCCTTCGTTTACAAGCTCAACGGATGGAATCTGTGTCTGCTCTTCTGCCGAAAATGCAGCATTCATAAACTCGCTGTTTAACCAAGCGCGTAAAGTGCAGGTCTCCCAGGTTACGTCCTCGGTTTTGTTATGAAGCGGTTTGCAGTCAAGGACATATTTACTGATCAGATACATTCTGCCATTTTCGTTTTCCAGAACCTGCCATTCAATCGGTTCTTTGCCGTTGTCTTCATTACCGTCCTGTTCGTATGCACCGAATTCGACAAAGTCTCCGGCCGCAAGACCTGCATAAGGACTGTTATTCAAATCTTCCCCGCCCATTCCTTCAACCGGGGCGGCTTCCAATTCTTCTGCACCTGCCGGGCCTTCGGAAATTACATAAATTCTTACGGAAAGACCGGTTAAATATCTGCCGTCTTCCGTCATGGAATTATAATATATCGGTTCGGTTGCGTATGCCGGATCCAGCGTGATCATACCGATATAAACAGCTTTCTCGACGCGGAATTTTTCCGGACCGTTACCGACATCGCAGACAAAATAATCGGGAAACCATGTGGATACATTTTCAAAAGGATAGGTTTCTCCCTGTTGTGCATATTCATCTAATTTCCGGTCCATATCAGTGGTGTGTTTCGTTATAATCTGCTCAAACGGTGAACTGCTTAATTCGGTTCCGGAATAATTGTAATAATCATCAAAAAACTCGGTCCGATTGGTTACCCGGTTCATATAATCGGGGAAGAAAATATCATAGGATCTGTTAATCTGGAAAAACTGTGCCGTAGTCTTCACCGCCGTTCCGTCCTTGATGGTAACGGCTTCCTTGTCGTTTACGAGAATGGACTGATTGTTTCCGTAAAATACTTCAACAGTTCCGTGGTCCACAAATACATGTGTGGCAAGATCCGCAGGGTCATAGGTGACCGCAAAGTCCGTTCCTCGGATACTCGTGGTCGCATTGGGCGTGATTACGTCAAAAGAAGAGTTCTCGTTTAATTTGTTTTCGATATCGAAAAATGCTTTTCCTTCCTGAATATCGATTTTAACTTTTCCTTTTTCTTCCGAACCGGTCGCCTTCACTTCGAATTTGGTATTCGGAGTAACAAGCATATGCTTGTCGGAATCGATCAAAAGGCTCATAACGGATTCCTCTCCCGTTGCGGATTCATCGCCCGAGAGTAATTGAAGACCGTAGAACAGTTCAAGAAATGCGTTTTTACGGCTGATTGTTACATCGCCGGAATACTCTTCCAGCTTGATAATCCGGTAAGATTTTTTACTTGAAACGACCGTGATTACAATTGCAAGAATGATTTGAAAAAGTATAAAAGCAGTTACTACCGCTAAAACGATTTTAAACCATTTCTTTTTGAACAGATTTTTCATTGTTCTTCCTCCAGGTACAATTCTTTGGCAATCTTAACAATCTCTTTATCAAGCTTTCCGGCCTCGGCTTCCTCTTCGATGATTTCAAAAGCCACTTTGTTGCTCTTCGGCTTTTTATAAGGCCTGTCGTCGGCAATCAGGGAATCATAGATATCCATAACGGTCAGAATTCTAGTCATAATATCAATCTGTTCGTTTTCCAGTCCGTTCGGATAACCGCTTCCGTTTAACAGTTCATGATGATTGGATGCCATTTCGCATACCTTATCAAAACTCTGTCCGAAATGAACGTGTGAAAGAATTTTATTCGTATATTCGACATGACTTTGCATGGTTTTGCGTTCTTTATCGGTCAGGGTCCCGGACCGGATGGATAAATCATCCAGCTCCTCTTCGGTAAGATACGGAATGGAATCGCCGTTGCCTTTTTTGTATTCGCCGTTACCGATTGATTTAATAAGCTTCAGATCCTCGTCGGATAAAGGCTTTCCGCTGTTATAAAGTTCCAGTCTGCCTAAGAAACCATTGATTTCGTCAAGACTGTTATTTCCGGTTTCACGATCAATCCGGTCGCTTAAGATATCGTTTTCGATATGCAGTTTTACAATTTCAAGTCTTTGTTTTAACTGTTCTTCATGCATGCCGAGTTTGGTCGGTTTGTCCATGACCTCCAGCGGAACATCCATTTTACCGATATCATGAAGCATGGCAGCAAGATACATCTGATCCTTATCGTTTGCGGAAAAATGCATCTCTGTTCTGCCCTGCCTGTGAAGCTCATTGATATAATCAAGCATTTCAACACTTCTTTTTGCGACATTCTTTGTGTGGTTTGCATTATACGGCGTTCTGCCTTCAATCGCTTCCGCCATGGAATCCGCCATCGAGAACAATGTCTGCTTCATTTCTTCCGCAAGCTGTTTCTGGGATTCCACGTAACGCACGATAATGGCGGCCAGATACAGCAATGCAAGACCAAGCGGCACATACAGAATCGGCAGCGTGATCAGATTCAGTTTAAACAACGTAAAGGCAAGTAATGCGTACAAGCCGAGATAAACGGTAAATATAACGCTGCTGATTCCTATTCCGTTTCGATAAACAAGTACGGAAAACGCAATCATAAAGGTTGCAAGAAGCAATAAAAATGCCAGTCCGGAAAACGGTTTTAAAATATATCCGCTTCGGATCGCCTCAATGGTATTTGCCTGAATTTCCACGCCGTACATCGGGTTTTTGTGATTAACGGAAGCCGTATATGAATCCATAAGCCCGTCTTCATATGCTCCGACAAGTACGATGGAATCCTTAAAATGCGAAGCCGGTACATTTCCGTTTAACACATCTGCTAACGAAACCACTTCAAAATCACCGGGATTTCCGGTGTAAGAAAGTTCAATCACGGTTTTTAAATCGGCCAAATCATAAGATGCAGCCTTTAAAACGCTGACCGCAAAAGAATCATAAGTTTTTCCGTCGGATTCTACGGAAGTATAGGCTCTTCTTAAATATCCGTCCTCGTCCAGAATCGCATTCGTAAAACCGTGATTACATGCATTCTGCAGATCATCAAATGCGGTTTCTTCTTCCGAAACAAAGTATTCATAGGAATGCGAATCCATATTGCTTCTGGTGGAAATATCAAGTTTGGAAGCAAGAACTATGTTTCTGCCCTTTACTGCTTCCGTCAGTGCCAAATCGGAATCCGGGTCGGATTCACCGGAGAAAACAATATCCAGGCCGATTACCTGCGGCCCCTGATCCGCTTCATAAAGTTTTTCGATCAAATCCGCATATACCGTTCTGTCCCAGGTCGGATAAGGGCCGAGTTCCTCCAGCGTTTTATTGTCGATTGCGATGATTTTAATATCTCCCGGAACCGCATGTCCGTGCTGATAGATCAAATCTTCGTAATAATTTTCAATCGATCCGAATGCATTGGTAAAATACAACGCCCCGGTGAGAAGAATCAGTAATGCACTTGTAAGAATACGGGCAGTTTTCGTCATTTGGACTTTAAAATTCCTTTATTTTACGCGTTTTTCAAGATATTCTTTTGCGAGCATCAGAATATCGTAGTCGTTTATGATATCCGCAATTCTAAAATTCATATCCCCGCTTTGCCGGATTCCGTTAATGTCTCCGGGTCCGCGAAGTCTTAAGTCTTCTTCCGCAATATAGAATCCGTCGTTGCTTTTATGCAAAACTTCGAGTCTTTCGTTTTGCTCACTCTTTCCCGAGCCGTTAATGAAAATACAATAGGACTGCGCATCCCCTCGTCCGACACGACCTCTTAACTGATGCAGGCCGGCAAGTCCGAAGCGTTCCGCATTTTCTATTATAATTACCGTGGCATTCGGAACGTCTACACCGACTTCCACTACGGTCGTTGAAATCAAAACATCGATTTCCTTCTTTGCAAACGATTCCATGATCTGATTCTTTTCGCCTGCTTTCATTCGCCCGTGCAGAATTCCGTATCTGACGGAACCGTTAAAATATGCATCCAGCTTTTCGTGATAAGAAGTTACACTTTCAAGTGAAGTATCTTCGTTCTCTTCCACCATCGGACAAATGATATAGGCCTGATGACCCGCCTCGATTTGTTCTTTGATCAGTTTGTATGCGCTCGGGCGAAGTTCCGGTCCGATTACACAGGACTTAATCGGCAGGCGTTTTGCGGGCATATCTTTCATAACCGAAATCTTTAAATCCGCATATAAAGTCAGAGTCAGTGTTCTCGGAATCGGTGTTGCGCTCATCACGAGCACATGCGGCATATTCCCTTTTCCAGCAAGTGTTTCACGCTGCTTTACACCGAAACGGTGCTGCTCGTCGGTGATTACCAAAGCGAGATTTCGAAAGTTTACTTTTTCCTGGAAAATCGCATGCGTTCCGATCACAATATTGTAATCGCCCTTTTCGATTCCTTCATACAAGGAGCGTTTCTTGGCTGCGGTAAGGGAGCCGGTCAGCAAAACAGGCTTTAATCCCAAATGATAGGCTTCATTTTCTTTGCAGAATTTTTCAAAGTGCTGCGTGGCAAGTACTTCGGTCGGAGCCATTAAAGCGGCCTGATATCCTGCATTTGCGGTATCGGCCATGGACAGAAAGGCAACCAGAGTTTTGCCGCTTCCGACATCGCCCTGAATCAGACGTCGCATGCAGTGACCGGAAGACAAATCTTCGCGAATTTCCGATAGAGCTTTTTTCTGCGCATTGGTAAGCGCAAACGGAAGGTTTTGCTCATATGATTCGCTTAAAGAAATGTCTTTGATCATATATTCCGAAGGAGCTTCGGTATTTTCTTTTTTCGATTCCTCGATTTGAGATAAGAAATCATAGAATTCATGAAAAACAAGCGTATTTCTGGCTTCGTTTACATGATTTGCGTCGACGGGAAAATGGATTTTACGAAATGCATCCGATAACGAAAGCAAATGATTTGCACTTCGCATTTCATCATCAAACGAATCCTCCACAGGGAAAAATTCATTAATGCTTTGCTGTACACTTTTCCCAATCAGCTTCGAAGAAATGCCCTTTGTGAGCGGATAAACGCCCTGAAGACAGCTTTGCTTGTTCTGATAATCTTTGAGCGAACAGTATTCCGGCATTTCCATGCAGTATTTATTACCCTTTTGCAGGATTTTACCGTAAAATACGAAATTCATCCCCGGCTTAAAAATGCTTCTAAGGTAAGTCTGGCGGAAGAAAACCATTTCCACGTTAACGGATGAAAGATTCTTTCCGTACTCTCTTACCGTGAATGTCGTTACCGGAATTCTTGCATTTTTGCGTTCAAAGAAATCTTTGTTGACGGTTCCGTAAATGGCGGCAATTTCGCCGTCTTTCATTTCGGAAAATGCAGAGATTTCGGGATAACGGATATAACCGGCAGGAACGTACCACAAAAGATCGTGAACGCTTTCCACACCGAGTTTGGAAAGACATTTCGCGGTCTTTTCTCCGATTCCTTTTAAGTTGGTTACGTGTACCTGTCGTAAATCCATATTTATCCTTGCGCGGGCGTGCGCATAATGAAAGGTGCCGGCACCGATTTCCCGGTACCCGGCACCTATTAAATACTGCATAATACGTAATCAGAATGTGATTAGATTATTCTACGGAAACGATGTAATAATATACCGGCTGTCCGCCGTACTGAACTTCGATATCCGTGGTAGGGAAGGTTTCTTCGAGGGTTGCACGAAGTAATCCGGCTTCCTTCTCGGAAATGTCTTCGCCGTAGTAAACGCTGATGAGTTCGGTATCATCATCCGCAAGCTCTTTAATCATATCAAGCGTTACCACATCGCGTTCCTTACCGACGGAAAGGATTCCGTGATCGCCGATTCCCATGAAGTCATCCTGATGAATCTCGTGATTGTCAATTACGGTATCACGTACCGCATAAGTAACCTGACCGGTCTTCACTGCGGAAATTCCGTCGTTCATCGTGGATTCGTTCTCTTCCGCTTCCACTTCACCCATGAAATTGATGACTGCGGTAATACCCTGAGGAATCGTCTTGGTCGGGATTACGATAATCTTCTTATCCTTGGTCAAATCCCTTGCCTGGTTTGCTGCCATGATGATGTTTTTATTGTTCGGAAGAATGAAAATGATGTCTGCATTTACATTCTCAATCGCATTTAACATATCTTCGGTGGAAGGATTCATGGTCTGTCCGCCGGAAATAATGTAATCCACACCTAAAGAAGTAAAGATTTCGTTGATACCCTGTCCTACGGAAACGGCGATAAATCCGTATTTCTTCTTCGGACCTGCGGGTTTCTTAACAGGTGCGGTCTCCGCGGCACCGTCATTCTTCTCTTTTAACTTCAGGTTGGCGATTTTAATCTTGTTTAATTCACCGTACTTTAAGCTTTTCTGAAGAGGAAGTCCGGGATCGTTGGTATTTAAGGACACTTTTACGATATCGTTTTCTACGGAAAGAAGAACCGTATCACCGATGGTTTCTAAGTAATCCTTTAAATCTATCTCGTTCTTAATGTTGAAATTGCGGTCCAGAACAACATCGAATTCAGCACTGTAAGTGAATTTCAGTTCTTCCTTCGGCTGTTCTTTCTCTTTCTTCTTTGCGGATTTGTCGAAGGTTAAATCGATTTCCTTACCGCAAAATGCATCATATGCACCGCGAAGAATTTCCACAAGACCCTGTCCGCCGGAGTCGACAACGCCGGCTTCTTTCAATACAGGAAGCAAATCGGGTGTGGTTGCAAGAACGCGTTCTGCTTCGTCGAGAATTGCTTTTAAATAAGCATTCATGTCATCACAGCCGGAAAGATGGAGCTCTTCCGCTTTCTTTCCGATTCCGGAAGCAACCGTAAGAATGGTTCCTTCCTTCGGAGACATAACCGCTTTGTATGCGGTCTTTACAGCTCTCTGTGCTGCTTCGTCGAGTACTTCGATCGTCAGCACGTCATAATTGGATGCTACTTTTGTGAAACCTCTGATTAACTGGGAAAGAATGACACCGGAGTTACCGCGTGCGCCTCTTAAGGATCCGCCGGAAACCGCCTTGCAAACGGTTGCCATATTGGTTTCGGTTAATGCGTTCAATTCTTTCGCTGCGGAAAGAATGGTTAACGTCATGTTGGTTCCGGTATCACCGTCCGGTACGGGGAATACGTTCAGTTCATTAACGTAATCCTTCTTGTTCTCAAGATACTTTGCACCTGCAAGGAACATTTTTGCCAAAATTTCGGCACAAATAGCATTTGCGGACATTTATCTTAATCCTCCACAACTTTTACGCCTTCGATGAAGACATTGACTTTTTCCACATCGAGACCGGCGAATTGTTCTACCTTATATTTCACTTCACTCATCAGATTGTTGGCAACCGGAATGATGCTGCAGCCGAACGCAACAATGATGTGTAAGTTGATGGTGATTTTATTATTTTCACAGGAAACCAGGATTCCTTTGCCCATGCTGTCCTTTTTTAAAAGGCCAACGAATCCGTCTCTCATATTAACGGCAGCCATGCCTACAACCCCATAGCATTCCAAAGCGATATTGCCCGCATAATTAGCGATGACATTATTATCGATTTCGATGCTGCCCATATGTGTATCCATAGAATTCTTCATAACGAAATGCCTCCTTTGTACACAAAATTCTAATAAATTATACCCCTTTTTGACCCAAAAGAAAAGGAATTTTTCTTCAAATAATAAGTCGGACAAAAAATGAACAATTTTCTACTTGCAAAGTCATTCGCAATCTGTTAGAATAATCACGTTCGAGCCTTTCGGGCTCAGTTTTATGTGCCTAAGGCTAAGGAGGTGTTAGAAATGGCTAAATGTGATATCTGCGAAAAAGGCGTACATTTTGGAAACAATGTAAGTCACTCTCATAGACGTTCCAATCATATCTGGAACTCCAATATCCGTACCGTAAAATGCAAGGTTAACGGATCCACCAAAACGCTTCACGTTTGCACCAGATGTTTAAAGTCTAACAAAGTTGAGCGTGCTTAATTAAAATTGCAAATTAAAAGAACCGGCAGATGCCGGTTCTTTTTTTATACCTTTTTACTCTTCGTCTTTAAACGCAATCTTCTTTGCATCGTCGTCGTCGATCTTCGACGGATTTCCTTTTTCTTTGAAACGATCTACCAGATCCGGAATCAGATCGATAATCTTTGTCATGGTATCCTGATTCTTGATGTTTACAAGTTTGGTGCGTCCTTCATGGATGACAAGCACTGCGGAAGGAGAAAGCTTTGCTCCCATACCGCCGCATCCGCCGCCGGAATTCTCTCCGTTTGCGCTTCCTGCGCCGATACCGAAGGAAACATCCACGAGTGGAACGATAATCGTATCATCAATGTGAGTAGCTTCTCCGACAACGGTCTTCGAGGACAGGAATCCGTCCATTCCGTTTAACAGTGAATCCACTACGCCGTTAAAATTCGTTTTGTCAGCCATATCTCTTAACCTCCCTTAGTAACAAAGCAATCAACTTTCTGATATGTTTATTCAAATATGCACGTATTGCGCAGAGTGCAAATACGATGACATGAAATCTTCCTTTGATGTATCCGTTTCCTTCCAGAACTTTATTGTTAAAATCCGCATCGAGTTTTATCTGTTTCGGGAAATACGGATAAATCATACTGTATATCGCCACAGCCTTGCCGGTATCCGCAGGATTGTCGGCACCGTAATGAATATAAATTCGGGCTTTCCTGGGTTTTACATGCTTCAGAACACGTATCACTATTTTCTTCAGCATCTGAAACGCCGGTTTCACGCTCGGATGATGCAAAAGCCGCCAGTAATGTTTGATCAGTTTGGTATAATAACGGACTTTGCGTTTGATATCACGGCACTTACGTATAGCATTATACCATTTTTCTTTGATTTGTTGTATAAAGTTTTCAATATTGTCGAAGAATTCGTCGACCGATTTCGGGAATCGCACCTTCGGTGCGGGTTGTTCCATGAATTCTTTGATTTCTTCGTCCGAAAGCTCTTTGATTTCAGGAAACTCATCTTCGCCTACAGAACTTTCACCTCCGACGCTTTCGTTACCGTCTCCGTCGCCGGCACTCTCTGAGGGTCTCAATTCTTCCGGTAAATCATCAGATTCTCCGTCGCCCGGCAAATCAAATGCCAAATCTCCGTCTTCTTCCTCTTCTTCATCCCCGCCGAACAGGAGGTTCTCGTAAACCGTAATCCAAAGTACTTTCGCTCGAAGAAGAAGTTTCATGTCTTCGAAGGTCAGGATTACTCTTATCGCCTTAAAGAAGAAGCTCAGCTGCGCCTTCGCTTTCGGAAGGTCGAAGCCACCCTCGTCGTCATCCTTCTTGGCGTCATCCTTCTTGGGATAGTAAGAAGCCTCAATCCTGTATTTGAACGGCCAAAGCAAAATCAGAGCAATAATCAGCACGATAAGACCGATGATTCCGAGAAGAACGAAGCCGATTATTTTGAGTACCGTCAAGAAAACACCCATCAACTGTCCTCCTTCGGCGAATCATTTTTCTCTTCGGCCTTCAGCACTTCTTTAAATTCCGCCGAAATTTCTTCATCGTCCACAATTTCGTATTTTTTTACACGCGAGAAAACTTCCGCAATTTCGTACTGTTCGATATACTTACGGTAATTCAGTTCCGTATCGTATGCATACACATCTTTTACAAACCGTTTTACGATTCCGATGGCATCCTTTTCGCTTTCTGCAAATCCCAGGACAATCGGTTCGTTCCGGTGAAAATACGGAAAGTCTAAATTCTTAATGTCCGTAAATTCCGGTCTTGCACCCTGCGCGGCAAAATAAATGCAAATAAGAGGAAGCTTGTACAGTTTCTTTTCTTTTAAAGAAACCAAACGCTTCTTTGTTAATACTTTATTCGATTTTTCATCCACCAGTAAGGTGCTAAGAAATTTCATATTTACCACATAAAGTAAGCCCCCGAATTTCGGGGGCTTAAATTGATTATCTGCTTAATTTCTCAACCATCTTTAAGATGGAATCTGCATCAAAAGGTTTGGTAACAAATTCGGAAGCCCCAAGTTTAATGGCATCCATCATTTTATTCTGCTGACCTGCCGCCGTAACCATAATGACTTTCGCGTTCTTGTCATTCTCTTTAATGATACGAAGTGCTTCCAATCCGTCCATCACAGGCATCGTGATATCCATGGTCACAACCTGCGGGGAGAATTCGGTGTACTTGTCGACTCCGTCCTGTCCGTCCACGGCCTCAGCAACTATATCGTGTCCGGCACCTTCCAAAATTCCACGAAGAATCTTACGGGATGTTCTTGAATCATCCACAATCAGAATTTTTGCCATATCAGTTTTCCCCCTTAGCAATAATCTTTCCGCGGAACGCAGATACAATCTTAATTTCTTTTCCCATTACATGAACGGGTAAAACTACAAATTTACCGTTACTCGGGCTTAACAGTGCATTTCCCTCCGCATATACCGGAGGAAGCATGTCAACATAGAATTTCGGAGCGGAATCGGATGCGAACATGCCGTTGATGCAGTTAATTAATTCCGCACAGGCATCCAATGCATCGAGATCAACCTTTTCAAATTCTTCTTCACCGAACTTGCATGCAACCGGAAGAAGTCCTCCTTCGGCTCCGCCGAACGCAAGTGCCGCTTCCGCATCGCCCTTCAGTTCCTGAAGTGCATATCCGTTGGTATCCATCCAATCGGTAAGTTTTGCTTTTTCGATGTATAAATCATTGTCAATGAGTCGCATCAGGGTTTTAACGCAAACTAAAATATGATTCTTCTGTAACTCTTCAAGTTCAAGAGGAAGGAATAAAGGAACCAGTAAATCCGCATCGCCACTCTTTAAAAGATCCATGTCGGACTGTGTAAAATTCAATTCTTTCTGGAAAGAAGCAAATGATTCTTCCACTTCTTCCAAAGTCATGTAATTCTCGTTGGTGATAACCTGAACAAAGGAAAGATAGAGATTTCCCTGCTTTCCGAGAAGTCTTCCGACCTGCTCGTCCGTTAAATAACCTTTTTCGACCGCAATGTCACCGAAACGCTTGTCGAGCTGGGACTGAAGTCTGTTTACTTCATCCGCCTGCTCCATACTCATCATTTTTTCGGAAACCGCAATCAAACCAAGCTTAACGCGAACTTTTTTCTGCTCGTCATAAACATGGGAAAGCTGCTCGTCGGTAAGTTTTCCGGCGTCTTTTAGATATTTACCGAATAAAATGTGTATCATGCAAGATACCTCCCCCAAATATTAATTCCCCATACATGAAAATTATACAGAAAAATATGCAAAAAGGCAACTATTCTTGTGAATTTTCCTCAAAATAACAGTCGAATAATCTCTTTGCCATGGGCACTGCATAACTGGCTCCCGTACCGGCTCCTTCAAAGATAATCGTTACACATACCTGAGGGTCTTCGTAAGGTGCATAACCGGTAAACCAGGAGTGCGAATTGTCCGATTTGGAATCGATTTCCGCGGAACCCGTTTTACCCGCCGAAGTATATCCGACATTGCGAAGTGCGGATGCGGTACCTTCGGTGATTACAGAATGCATGTAATCGCTGACGGCGGCTGCGGTTTTTTCGTCAACCAGCGTTGCATATACCGTCGGCTGATAAGTTTTCATGACTTCGCCGTTAAAATTCTCAACACGGTCCACGAACATCGGTCGCATCATTACACCTTTGTTTGCGATACACGCAGTAATCATGTTCATATGCATCGGCGTCATTAAAGTTTTACCCTGACCGATACTGCCCTGTACCACATCGAAATCTTCGGCACCGACGGTAATCGGTGTATGACTCTTGTTGTATTCCAGATCCAGCGGAAGTTCCGAATCAAACAAAAGGCTTTTCAGTGTTTTGTCATAAGCTTCCCGGTCAAGTTCCAGCGACATCGATGCAAACGCACAGTTACAGGACTGTGCAAATGCACGTCTTAAATTTTCGTAACCGTGTACGGAATTGTGGAAACAGGTGATTTTACGTCCGTCGTAATTATAGTAGCCGTTGCACTGGTATGCGAAGGATTCGTAGGTGTCCGGATGTTCTTTGACATATTCAAGAACATTCAGGATTTTAAACGTCGAACCGGGAGGATACAGACCCTGTGTCGCACGGTTTAACAAAACGGAATTGTTCGGGTCGTTAACAATCTCTTCCCATTCGTTCTCGATATTGTTCGGGTCAAAGCAGGGTTTGGAAACCATCGCAAGCACTCTTCCGGTTTTTACCTCGGTAACAACAATGGCGCCCTTGTAAACACCGAGTGCCTTATATGCGCATTCCTGCATTGCCACGCTGAGTGTCGTAACCACGGTATCGCCCTTGTCCTTGGTTCTGGTAATGTCGTTATCGACCTTTGTTGCAAGGGATGCGTTCGAAGTAACCAGATTCATATTCATCGAATTCTCGATACCGGTTTTACCCATTGTGGAGAATCCGACTACGTGACAGAACAAATCGCCGTACGGATAAATACGGGTTTCTTCTTCGCCAACAACATTTGTCGCGGCAAGAATTTCGCCGTTTGCGGAAAGAATGTTGCCGCGAATGTTCTGATTTCCCAAAAGTGCCTGACGCGGATTGTGCTCATCCGCAATGATGTCGTAACTCTTGTTTCCGACAAAGAAAACAATGTTAATAATCAGTGCCGCAAACATGGCAAACAGAATCAGTCCGGTCCAGAATTGCGGAGATTTTAAAAGCGCAATAAAATATTCTTTCGTTCCGAATTTCGGCAGATCGTTACTGCGATTCTCTTTTTTGTTCCTGCTTTGGGCATTCTTATTCGGTTTTTTCTTAACTTCAGATATCTTCAAAGTTAAAATCCTCAATCATTTCTTTCTTCTTCATTTCCTTTTGCACCACGGTCAGATCCACGGTCGGGGAAGCAAGAAGGTCTTTTTGTTCCTCGGGTTCATCGGCTTCATCGTCTTCGCCTTCCGCGATATCACTCTCGGATGCGATGATTCCTTCGATGTCCTCTTCCTCATCATCGCCTAAATATTCATCGTACAAATCCCGATCTTCGTCATCTTCGTAAAATTCGTTATTTCCCCTTTCATCGTCGTACTCATCATCTTCGTATTCGTCGTCTTCATATTCGTCATCGTCGTACTCGTCGTCATCGTCGCTTAAGAATTCTTCGTCTTCCTCTTCTTCGATTGCACTGACTTTCTGTTTGGAAAGATTCTTATAATCGAATTCCTTTACGTAAATACTCTGGATAATCGAGAACATTAATATCGTCGTCGAAAGTGACGAACCACCCATACTGATTAACGGCAATGTGACACCGGTCAAAGGAATCAGTCTGGTACCGCCGCCGATGGTTACAAATACCTGAACCGCAAAGCATACGGCAAATCCGAACAGCAGATACTGATGGAATGTCGATTTTACACGGTAACTGTAACGAATGATATGAAGTGCCGTGCAAAGATAAAGAGCGATTAAAAGAACGGAAAAAAGTACGCCCATCTCTTCGCCGATAGCCGAAAAGATAAAGTCCTCTTCCACGTACGGAATCGATTTCGGATATCCCTGGAACAGACCCATGCCGAACCATCCGCCGGTACCGATTGCAAAGAGGGACTGTGAAAGCTGCCAGCCTGTATTTTCCACGTCTTCAAAAGGATTGAGCCATGTTTTTACACGTATTCTGACATGAGCAAATTCTTTGTACGCAAAGTAAAATCCTCCGGCCGATGCCGCCGCTCCCGCAGGAAGCACGAAGGGAGAACACGATGCACAAAACAGCATAAATACCATGGTAACAAGATAAATTCCCGCGGATCCCAGGTCTTTTGTAATTACCAAAAGCATGATATGTACGAACATGAACAATACGCCGAGCAGATATCTTAATTTATTCTTTTTCTGGGCAAACAATGCCGCCATGAAGAATACCATGGACAGCTTTACAAATTCGGAAGGCTGGAAACGGAAATTGTAGCCAAACAATTTTAAAGTAAGAATCAGTTTGGAACCGTGAGTAACCGTACCTGTCAGCCATACGGAAGCAAGCGATATAATTCCGAGTGCACAATATGCGTATGGAATCGATCGCCAGAATTTAATCTTTTGATAAACGAACGGGATAAACAGTGAAACGATCAAAAGAACGATGGTAAAAATAAACTGCCTCAACGCATTCGTAAACGCCAGTCGGCCGAGAATGACGAAACTGATATCCAGAAAGAATATCATATTGTTCAAAAGCAGCCGGCTGATGGACGGATACAACGTTAGATAAATCATGACAATCGCAATGATAATAATCTCCTGGAACGCAAAGAAAAAGAAGTATTTCAGGTCCTCGGAGCGCATAAATAACGTAATGTATCCGACTGCGTGAAACAGGATTGCAATGATGAACTGAAATGCATAAAAATGCTTGTGCTCTTCCGGATTCTTAAAGAAGAACACGATAATATTCGTAATGACATATGCCAGAATAATCCAAACAAATAAATAGTTGGATGTTTCCGATATAAAACTTGCCATGATTTCCTCTACAAAACACCTTTTACGAAGTGACCGTTCGTATAATCATAAAAGGCTTCGCTCTTTTCGCCTTCCAAAATAACATTCGACAGATACGAAAGAATCTTCGTCATCTCCTTCGGGCTTTCCGTCGTAAAACGAAGCTGAAAGGTTTTTATTCCCGCACTCAAAACAGTCCCTGCATGCTTATGCAGCGACAAAGGCACAGAATTATAAATTGTATTATAACATATATTTTCGCTGCAATGTGAATAAATCGGAAAACGGGCACGCAAGCGGTCCGTGATTTCAACGAATTCTTCGGTATGATTGCAGCTGTTTGTCGTCAGTTTCACGCAATTTGCACTTTGCATCAGGGGGACGCGGCCGTAAAAGAAAAGTTCTCCTGCAGTAACACCTGAAAGCTCGTTTTTGGAGCATTCCGGAGCAATTGTATAACCGTTTAACAACTTTTGGCACAGTCCGGCCGAACGCGAATTCATCACATACAGATTCAGATCGCCGTAAATATCTTTCTTAACGTTTAAGTCTTTTAAAAGCTGAAATGAGTCTGTTTGGTTAACATAATATCCTTTGATATTCGAATCTTCTTCCGCACGTAAAATTGTTTCACGCAATCTTTCCGTGTTGGCGCTTCGAAGAACAAACGGGAGACTTAAACAGGTGCCGGGTATTTGCCGGGTGGTCGAATACAGATTTGCCGGAATTATCAAATAAAAAGATGCCGATTTATTGTCGGAATTCTTCGGATGATCTGCTTCGTAACTATTAATAAACTCCCGCGCAGCTCCTGCCTGCTCAGGTGTTGTCGCAAATATGCGAAAGCCCGTACCGTTTGCTGAGTTCGGGTTTGTTATGGCTTTTGCTTCTGCTCCTGATGTTTTCGCACCGGCTTTCAAATCGGATTTAACAGCAAATTGTGAATTGTCGTTGATTCGTCTGGTATCAAATTCATCGCGTATATGAGAAATCAGAAGTTCTTCACCCTGTCTTCTTAGCGCGTTAATTGCGCCCACGGGAAGAAATGCATCTTCCGAAACATTTATTTCGGCATCAAATGCAAACATTCCCTCCGAAGACTTTGCAAAACGTTTCACAAGATCATCTTTTGAAAGCGGTGCTTTCTGAGCTTCCAAGACTTCATCGCCTCCGATTTCATATGTTTTTCCTTTGAATTCAAAGGTTAATTTTGCTTTTTCTCCGGTAACAAATGATATTTTAGCGGGAATTGTTACCGGTTCTTTCTTTCTGCAGTATAGCTCGGTCAGCTTTGCACTCAACGCCTCATCGGTTTTATTGTAGGAAGGCGAAGAAATGCTGACCATGTTTTTGTCATGGTTCTTTTCGTAAAATCCGCGCTGTAAATCCGTGCGAAGATAGAGATTCTTCAAATCTCTTAA
>JAEEGL010764322.1_pt1 | contig 20069 bp, 16 predicted proteins | sample 9134231 | NCBI WGS metagenome assembly JAEEGL01 (sample SAMN16246548, study PRJNA631951) | gut metagenome | biome: gut microbiome; feature: rumen; material: fiber-attached | host: Bos | place: Iran: Karaj | collected 2018-10
ACAAAAGTTCAAGACGGACTTGCTCCGCTAAAAATCAACTGCGTTCCGCTAAAAGAGTTGAAGTGCCGCATCATTGTTTTATAAACTTTCACGTATTAAGGCACCAACTCTTTTCACGCTGCACTCCGTTGATTTTCTTCACGCTCCGCAACTCAGTCGGAAGGTCGTGACACGAAACAATATGGTAATCAATAATTATCCCTATATTATAGTCTTTTAACGTTCGATGATGGTTCGACTCCACGGATGAGCGTTAAAAAAAACAGAGAATGGAGCGTAAAGAACTCTCGGCTTGGCGGCGTGGGTTGTGTGTCGGTGCCATTTCGAGAGTTTAGCGGAATGAACTGTTTTTTAGCGAAGATGTGGCGTCGACGGCGGTTTTTGTTACTTTTTGTCGCTGAAGACAAAAAGTAAAGAAAAAATCTTATTTTTGAATTCTAAACAATTTTTAATGAAACATATTCATTTTATCTTGTTTTTACTATTTGCCACGCTTTCCCTTGAATGTGTGTCACAAGTTCCTGTCGTTTCATACGACAGTCTTGTCACTCCATGGAGCAGAACAATTGTGGGACTTGATGACAGGGATTCCATTACAACATTGGATTATTATGTGCTCGATTCAATGGAGAATTGGTTACACAGAGGACACTGCACCATATTTCGTGATGAATTACATAGGATTGATTCCATAAGTTTTTTTAAGAAACAGCAACAGTCCAGTCCTTATGGTATTGTACAAGACGGTTATTGGTTGTCTGTAGCATACACCTACAAAGACAACCAGTCCATTGGAGAAAAACGAATAGATACGATTTATCCAGATTCAAGTAATAAAGGCTGGTCTACTTATCCACAAAGAAATTTCAAGGCATATCGTGGCAACATAAAAAGGAAAACAGACATTTTTCTCAGTAAAAAAGAATCTAAAGATGTCTATGACTCTATAGTGTATAATCCTAATGGATTGATATCCGAGATATATGAAAACAAGCGAAAAACGGTATATTATTATAAAAACGACACGTTATTGACGAAAAAACAATCGTATCGTTTAAAGAACAATGATTGGAAAAAAGGAACAAGAATAAAATACTATTACGACGATGGTAGATTATCTATGACAAAATCAACGTACGACAAAACAAAATACTATTACCATGACGATGGTAGGTTATCTATGACAAAATCAACGTACGGCAACACAAAATACTATTACCACGATGACGGAACTATTGAAGAAAAGCAATTCTATCTATGGAATGCAGAGGAACACCGATATTTATTAAACGAACGGAGGATTTACTCGCCAGAAGGAAATCTGTTGAAAGTTTATGTCATACCCGATAGTTTTTTGGGCAAGTTCGAAAGGTGTCGTGACGGAAATAAAGAATATTCCAATAAAGACAGATACAAAATACAAACATTAAAAGAAGAGTATGTCTATGATTCCTCGGGGGCAATTATAGAAGAACGATTCTATACCAATAAATTTGCATGTGTCGCAAAAAAAACAGATTATCTTATACGTAAACTGACATACGAATATGACAGTTTGCAACAAATAAGAAAAAAGACCGAATATTCTTCTTCACAATCTTTCAGCCCTTGTTTTGATTGTGAATGTTGTTACAATAACATCCGTCTTGATACTCATTGGGAAATCAACTCCAAAAAGACAATCTCCGAGATATTGTACTACGCAACAGGATATCTCCGATGTTGTGAAAGGGGCTATCGCGAGGTAGTCAATTTTCCTCGCTGCAACAACGAATATTTGTTTTTTGACGCTACGTTTATTCCTCTCAAAGATAAAATCGTCTGGTATGATAGTACAGGTGATGGTATTGAATGTTATTGTGATTAGAACAAAATGTTTCTTCTTCGTTCCATATTACCCATTATTCTTCTGCTCCTCTCGTTTGTGGGAAAGGCACAAACCGTACAAAACGACGCCTCGTCAGGCGACAGCGTGATTTTTTTGGTTGGAATAGAAGACCATAAAGTGGTTATTACAGATGTTTTCACGTTTTATAAATGGGGTATTATAGACCCTGTCAACAAAACATATCTTACAAAACCACAGTCTGTATATGAATCCACAGACCTAATACATGAAAAACTCTCTATTGATTCAACTGGTAAAATCAAAATATGTAGTAGGCAAAGAGCTGTAAAATATGAAAATGGTCTTGCTATTGTTGAAATAAACAAAAAGTATGGTATAATTGACACAACTGGTAAATTTATTGTAGAACCACAATGGGACATTATAAGGGATTTTTCAAATGGTTTTGCCACAATAGAAATTGGGAATTTTTGGTCGTCTAAAGTAGGAGTTATTGACAGGACAGGAAAAATAGTTGTGGAACCACAATTTGACTATATAGGTGATTTTTCCCAACGGGGTGTTGCACGTGTACAATTAAATGGCGCATGGGGATACATAGACACAACGGGCAAATATATTGTAGAACCATTATTTTTCGATGCTGAAGATTTTTCAAAATATGATGTGGGAGTTGTGTCAGTAATCATTGACACAAGTCGTTATCATAAGTATGGCGATGCAGCGGAGGGAATAATAGATAAAACAGGGACATTTGTAGTTGAACCAGACGAATACGAAAGTATATTGCGGACGAATGATGGGGGATATTTTATAGTTATGGACGACAATGGTCGGTATGGTTATCTCAATCAATATGGAAGGGAAATGATTAAACCACAATTTCTTCATGCAAGACATTTTTTCGAAGGTCTGGCGGTAGTAGAAATAGAAAGACGTGACATTAGTGGCGGCAAATGGGGGTGTATTGACACAACATGGAATTTTGTCATTGAACCTCGGTTTGACAATGTCTTGAATTTTTCGAATGGTTTCGCAGCTGCAATGATTGATGGGAAATGGGGGTTTATTGACAAAACAGGAAATTTCGTCATTGAACCTCGGTTTGACAAAGTAATGAGTTTTCATAATGGTTTGGCAGCAGTAAGAGTTGACAGGAAATGGGGTTTTATTGACGAAACCGGTAATCTTGTTATTGAACCTCAATTTGATGAGGAAGCAGCTTTTTATCATGATAATTATTGTATTGTCAGTCTTAATGGCAAATTGGGCGTAATCGACAAGACTGGTAAATTCGTAATAGAACCTGTATTTGACAAGATTATGATAACATCTCGTTCTCATTTAATTAGTAACGATTATATTCCCCACAACGAAGATTAATTTGATTTTGAAGCTTTTTCGTTCCATACTACCCATTATTCTTCTGCTCCTCTCGTTTGTGGGAACGGCACAAACCGTACAAAATGACGCCTCGCCAGGCGACAGCGTGTTGCTTGGAACTGAACCTTGTGCAAAAAACACAAAATTACAGATTGTGTTTTCTATAATGAACACAAATATACAAAATCTGTCCTCTGCAATAAACAAATGTAGGGCTGCCAATGTGGCGGCCTATAGATGATTGTTTCATATTGAAACCAGATTCCAGTAAAATTTGTTATAAGAATGTGTTTATTCAAAATTAATAGTATCTTTGCCCACGGAAAAAAGAGTATTAACCAATTAATAATGTTATAATATGAAAAAAATCTTAGTGAGTGTTGCAGCGTTTGTGTCTGCAATGGTATTGATGTGTTCTTGCGAAAAAGAAAAGACAGAGCCGCAAAACAATCAGGAAAATCAAGTTGAAAATCGTTGGGACAACGAAAAGTGGACGACAAACGTGCTTCTTGCCAAAAATGGCGAAGATTCCGTTCGTCAAGTAAAAGAGTATGGTGCAGATGGAAAAATCCTGTCGTACAAGCAGTACGATGCAAGTGGGGAATTGAGCAGTGAAACCACTTATAGTTACAAGGATTTAGTTGTTACGGCAACAACGCAGTTTCTTGGTACGTATAAATCAACTACTACGGCTGAAACCACATATAAAGATGCGTCATTATTGTATCCACTTACGGTGATCACTAAAATTAATGGAGTAGACTGGCTTGTCGTTCGTAGTGAATATGATGGAAATCAATTACTTGGTGCAAAATTTTATGAAGATAATACCTTGGTTGCTGAAGAAAAGAATTTTCAATATTCAAAAAATGAATGTACGTTTTTGTATCAAGATTATGCGGAGGAATCGGATTCATATATAAGTAAAACGGTGTATGCAGATGAAAAACAGACAGTTGTTTTAGAAGAGACAAAGTTTGCCACCGATGGCACGACAGAATTGGAGAAAACTAAGTATGAATATGATGAACAAGGGAGAATGACATCGTTCCAATATTATGTTGACGGAAAATTGTCGTTGGAATATACTGATTTTCAGTATGATGGCAAGACATGCCAGTACAAGGAAAATAAATATTATAACGGAGTGTGTTTTTCAAACTCGTACAGAAAGACATTTTTATAAATAGTTGAAAATATGTTAGTTCATTATAAATAAGTACGTGTTGAAATTCACTTGTTTATGTATCTTTGTAAATAATAAAATAAGGTAATTAATTCATAATAAATATCATGGCAGAAGCACAAAATACAAAAGACGAAAAGGCCGCAAAATTGAAGGTCTTGCAGTTGACAATTGACAAAATAGACAAATCATTCGGAAAAGGTGCCATAATGAAACTTGGCGACCACGCAGTTGAAAACCTTCCAAGTATTCCATCTGGTTCGTTGGGCTTGGATATCGCTTTGGGAATCGGTGGTTACCCACGTGGACGTATCATTGAAATTTATGGTCCAGAATCTTCGGGTAAGACAACGTTGGCAATTCACGCAATTGCCGAAGCCCAGAAAAAAGGCGGTATTGCAGCTTTTATTGATGCAGAACACGCATTTGACCGTTTCTATGCTGAAAATCTTGGCGTAGATGTTGACAATCTGTACATTTCACAACCTGACAATGGTGAACAAGCATTGGAAATTGCCGACCAACTGATTCGTTCTGGAGCAATTGACATTATTGTCATCGACTCTGTTGCCGCTTTAACGCCGAAAGCTGAAATAGAAGGCGATATGGGTGACTCAAAAATGGGTTTGCACGCACGTTTGATGTCTCAAGCATTGAGAAAACTTACGAGTGTTATTGACAAAACAAGCACGACGGTCATTTTTATCAACCAATTGCGTGACAAATTGGGCGTTATGTTCGGCAACCCAGAAACAACAACTGGTGGTAATGCCTTGAAATTCTATGCATCGGTTCGTTTGGACGTTCGTAGAATTGGTCAACTTAAGGACGGCGAAAATGTGATTGGTAATAGAACCAGAGTCAAGGTCGTAAAAAACAAGGTCGCACCTCCATTCCGTAGCACGGAATTTGATATCATGTTTGGTGAAGGCGTCTCAAAAGTTGGCGAAATCATTGATATGGGTGTGGAATGTGATGTAATAAAGAAAAGCGGCTCTTGGTTTAGTTATGGCGAAACAAGATTAGCACAAGGCCGTGATGCGGTAAAGGCATTGTTGCGTGACAATGACGAGCTTCGCGATGAGATAGAGGTAAAGACCCGGGAAGCCATGAAGAAAAAAATGGAACAAAGCAAAGATGGCAAAGTGGTCAAAGAAACCAAAGAGGACAAAGAATAATAGTTTATTTGAAAGGTATTACATTGGCTGTTGTTGATATGCGTTTCGTGTAATTCCTTTCCGTAAAGAACAGACGTTTCTGTTCGCTAAATATATAGTATGGAGTTATACGAAGAAGGTGGCTTGCTTTCAAACGAGATATTGCAAGCCATAAAAGAGATGGGTTTTGAAAAACCCACGGAAATTCAAGAACAGGCAATACCTTTCTTGTTGCAAGAACCTAACAGTGATTTTATTGGCTTGGCTCAAACGGGTACGGGAAAAACCGCGGCGTTTGGCTTGCCAATTATTTCACAGTTGAGATTTGAGGATTCTTTTCCTCAGGCGTTGGTGATTTGTCCCACACGTGAGTTGTGTCTGCAAATTGAACGCGATTTGATGAATTTCGGAAAATATCTTCCGTTACAAACGGTCGCTGTGTACGGTGGTGCCGACATTGTCCGTCAGATGAAGAAAATTCAGGCGGGAGTGCATATTGTTGTTGCTACTCCAGGACGTTTGGTCGATATAATCAATCGAAAGAAGATTGATTTGTCGCACGTGAAGAATTTGGTACTTGACGAAGCCGACGAAATGCTCGATATGGGCTTCCAAGAGGATTTGGATGCCATATTGGAACAAACGCCTACGGAAAAACGTACATTGCTGTTTTCGGCAACAATGCCTAACGAGGTTCGGAGAATTGCCTCTAATTATATGAGCAATCCTCACGAAATCACTATCGGTAAGAAGAATTCGGGTGCGGTTACCGTGTCGCATCAGGCATATATTGTGAGTTCCAAGAATCGCTATATCGCATTAAAACGTATAGCCGATTTTTATCCCGATATTTATGGTATTGTTTTTTGCCGAACTCGTGAGGAAACTAAGGACGTGGCAGACAAACTGATGAGCGATGGCTATAATGCCGACGCATTACATGGTGATTTGTCGCAGGCGCAGCGGGATTATGTGATGAAAAAATTCCGCAACAAGAACCTTAATATGTTGGTAGCAACTGATGTGGCAGCACGTGGATTGGACGTTCACGACCTTACGCACGTCATCAATTATTCCATTCCCGACGACCTTGAGACGTATACGCACCGAAGCGGAAGAACAGGGCGAGCTGGTAAGGAAGGTATCTCGATTCTGATTGCAAATTTGCGTGAAAAAGGCAAATTGAAACGTATTGAGCAAATCATCAAGAAACCGATTGAAATTAAAAGAGTTCCGGAAGGTCAGGAAATTTGTGGCGTACAGTTGCAAGATTTGATTTCAAAAGTGTTGGCAGTTGAGGTTAACGAAGAGAAAATCAATACGTTGCTTGCGCCGGTACGACATAAGTTCGATGGAATGTCGTCGGACGAGATTCTTAAGAAGTTCGCCTCGTTTGAGGTGAATCGCATTTTGGAATATTATGAAAATGCACCCGATATCAATCTTGATGTAGAAAAAGAGATTGAACGTCGAAAAGATTCAGAGGAACGCAATCGTGAACGTAAGGAGCGCCGACGTAGAGATGGCGAGCGTGGCAGAGCAAGAGACGACCGTCGTGGTTCACGTGACGAGAAACGTGCCGACCGTCGTGACAGAGATGAACGGAGAGGTGGTGGTCGTGGCGATTCTGAAGGAAGAAGCTACACGCGCTTCTTTATGAACATTGGTAAAAAAGAACAGTTAGACCAAGGCAAGTTGTTGAAATTGCTGAATGAACACGCAAATGACCGTGACATTCATTATGGTGCGATTGACATTATGCGTTCATTCTCGTTCTTTGAGGTTGAGTCAAAATATACCGATAAGATTTTGAGAAGTTTGGAAAATGCCAAATACGAGGGAATGCCCGTTTCGGTACAAGTGGCACAAGCACCTAAAGTACCCGAAAATACTGTATCGTCAAAGAAACATGATGATTTTAGAAATTCACGTCGTGGCGGTGGTCGGGAGTTTGGCAAAAGCAGACGAGGCGGAGAACGCCGTTTCGACCGTGATAGGGGAAATAGAAAGGGGAGAAGGAAATAATTTTCTTTTGAAAATACAAAAGTTATGAAAAGCTATATTTTATTGGTATGCATCTTTCTCGGACTGAACGTGTGTGCTGTCTGTCAGGAAATGACGGGCTATATGCAGGTGGTAGGGAAGAAGACTATGTATTACGATAAGGACGGAAATTGTCAGGGATTCGATAAATATGACCAGAAACGTAAGGTTAACGTACATTACGATTGTAAGAAAAAGGAAATCGGATATGCGAAAAAAGACAACAAAACGCACGGACTTATCAATTATGGCATATTCGACAATGTGGTGAATTACACGAAAGTAAAGGGTAAGAAGACGTTCCGCTACGATAAGGACGACAATTGTCTTGGCTATTATATATTTGACAGCCGTTCAAAAAAGCGTATCTATTATAATTGCGAGGGAAAAGAGTTGGGGTATTCCAAGCAAGACAAGGAAAAAACCGTGTTTTATGGCGATTTTCCATATATAGGTTGGTAATTTGAACTTACTTTTTTTGCTAATTCATTTTTTAAAAAGATTTTTTGTCTATGTTTGCTCGCGAAAAAATAGCAGTTCGTCGGTAATAATCGTGCGTTCGTCTATGAATACATTTTTGTTTACCGAATTTGAATAGGATTGCGTCCGATTTAAAAAAGAAAACAATGGAAGTAACGAGATTATTTGATATACTTGATAACTACAAAGAACAGAAGCCGGGGCAAAACGTCGCTTTGGCTCATAAAGTAGAAGGGAAATGGGTCACATATAGCATACAGGATTATGTTGACTATGTGAACAATGTAAGTTATGGTTTGTTGACCTTGGGTATTCAGCCAGGCGACAAAATCGGTATTGTGAGCGGAAACCGTCCGGAATGGAATTTCTTGGATATGGGTGCCATGCAGATTGGTGCGATTCCCGTACCGATTTACCCAACGATTAGTCAGGAGGAATATCGCTATATTCTGAATCATGCGGAAATGAAGATTTTGTTCGTCGAGGGCAAAAGTCTGCGTTCCAAGATAGAGCCGATTCTTCCAGAATTAGAGCATTTAAAGGAACTATTTACGTTTGTTGACCAGAAATGCCAATATCGTTATTTTGAACAGTTGGTTACCTTGGGTAAGGAAAATCCGCAGCCCGAGAAAGTGGCTGAGTTGAAGGCGAACGTAAAATCGTCGGATTTGGCTACAATCATTTATACATCTGGAACGACGGGAAATCCCAAGGGTGTGATGTTGTCGCATGATAACATTATGTTGAATGTGAAAAATGTTCAGGAGCTCTTTTTGCCGACATGCGAGAAAGCATTGAGTTTCTTGCCGCTTTGTCACGCATACGAAAGAATGTTGATGTACACCTATCAGTTTCGTCAAGTTTCCATTTATTACTCCGACTTGGCGTGCATAGGCGATAACTTGAAGGAAATTCACCCGAATGTGATGTGCTGCGTGCCTCGTCTGTTGGAAAAAATGTACGAGAAATTGTACAGTGCGGGCAAAAAACAGTCGTTCCTAACACAAAAGATTTATTATTGGGCTGTCGCCGTTGCCAAGAAATACAATCTTGATCCTGAAAAACGTTCGTGGTGCTACAATATTAAGTGGGCTATCGCCAACAAACTTATTTATAACAAGTGGCGTGACGCTTTAGGAATTCAAGGGCCTATTCAGGTTGTGTCGGGTGGCTCGGCATTGCAGGCACAATTGGCTTCGTTTTTCCAAGCAATCGGTTTTTATGTGTTCGAAGGATACGGACTGTCCGAAACATCGCCCGTTATTTCCGTTGCTCGCGAAGAACCGTTTACACACGAGCCAGGTACGGTGGGACTTCCCCTTCCTGGCGTTGAGGTGAGAATCGACCCTGCGACCAATGAGTTGCTATGCCGTGGTCATAACGTCATGCTCGGTTATTACAAAGCACCCGAAATGACGGCAGAAGTGATTGACAAGGATGGCTGGTTTCATACGGGCGACACGGCGCGAATCACCGAAAAAGGTCTTGTTGTCATCACAGGTCGAATCAAATCGTTGTTTAAGACATCGTTTGGTAAGTATGTCAATCCTGAACATATTGAAAACAAGGTGGTTACGTCACCATTCGTCGGTAGCATAGTTGTTGTTGGCGAAAACCGACAATTCACCGCAGCCCTTATCGTTCCCGATTTTATGTGTTTGGAAACGTGGTGCAAGTCACATAAAGTTCCTTTCACGTCGAAGGAACAGGTGGTGAAAGAACCCGAAGTGCTGAAACGTTTCAGAAAAGAAATCACGAAATACAATGCTCATTTTGCCGATTATGAGCAAATCAAGCGTTTTGTTCTTATTCCTGAAGAGTGGACGACACAAAACGGTAAATTGTCACCTACATTGAAGGTGAAACGAAAGGTCGTTCAAAAAGAATATGAAAAAGAAATCGAAGGGTTGTTTAGTAAGGAGTAGGTCTCTTTTGTTTCAGGGAAATCTCATATATTTTGCTAAAGAATATCGGAAATCTATTCCGATATTTTTTTTATAATTGTTAATAATTTTTCATAAGACCGAGAGCAACGAAACAATGAAATATTCTAAATTCGTTGCGTAAAAAATACAAATTTATGGGTGGCTTTTTTGGTACTATCTCAAAGGAAAACTGTATAACAGATTTGTTTTACGGAACCGACTACAATTCACATTTAGGTACAAAACGTGCTGGTTTGGCAACATTTAGCAAGGAAAACGGATTTCGAAGGACAATCCACAATATCGAAAACTCGTATTTCCGCACAAAGTTCGAAGATAATTTGCCAAAACTGAATGGAGAGATAGGAATTGGCGTCATCAGCGATACCGACGCTCAACCAATTGCCATCAACTCTCACCTTGGTCGTTTTGCTATTGTTACCGTTGCCCGATTGGACAATATGAAGGAACTTGAGGCCGAATTGTTGTCGAAAAATCTGCATTTTGCAGAACTGAGTTCAGGCGACACGAATCCTACCGAAGTAGTGGCAATGCTTATTTGCGAGAAAGACAATTTTGTGTCGGGAATTGAAAATGTGTATGAAAAGGTGAAAGGTTCCTGCTCTTTGTTGATTTTGACCGAAGATAGCATCATCGTTGCTCGCGACAAGTTGGGAAGAACGCCTGTGACATTAGCGAAAAAAGAAGGTGCATACGCTGTTTCGAGCGAGCCTACGGCATTTCATAACCTTGGATATAGAATAGATAAGTTTGTCGGCCCGGGTGAAATCATTAAGATGACAGCCGACGGCTACGAGGTGCTTCGTAAACCAAACGACAAAATGCAGGTTTGCTCGTTTATGTGGGTTTATTTTGGCTTCCCGTCATCGGATTACGAAGGAATCAATGTTGACAAAGTTCGCTGCTCATTAGGTCAAGCCGTTGCGAAGAGTGATCCGACGCAGGCTGATTTTGTTTGTGGTATCCCTGATTCTGGAATTGGACACGCCATAGGATACGCCATAGAAAAGGGAATACCGTATAAACGAGGTATTGTGAAATATACTCCTACATGGCCTCGTAGTTTCATGCCTGCAAATCAGGAAACACGTAACCTTGTGGCAAAGATGAAATTGATTCCTAATCGTCAAATGCTTGACGGACAGAAGGTTGTATTCTGTGATGACTCCATTGTGCGAGGAACGCAATTGCGTGGTAATGTTACGGAAATGTATGGTTGCGGTGCGAAGGAAATTCACATGAGAATTGCCTGTCCTCCGTTGGTGTTCTCCTGTCGTTTCTTGAATTTCTCGGCATCGAAGAAAGACACGGAACTTATCACTCGCTCGTTGATTGAGAAATATGAGGGACAACACGACAAAAATTTGGCTGAATATGTTGACGATACGTCGGAAAAACACAAGAAAATGGTTGACGAGATTCGTGACCGTTTCGGTTTGACTTCATTGAAATTCAACACGATACAGGATTTGGTCAATGCAATAGGCTTGCCGAAGGAAAAACTTTGCACTCATTGCTTCGACGGGTCAAGTTGGTTTTAGTGTTAATTGAAACAATACTGTATAAACTAAAAAAGAAGAGGTTACCGTGAGGTGACCTCTTTTGTTTTGGGGCAAAAAAAAGGTTGTTCTAATGAACAACCTTCTTTATTATGAAATGTGTATCTATCAATCGTGAGGAATTGGTAAGATACCGAATATTCCTGATGGATTTGGATTGTCATCCATAAGACCTGTGATGAAATCCACAGCAAACAACAAAACAAAGAAAGAGAAGAATGAAATGATTGCTACTCTAATAAATTGTTTTGCCTCAACTTGTCGACGAATACGGTCTTGTTCGCGAACAGCCCATGTAACATTTTTCAAAATCTGCGCAAATGACTCGTTACTTTTGTAGATTGAGTTGAAATCAACAGAACCGGAATCAAGAGTAGTTCCTGTTAAAACCATCATATCTATACTTGGATCTACTGCCTTTAAAGCTTTCATTGCTTCAATTTCGCTTTGAATTTCAGCAGAATTTTCGTCTTCGGGAGTTACATATGTTAAAATAATAATAGTGTTGTTGTTGTATTTTGATTTTGTTACGTAATCGCTAACTTCAGCAACACTAGCGAATGCTTTTGTTTTTCTATATCCCTTGATGGTTTTGAATTGTTCTTGCAAGCTATTGGCTTGAGTAGCATCTTTACTTACTATATAAAGAAAGACTTCACATTTCGTAGCTTTTAAACCTTTATTTCCCTCTTCAACTGCAGAAATACCATTCTTACGGAATTTTTGCGAGGTATTGTATCTTTTGTTCTCTTCAGCTACGCATTCCGCTTTGAGCTTTTTTAGCTCATAACTTCGGTTCTTTGATGATGTCTTTTGTGTAGTCATATCCGCTTATTAAAATTTTGCACGATAAAAATAAAGAATTTTTAATAAATTCAATACAAAAAGTATTTTTTTTTATAAAAAAGTAAAAACTATTTGTTTTTCCACTGTCTTTTTTTCGAGTGAAATGTGAAAAAATATTTGTGTATGTGCTTAATATTCAGTTTATTATAATAATAAAGGCTATTTGCCACTTCTTTTATCAAAACATATATGCAATCAGAATGGCAGCAATGATTCCTGCAAAATCGGCTATCAAACCACAACCAACGGCATGGCGGGTCTTTCTAATGCCCACGGAACCAAAATATACTGCAATCACATAGAATGTCGTGTCGGTGGAACCTTGAAATATACAGGCGAGTTTTCCCGCAAACGAATCGGCTCCGTATGTGTTCATCGCTGTTATCATCATACCTCGTGCTCCCGAACCGCTGAGTGGCTTCATTATTGCCGTTGGCAAGGCTGGCACAAAATCCGTGTTGATTCCCATACTGTCGAAACACCACGCAAGTCCGCTACAAATAAGGTCAAGTCCGCCAACCGTCTTGAAAATTCCTATGCCGACCAAGATGGCGATAAGGTTAGGTATAATTTTTATGGCTACGCCAAAACCGTCTTTCGCACCTTCGATAAATGCCTCAAACACGTTGACTTTCTTGATGAGACCAGCAACAATGAATGCGATGATGATGCCAAACAAAATGACGTTGCTCAAAACACTCGACACTACACCCAATGTTTCGGGCGAAAGTGATTTGAGATAGAACAGCAAACCTACTATGATTGCCGTAATGCTTCCCAGATACAACAAAATCGTCTTATTCAAAAGATTGATTTTCTGTATGATGGCAACGGCGAGAAATCCTATCAACGTAGAAAAGAACGTGGCAAATAATATGGGTAGAAAAATGTCCGTCGGGTCGGCGGCACCGGCTTGGGCTCTATACACCATTATGGTTGTGGGAATGAGCGTCAGTCCCGAGGTGTTCAGCACCAAAAACATGATTTGTGCATTCGAGGCTGTGTCTTTCTCCTTGTTGAATTCCTGCATCTCGTTCATTGCCTTCAAACCCATTGGGGTAGCGGCATTGTCGAGCCCTAACATATTGGCGGCAATGTTCAGCATAATTGTGCCATATACGGGATGGTCTTTAGGAATTTCAGGAAAAATCTTTCTAAAAAACGGAGCAATGATTTTTGCCATCACGTTGATGACACCGCCTTGTTCGCCAATTTTCATGAAGCCGAGCCAAAGCGACAGTACGCCCGTAAGTCCGAGAGAAATCTCAAAGCCGTTCTTCGCGTCGGAAAACGCTCCTTGCATCACTTGGGAGAAAATTTCAGTGTCGCCAAAGAAAATAAGGCGAATAAGGGCTACTACAAAACCAATGAGAAAAAATGCTATCCAAATGTAGTTTAATGCCATTGCCTTTATTTTTTTACAAAAATAGAAATAATTATTTTTTGAGTTCTCTTTCTTTCCATTTTGTTGTTTTTAATGATGAAAAAATGGGAACTATTGTAATGTATAGAAAATACACGCATTCAAACGGAAGTGCCAACCATAAGTATTTTTGTGATTCAAAACGTTTGGCTGTTACTATGAAGAGAATCAGGTCGATACACAGTTTTGAGACAAATAATAATGAAAAAACAATGAATAATTGTATGTAGCCCAAACATGCGCCTACGGCACAAATTGTCATTGCCATACAATATGTATATACAATTAAGGCGACGAGAATTGCAGTGAAATCCTTATAGCCGCCTGCTTTCGACGCCCAACGGATGCGTTGTTTGAAAAAATCTTTGAGCGTGGAGGGAACCGATGTTTTTATTGTTGCGTTGGGGTCGGGAATGAAAAAAACGGAGTCTTTGTCGATTCGCTTTGCCGTATGGAGCAAGAATACGTCGTCGCCCGAGGCAAAGGATTCGTTGGTTTCGTAGGCGCTTTTGTAGAAAGATTTCGTTATGCACAGATTTGCGCCGTTGCAACTGAATGCGTGACGGTTGTTTGCCAATCCGTTTTGCACGCCCAGAATGCCTATGAAATCTAATGCAACGCATTTTTCAATCCACGACGATGTGCTGTCAATTTTGGGCATCACATTTCCGAAATAGAGATTTCCTTTATGGTCGTTGGCAAACGCCACGTAAGTTTCAATCCAGTTTTCATTCACGTTGCAGTCGGCATCGGTAAACAAAATCAGGTCGCCTTTTGCAAATTGGAGCACGTGACGAAGCGACTGCTTTTTTCCAATGCAGTCGTCGGGAGCAGAAAAAACGCGCACATTTTCGTGCTGTTGCTCTTTTTGTTTCAATAACTCTAACGTGTTGTCGGTCGAATGGTCGTCAATCACAAGGATTTCAAAACATTCGGCAGGGTAGTGCTGCGAGAGGAGAGAGGATAGGGTGTTTTCTATATTGTGCGACTCGTTTCGGGCGGCAATGACAACGGAACAAAACGGAAATGAATGTTCGGTTTTTTCCGACTTGTCTTTTCGCAACCATCCACGTAACGCAAACAATATGAGCAGAATATATGCATAAATGAGTATGATTGACAATATAAAAAGCGTCATTGTGAAATTTATTTTTTTCAAATGTAGGCAATTTTTGAGAAAGTAAGAGTTTCGCTTTGTGTAAAATGACGTGCTTTTTTCAATTCAGGGCTAAATTTGTTCATTTCGGCTATAAACATTGGAAAATGGGATTTCTACAACTTTAAATTCGTACTTTTGTAAAAAAGAAGAATTCTAAAAAGATGAAGAAATTTTTAAGCAAGATATTTGATACAGTATTGCGATGGACGATATTTTGTTTAGCACACCTATTTTTCAGACCAAAAGTTGAATACGTGACCGCTTCGGCAAAAAACAATATACTCAAGGAACCGAGCATAATCGTGAGTAACCATATTTGGCATGCTGACGGAATGGTGATAGGTTCTTCGTTTGTTCACGAAAAAATCTGCCACATGGCGGCAAAAGACCGCTTTGACGACCCCAAGCAGGCGTTTTTCTTCCGTCACATGAATTGCATACCTATCGACCGCTATCAATTGGATACCAGTTGGATTTATCAGGCGATTGACAAATTGAAAAATCGGCACGAACATATTGCCATCTATCCCGAAGGCCGCCATGGTAAAAATGGCGAGATTTTGCCGTTTCATTCGGGAATAACGACGATTGCGGCGTTGGCACAGGTTCCGCTGGTTATGATTTACATTGACGGACCGTATCACTGGATTTTCGGAAGACGGCTTCGTTTGCTGGTAAGTGACACATTCCGTATTGACCCGCCAACGCAAGGAATTACGGCCGATTACATACAGGAACAGACCGAAAAACTGCATTCAAAAATGCTGGAAATGCAGGCGTTGCTGTGGGAACGACATCCAGAGAGACGAAAAGAAAACAAAACGATATAAGAGTAAAATTTAAAATTAAGGATATGGGAAATTATTTTTATGACATGATTCCTGCTGAAGAATTGGCACAACTATCGTACATGCCGACTTTGGCCGATTTTTTGGAAAAATTGAAAAACGATTACGCTGACCGTAAGGCCGTATCGGATATGAAAACGACGTACACATACGCCGAATTTTACGAACGTATAGGAAAACGTCGTACCGTTATCGAACAACTTGGCTTGCCGAAAGGCTCACATATAGCAGTGTGGGACAGAAACTCGATTGACGCGATGGAACTTTATTTGGCAATCACGTCAGCAGGATACGTAACGGTAATGTTTCCAGCCGTTTTGCAGGAAATGCAGATGTTGGGCTCGTTAAAGAAATTCGACGTGGCTGCAATGTTCGTCCGTGACGAGTTTAAGCCGATGTGCGACAAAGTTTCGGTACAAATGCTTTCCACACACGAAATCGCCGACACGTTCACGCCTAGCGCTGCCGTTACCAAAGATACGTTGGCAAGCATTTTCTTCACGGGAGGAACCACCGGCGTTCCTAAAGGCGTAATGCTTACCCACGGAAATATGATGCGTGGCGCATTCAACGGTATCTTTATGACTACCAGCGTTTTGAAAGAACACAGATATATAGCATTTTTGCCATTCTCGCACATTTTCGGTGTTGTTCGTGGCTTGCTGTCGTGCTTCTACACAGGTGCTTTGGTGTACGCTTGCGAGGATATGAAGGCGGGAATCGGTACGTTGCCTATGGTGAGACCGACGTGTTTGGTGCTGGTTCCAGGCTTGTGCGAGATTTTGCTCGGACTTGTTAAAGTACACGGCGTGGGATTCCTGGGTGGCGCCTTGGAGGTTGTTATCTCGGGTGCGGCAAACGTTCCACCAGTATTGATTAAGGAATTCAAGAAACTGAACATAAAATTGCTCTTTGGCTACGGATTGACCGAAAGTGCCAATTTGGTTTCTGGAAATGCTGACGTAGAAACACTTCCAACATCAGTGGGACAGCCATATCCTGGTCAGGAACTCAAGTTTGTCAATGGAGAATTGTGGGTGAAAGGCGACAATATTATGCAAGGATATTACAACGATCCAGAAGCAACGAAAGAAGCTTTGGAAGACGGTTGGCTAAAGACTGGCGACCTTGTTCGTCAGGACGAAAAGGGATATCTTTTCATTGAAGGTCGTATTAAAAATATCATTTTGCTGAAGAATGGCGAAAATATAGTACCTGAGTCAATAGAGGAGAAATTTTACCAGAATCCGTTGGTGCGTGACTGTTTGGTGAAACCAGTTATAGTAAACGGCGAGGAAGTTGTCGGTATTGAAATTCAGCCTCGAATGGAATCGTTCCAAGGTGACGATGCGGCTACAATCCAACAAAAATTGCAGTCGTTGGTAAATGAAATAAATACACAATTGCCACCGTATGCACGAATCATCAACATGAAAGTCCGTACCGAAGACTTCAAACGTACAGGTGCGCTCAAAGTTGACCGTAAAAATTCATAATACGTTACATTTCAAATAGATACAAAATGACAATAGATAAATTGAAAACAATATTTGAAACTGTCATTCCCAATGTTGACACATCAAAAATAACGATGGACACGCAATTGCAACAAGATTTGGGCATTACATCGTTATCAATGTTACTTTTGGCGTTGGCAATCGAAAAAGAGTTTGATTTTCGTTTCGATACCATGCAACCGTTTCAAACGGTAGGCGAGGTTGTCAATTATATTGATGAAAAAACAAAAAAATAGGTGTTGGCAACAATACCTATTTATTTTGTTTTCAGCGTGATAACCGTGATTTCCGGTCGTGCAGCAATGCGAATCGGGAAGAACGTGAAGCCAAGTCCAGCGTTCACATAGAGCGATTGTTCGCCCTCGGTGTACAATCCCCGATATTCGGGATACATTGAGCGGGAAAGCGACAGAAACGGCAAATCCAATTGCCCTGCGTGCGTGTGTCCCGAAAGCGTCAACGGAATGTCGGTTTTGGGAATCACTTCTTCACGCCAATGTGTGGGGTCATGCGAAAGCAGGATGCAGAACAAACCATCGGTTCCCATTTGTGCCTTGCCCAAATCGCCTACGTGAGGAAATGGCGGACGACCCACATTTTCAACACCGATGATGGCAATGCTTTCATTGCCACGAGTGATTTTCTCGTTTTCGTTTAACAACAACCGCCAGCCAAGATTTTGTTCCTTTTCAATCAGCCGTTGCAACGTGTCGCGAGTGCTCATCAAAAACGAATAATCGTGGTTGCCAAGCACCGAAAACACGCCATCGTTGGCTCGAATCGTTCGGAGAATGTCGAAAAACGGATCGATTTCGCTATGATTGTTCGTCACCAAATCGCCCGTAAAACAGACCATATCGGCATTTTGTGAATTAACAAGTTCAACCATTCGTTTCATTTGTCTGCCGTTCGGATTCCACGAGCCACTATGAATGTCGGATATATGCACGATTTTGTAGCCGTTGAACGCAGGCGGCAACTTCGGAGAAGCAATTTCAACCGTTCGCACATCGTATTTGTACAATTCCACAAAACAACCATAGAGCAGCGTTACAAGGATGATTCCCGCCAAACCGGCACCAATAATGGTAAACGGTGCAGTTGGAATATGCACCAAGGCGGCAAGTCGGCCGACAAGTGCAACCAACGTGTAGGCAATTTTGGGCAATTGCAGACAGAGCAATGCAAAACCGGCAAAACCTATATGACGGAACTTTGCCGTTTGGTCAGCTTCAAACGCAAATGCCACCATCAACAGTAAAACTGCAATCTGCGGAACCCAATATAACCACTGAAATCCACCGAAAACCATTGGTTTCACCACCGTTTCGTAAATGTAGAAATCGGGGGAGAACAGAATCAGCAGAAAAATGAAAATAACGAACAGAAATTTCATTGTATCCATAAAAAGTAGAGACGCGCCATGGCACGTCTCTACAAAATAAACATTGAGAAAAGAGATATTATCTCATTTCTTTGTATTTGTTAATTAATCCGTTAGTTGAAGAATCGTGGCTCGAAACTGCGTCGTTGTTCTTCAATTCTGGAAGAATCACGTTAGCCAACTGTTTTCCAAGTTGTACACCCCATTGGTCGAAACTGAAAATGTTCCAGATGATTCCTTGGGTGAAAATCTTGTGCTCGTACATTGCGATTAACGAGCCCAACGTTCTCGGAGTCAATTTCTTGAACAAGATTGAGTTTGTAGGGATGTTGCCTTTGAACACCATAAATGGAAGCAACATTGCGATGTCTTCGTCTGATTTTCCTTGTTTTTTCAATTCGGCAGTAACTTGTTCAGCAGTCTTACCCATCATAAGTGCCTCTGGCTGAGCGAAGAAGTTAGCCAACAATTTTGGATGGTGGTCGCCGATAGGATTCTGCGAAATGGCAGGAGCCATGAAATCGCACGGAATCATTTTCGTTCCTTGGTGAATCAATTGATAGAATGCGTGCTGACCGTTTGTTCCCGGTTCACCCCAAAGAATTGGACCGGTCTGGTACGAAACTTCTTTTCCGTTGCGGTCAACGTATTTACCGTTACTTTCCATATTTCCTTGTTGGAAATAAGCCGAGAAACGGTGCATATATTGGTCGTATGGCAAAATTGCCTCAGTTTCGGCACCATAGAAGTTGTTGTACCAAATGCCAATCAACGCCAAAATCACAGGCAAGTTCTTGCTGAATTCCGTGTTGCGGAAGTGTTTGTCCATTGCGTGTGCACCTTCCAACAATTCTTGGAAATTCTCGAAACCTATGTTGCAAGCGATTGACAAACCTATTGCACTCCACAACGAGTAGCGGCCGCCAACCCAATCCCAGAATTCAAACATATTGTTGGTGTCGATGCCAAATTCAGAAACAGCTTTTGCGTTTGTGCTGAGGGCAACGAAATGTTTTGCAACAGCTTTCTCGTCTTTTGCAGCTTTCAAGAACCAGTCTTTGGCTGTTTGTGCGTTCGTCATTGTTTCAAGCGTGGTGAACGTCTTGGAAGCAACGATGAACAATGTCGTTTCAGGGTCAACTTTCTTCAACGTTTCAGCCATGTGAGTTCCGTCGATGTTGGAAACGAAATAGCTGGTGATGTTCGGTTTCTTGTATGGTTTCAACGCTTCGGTAACCATAAGCGGACCAAGGTCGGAACCACCGATACCAATATTTACGATAGATTTG
>JAEEGL014134490.1_pt1 | contig 20068 bp, 21 predicted proteins | sample 9134231 | NCBI WGS metagenome assembly JAEEGL01 (sample SAMN16246548, study PRJNA631951) | gut metagenome | biome: gut microbiome; feature: rumen; material: fiber-attached | host: Bos | place: Iran: Karaj | collected 2018-10
ACACCCACCTTCAGCGCGCGCAGCCGGTGCTCTTCTCGCACCAGCTCATGGCGTACGTGATGATGCTCGACAGGGACCTCGGCCGCCTCGGCGACGCCGTAAAGCGCATGAACGTGAGCCCGATCGGGAGCTGCGCGCTCGCGGGGACCACGTTCGACACCGACAGGTCGTTCGAGGCCGGAGAGCTCGGCTTCGACAGCGTATGCCTCAACAGCATCGACGGCGTGTCGGACAGGGATTTCTGCCTCGAGCTCCTCAGCTGCATGTCGATACTGATGATGCACCTGAGCAGGCTCAGCGAGGAGCTGATCCTCTGGACGAGCTGGGAATTCAGGTTCGTCGAGCTGTCGGACGCTTTTACCACGGGATCGTCGATCATGCCGCAGAAGAAGAACTCCGACATGGCGGAGCTCATCCGCGGCAAGACCGGAAGGGTCTACGGGGACCTCATGGGAACGCTCACGATGCTCAAGGGCCTTCCCCTCGCGTACGACAAGGATATGCAGGAGGACAAGGAGTCGATATTCGACGCCTGCGACAACGTGAAGATGTGCCTCAAGGTAATGGCCCCGATGATCGCCTCTATGACGGTAAACAGCAAGGCGATGCTCACCGCCGCGCAGAAGGGCTTCATAAACGCCACGGATCTTGCGGACTACCTCACGAAGAAGGGCATGCCCTTCCGGACGGCATACAAGCTCTGCGGTCAGCTAGTCGCCAGATGCATCGAAAAGGACTGCGTGCTCGAAACGCTGCCCCTCGAAGAATATAAAGCGCTCAGCGATATGTTCGAAGGCGATCTTTATGATAATATAGAACTGTCTGTATGCGTGGCAAAGCGGATCTCCGAGGGAGGCACCTCCAGAGCCTCCGTGGAGAAGCAGATCGCCGCTGCGCGCGCCGCGCTCGGAATATAACGTCAGCAATTAAAGCAACATAAAAGAAAAGAGGAAACGAAATGAAAAAGACTATCGCGATACTGCTCGCACTCGCAATGATCCTCGCGCTCTGCGCGTGCGGATCGGGCTCTTCGAGCTCAGCAAAGAAGACTCTCACCATAGCTACCAGCCCGGACTTCCCGCCGTTCGAGAATCTCAGCGGAGACGGCAGCGTATACGGCATAGAGATCGACATCATGAACAAGATCTGCGAAGAGCTCGGATGGGAGCTCAAGATCGAGCAGATGGACTTCGATTCCGTGCTTGCAGGCGTTCAGGCCGGTAAGTTCGACGCCGGCGTTTCCGGCATCACCGTTACCGAGGGCCGTCAGAAGAACGCTCTGTTCACCGATCCGTACTGCCTCGCCGCTCAGGCTATCGTGGTAACGGCTGACAGCCCGATCAAGGGCAAGGCCGACCTCGACGGCAAGAAGGTATCCGTGCAGACCGCTACGACAGCCGAGGAATTCTGCATGGCCGCAGGCTATGACGTAAGCTCCTTCGCCGCGAACAGCGACGCCCAGGCGGCGCTCACGACCGGCAAGGTCGACGCGTGGGTCATCGACGACCTCACCGCGGCCGAGATGGTAAAGGTCTATAACGAAGCCAACCCCGGCGCTCTCGTCATCCTCGACGAGCCGATGACGACCGAGCCCTACGCGTTCGCGTTCAACCTCAAGGACACCGACACCGTAGCCAAGGTCAACGAAGTGCTCAAGAAGCTCATCTCCGACGGAACGATCGCCGCGATCTTCGAGGCGAACGAAGCCCCCTACACCTCTCCGCTCAAGTAAGCGAACAGCCCGCGCCGGGGATCTCCCGGCGCGGGATACCTTTATAACTTCCGGCCGACAAGGAGCCATATATGAGCGCATGGTTTGCAAAACTGTACGAAACATTCATTGAAACAGAGTATTACACCATGATGCTGCGCGGTCTGCGCAACACCATAGTGATAACGCTCGGCGCGCTGGCGATCGGCGTCATCATAGGCGCGATCATAGCCGTCATAAAGTATTTCGCCGAAGACGTAAAAGCGCTGAAGCCGCTGCAGTTCATCTGCGACCTGTACCTTACTGTCATCAGAGGGGTCCCGGTCGTGGTCCTGCTGCTCGTATTTTTTTATATAATACTTGTATCCGCTGACGGTATAACCGTCGCGATAATCACGTTCGGCATCAATTCGGGCGCGTACATGGCCGAGCTCATCAGGAGCGGCCTCAACGCCGTCGATTCCGGACAGATGGAGGCAGGCAGGAGCCTCGGCCTCACAAAGCTCAGCACGATGCGGTATATAATCCTTCCGCAGGCTGTAAGATACATCCTCCCCGCCATCGGCAACGAGTTCATAGCGCTGCTCAAGGAGACCTCCGTCGCGGGCTACGTCGCGGTCGTCGACCTCACAAGGGCGGGAAACCTCGTGCGCAACAACACGTTCGATTCGGTAAACGCTCTTCTCGTAGTAGCGCTGACGTATCTCGCGATGGTGCTGCTGCTCACAAGGGCGTTGTCTAAATTTGAAAGGAGCCTCTCGAAGAAGATGGACCGCTGACGGCCTCTCGCGGGAGTTTATAAAAATATGAAGAACAAAGACATCAAAAAAGTACTCGTTATAGGTTCCGGTCCGATCGTCATCGGACAGGCAGCGGAGTTCGACTACGCGGGAACGCAGGCTTGCCGCATCCTCAAGCAGGAGGGCATCGACGCCGTGCTCGTCAACTCGAACCCGGCCACCATCATGACGGACAACTCGCAGGCGAGCGAGATCTATCTGGAGCCGCTCACGCTCACGACCATCGAAAGGATAATCGAGAAGGAAAAGCCCGACGCGCTGCTCGCCGGACTCGGAGGCCAGACCGGCCTCACGATGGCGATGGAGCTCGACAAGAACGGCTTCCTCGCGTCGCACGGCGTGAGGCTGCTCGGCACCAACGTCGACGCGATCAACCGCGCCGAAGACAGACAGCTGTTCAAGGACGCGATGGAGAAGATCGGCGTTCCCACGATAGCGTCGGAGACCGTCAATACCCTCGAGGACGCGCTGGCCGTCGGAAAGAAGATCGGATATCCGGTCATAATCCGTCCGGCGTTCACGCTCGGCGGCGGCGGCGGCGGAGTAGCCTACAGCGAAGAGGAGATGAAGACCGCGGCGAGGACCGGTCTCGACACATCCCCGATATCCCAGATACTCGTCGAAAAGTATATCGTCGGCTGGGAGGAGATCGAGTTCGAGATGATGCGCGACAGCTCCGGCAAGTGCATCTGCGTGTGCAGCATGGAGAACATCGACCCCGTCGGCGTACACACCGGCGACAGCGTCGTAGTGGCCCCTGCCCTCACGCTTCCCAAGGACGCGCTCGACATGCTCATCAAGGCTTCGGCCGACATCGTCACGGAGCTCGAGATCCAGGGCGGCTGCAACTGCCAGTTCGCGTACGAGCCCAACACCGGCGAGTACTACGTCATCGAGGTAAACCCGAGAGTCTCCAGGTCCTCCGCCCTCGCGAGCAAGGCCACCGGCTATCCGATCGCGAAGGTCACCACGATGATCGCGCTCGGCTATCTGCTCGAGGAGATAAAGTTCGATCCGTCGGCCAAGGGAAGCGCCTGCTTCGAGCCCGACGTAAACTACATAGTACTGAAGATGCCGCGCTGGCCCTTCGACAAGTTCACGAACACCTCGAGAAAGCTCGGAACGCAGATGAAGGCTACCGGCGAGGTCATGGCCATCGGTGCGACCGTGGAGGAGGCTCTCATGAAGGCCGTCCGCGGCGCGGAGATCGGAATGGACAGCCTCAACAGGAAGTCCACCAGCGGAAAGCCTCTGGACGTGCGCCTCAAGAGGGTCAACGACCTGCGCTTCTACACGATATTCGAGGCCCTCAAGTCCGGAGTATCCGTAGACGAGATCGCCAAGGTCACGATGATCAACAAGTTCTTCATCGAGAAGATCAAGATCCTCGCCGATTTCGAGGAAAGGATCGCCGGCAGGGCAATAAACAAGGAAGAGTACCTCGAGGGCAAGAAGCTCGGCTACAGCGACAACGCGCTCGCGAAGATATCCGGCAATCCCGTGCCGATGCACCTCAACGCGAGATATAAGCTCGTCGACACCTGCGCCGGAGCTTTCGGCAACACTCCGTACTTCTATTCGTACTACGACGAGAGCCAGCTCACCGGCGGCGCGCAGGACGAGATCCCCGACAGCGGCAAGAAGCGCATACTCGTTCTCGGCTCCGGCCCGATCCGCATCGGACAGGGCATCGAGTTCGACTACAGCTCCGTAAAGTGCGTCCAGGTCCTCAAGGATCTCGGATACGAAGTCATAATCATAAACAACAACCCGGAGACCGTCTCCACGGACTACGACACGGCCGACAGGCTCTATTTCGAGCCCGTCACCGCCGAGGACGTGATGAGCATCATCGCTTTAGAGAAGCCGATAGGCGTCGTGGTCGCGTTCGGAGGACAGACGGCGGTCAAGCTGTCGCAGTACCTCGACGCTCACGGCGTGACGATCCTCGGCACCTCCGCCGAAGGCATCGACATGGCCGAAGACCGCGGCCGCTTCGACGCGTTCCTTGAGAGCATCGACATGAGAAGGCCCAAGGCCGTCACGGTAAAGACCCTCGAGGAAGCCCTCGTGGCAGCCGAAGCGCTCGGATATCCCGTGCTGCTGCGCCCGTCCTACGTGATAGGCGGTCAGGGCATGAGCATCGTCCGTTCCGCTGACGACGTAAAGAACTACATGACGGCTATCCTCTCCGGAGGAATCGAGAACGCCGTGCTGGTCGACAAGTACATGCCCGGCACCGAGCTCGAGGTCGACTGCATATCCGACGGCAGCAAGGTGCTGATCCCAGGAATAATGCAGCACATAGAGCGCGCGGGAGTCCACTCCGGCGACTCCATCGCGGTATACCCGCCCTACAGCCTCTCCCCCGAGATGATCAAGAAGGTCTGCAAGGCCTCCGAAAAGCTCGCTCTGGGCCTCGGCACGAAGGGCATCGTAAACATACAGTATCTCATCTTCGACAACGAGCTGTACGTCATAGAGGTCAACCCCAGGGCGTCCAGAACGGTGCCCTACATCAGCAAGGTCACCGGCGTTCCGATGATAGAGCTCGCCTCGAGGATAATGCTCGGCGAGACGCTCGACGACATGGGCTGGAGCGCGGGACTTCACCCGAGCGCTCCGTGCTACGCCGTAAAGGTGCCCGTATTCTCGTTCGAGAAGATAACGGACGCCAACAGCATAATGGGTCCCGAGATGAAGTCCACCGGCGAGGTGCTCGGCATAGGCCGCACCAGGACGGAGGCTCTCTACAAGGGTCTGACGGCTTCCGGCATCGACGTCCACGCTCCCGGAGAAAGAGGAAGCAAGGGCGTTCTCATCTCGGTCGAGGACTACGACTACAGGGACGCGATAGCGCTGGCCGAGCGCTTCACCGATCTGGGCATAAGGCTCTACGCGACGCCCGACACCGCCAAGGCCATAAGGGCCCGCGGGATGGACGTCACGACCGCCCGCAACATCGGCGACAGCACCGACATCTACGATCTGATCAACAGCGGCACGGTCAACTACATCGTCTACACGGGCAACGTCGACGACATAAGCGTGGGCGACTTCCGCGCCCTCAACAGGCGCGCGATCCAGCTGCGCATACCGTGCATGACCTCGATCGACACCGCGATGGCCCTCACGGACATCATCGCCGCGCGCTACGACCAGACGAACACACATCTCGTCAACATCAACGAGTAGCGAAGACCTGCGAAAGCGCGAAAAAAGCGGACCGCCATGCGGTCCGCTTTTGAATTGCGCCTAATATCCTACAGGACCTTCGACAGGAAGTCCTTGAGCCTGTCGTTCTGCGGATGGTTGAATATGTCGTCGGGAGTGCCCTCCTCGACGAGCTTTCCCTCGTCCATGAAAAGGACGCGGTTCCCGACCTCGCGCGCGAAGCCCATCTCGTGAGTGACAACGACCATCGTCATTCCCTGCTTGGCGAGCTCCTTCATAACGTCGAGGACTTCGCCGACCATCTCGGGATCGAGCGCCGAGGTCGGCTCGTCGAACAGCATCACGTCCGGCTCCATCATGAGCGCGCGGACGATCGCGATCCTCTGCTTCTGGCCGCCGGAGAGCTGGCTCGGGAACGAATTCTCCCTGTCGCCCATCCCGACTCTCGCCAGCAGCGTCCTCGCCTTCGCCTCGGCCTCCTCCTTAGTCATCTTCCTGAGCCTGACCGGAGCGAGCGTCATGTTGTCTATTATGCTCTTGTGCGGGAAAAGGTTGAAATGCTGGAAGACCATGCCCATCTTCTGCCGGTGCATGTCCAGATCCATCCTGACCATCTTTCCGTTCTCGTCGGGCGCCTTGCTCTTCGTTATGTCGACGCCCTCGAAGATTATCTCCCCGCTCGTGGGGACCTCGAGCATGTTGAGGCTGCGCAGGAACGTCGATTTTCCGGAGCCCGAAGGCCCGATGACGACCATGACGTCGCCCTTGTTTATGTCGGCGCTTATCCCGTCGAGCGCCTTGATCGCGCCGTTTTTATAATACTTTTTGAGATCTCTTACCTGAATGAGTGTATCCATATCCTGATACGTCCTTCCGAAAAGGCATGCGGCTTGCCGCGCGAACGTTATATTTTAATATACTATTTTCGGGCGGCCTTTGCAAGCGGCCGCCGGCATGGCAGCAGCGGCGCGGACGGTGAACGGCCCGGGCGCCGATATCGCTCAGCCGGGCGAACTGAAAAAAGAAGCCCGGAAAGGCCTTGGCCTTTCCGGGCGCGATTTATTTTTCGCGCAGGTCCTTCGCGTCAGGCAGATGCGCTCCGGAGCACAATCCGCAGCTTCCGCAGTTTCCTCCGCACGATGACTTGCCATCCTTCCTGTCGCGTATCATCTTTCGCACTATCAGCGCGACGATCGCGACCAAAACGGCCGTTACTATTATGTTTGCGGCGTTGGAAGCTAACCAGTCCATTCAATGCACCTACTTTATCGTGAGCCTTTCTGCCTCTTTATACGGACGGAAGAGCTGGTACAGCATCACGGCGAGCAGCGCCGCGGCGACCAGGAGACCTATCACGTTGAAGCCTCCTGTAAAGAGCCTTCCGATCTGGAATACGATCAGGCCTACGGCGTAAGCGAACAGGCACTGATATCCGATCGCGAACCACGTCCACTTGCGGCTGTTCATCTCGCGCTTTATCGCGCCGATGGCGGCGAAGCACGGAGCGCACAGCAGATTGAAGATCATGAACGCGTAAGCGGCAAGCTTGCCGTGTCCGCCGGAGAAGCTGTTGAAGTCCTCGCTGACGCGGTCCCAGATCTGCTCGCCCTCTTCGCTGAGCTCGTCCTCGCCGTCCTGATCGTCGTAATTATACAGCACGCCGAACGTACCTACAACCTCTTCCTTCGCGACGAGGCCGGTCACGGTCGCGACCGTCGGCTTCCAGGAACCGAATCCGAGAGGCCTGAATACAGGCGATACCGCGTTGCCGACGCCTGCCAGAAGCGAAGCGTCCATGGGAGCGACGTCCTCTTCGGGTATGTTCATGCGGTCGGCGAGCGCCGCGGTGTATTCCTCGGTGACGATCGTCTCGTCCTCGAACAGGTTGTCGACCATTCCGAACTGTCCGTTGACCATTCCGAATCCGGAGAGGAACCAGATGACGATCGAGCTGAGGAGTATGACCGTGCCGGCGCGCTTTATGAACGACCAGCCGCGCTCCCAGGTGCCGCGCAGCACGTTCTTGAGCGAAGGCTTGTGATAAGCCGGAAGCTCCATTACGAACGGCGCGGGATCTCCCGCGAACATCTTCGTCTTCTTGAGCATGATGCCGGAGACGATGATCGCTCCGATACCGATGAAGTACGCGCTCGTGGCTACGAGGCCGCTGCCCGCGAACAGAGCGCCTGCGATAAGTCCGATTATCGGCATCTTCGCGCCGCAGGGGACGAACGTCGTCGTCATGATGGTCATGCGGCGGTCTCTCTCGTTCTCTATCGTCCTGGAGGCCATGACGCCCGGAACGCCGCAGCCCATGCCTACGAGCATCGGGATGAACGACTTTCCGGAAAGTCCGAACCTGCGGAAGATCCTGTCCATGATGAACGCGATACGGGCCATGTAGCCGCAGTCCTCGAGGATGCACAGCATCAGGAAGAGCACGAGCATCTGAGGCACGAAGCCGAGAACGGCGCCTACGCCGTGGAAGATACCGTCGGAGATGAGGCCGACCAGCCACGGAGCAAGTCCCCAGCCTTCCATGATCGCGCGCGAGCCGCCTTCGAGGAAGACGCCGCCGAAGACGTCGTTCGTCCAGTCGGTCAGGAAAGAACCGAACGGTCCCATCGCGATCCAGTATACGAGGAACATCACGACCGCGAAGATCGGAAGTCCGAGTATCCTGTTCGTGACGACCCTGTCTATCTTATCGGAATTCGAGAGAGTTCCCTTGTTCGCCTTCTTGTAGCAGGCCTTCATGAGCCCCGCTATGTAGACGTACCTCTCGTTGGTTATGATGCTCTCCGCGTCGTCGTCGAGCTCCGTCTCGGCGGCCTTTATATCCGCCTCGACGTGATCGAGCACAGCCTTGTCGAGCTTCAGCTTTTCGAGGACCTTCTCGTCGCGCTCGAAGATCTTTATGGCGTACCAGCGCTGCTGCTCCTCGGGGAGCTTGTCGACCGCGACCTCCTCGATGTGCGCGAGGGCGTGGTCCACGGGACCGGAGAACGTGTGCTGCGGGACCGTCTTCGCGGACGACGCCGCCATTATGGCCGCGTCCGCGGCCTTTTCCACGTTCTCGCCCTTAAGGGCCGATATCTCGACGATCGTGCAGCCGAGCTCCCTGCTGAGCTCCTCAACGTTTATCCTGTCGCCGTTCTTGCGGACTATGTCCATCATATTGAGGGCGATGACTACGGGGATGCCGATCTCGACGAGCTGCGTCGTCAGATACAGATTGCGTTCGAGGTTAGTCGCGTCGACGATGTTGAGGACGACGTCCGGGCGCTCTTCGATCAGGTAATTTCTCGCTACGACCTCTTCCAATGTATAAGGAGAAAGAGAATAGATTCCGGGAAGGTCTGTAACGATAACATCCTTATGATCCTTGAGGCGTCCTTCCTTCTTTTCGACCGTGACGCCGGGCCAGTTTCCTACGAACTGGTTAGACCCTGTGAGCTCGTTGAACAGCGTCGTCTTGCCGCTGTTCGGGTTGCCCGCCAGGGCTATGCGTATTTCCTTTGCCATAACTGTTCTCCTCTCTTTTATACGGCTTCGACTTCGATCATCTCCGCGTCGGCTTTGCGGAGGCTGAGCTCGTAGCCGCGCACTGTTATCTCCACGGGATCTCCGAGAGGAGCGACCTTTCTGACGTAGATCTCTACCCCCTTCGTTATGCCCATGTCCATGATGCGGCGCTTTATGGCGCCTTCGCCGTGAAGCCTTACGACCTTCACGGTGCTGCCGATCTTAGTTTCCCTCAGCGTGTTCATTCCGTTTCTCCTTTAAACCATTATCTTTCCGGCCATCTCGCGGCTGATAGCGACGCGGGTGTCCTTAACGTTGACTATTAGATTGCCGCCTATATCCGATATTATGCTGACGGTCCCGCCGGCGACAAAGCCCATGTCCTCAAGATGCTTCTTCATCTCCGGGCTTCCTCCGACTCTTTTTATGATGTTTTCTTCGCCGGCTGAGGCAAGCGCGAGAGGCATCATGATCCGACCTCCTTCGATTCGATCAGAAAAAATTGCGTCTTTGATTAGAAAGGTCTAACCAAGGCCGATAATTAAAGCAGGCTAATTAGCCCGCACTAACTCATGTGGCACCTTATTTATAGCCCCCTGAAAACGTTTTGTCAACAGAAATTAGAAATATTTAATTAAATAAGACTAACAACGGGAATAATACCGGCGGCCGGAAGCCGGACGGGAAACGAAGACACTAAAAAAGTCCTGCGCCCTTTCGGACGCAGGACCTGATCTTATATTCGGCCGGGCCTTACATCATGCTCATCGGGCCGCCCATCCCGCCGCCCTGCATGGCCGCGGCGGGCTCTTCCTTGGGGATCTCCGCGACGCCGACCTCTGTGGTGAGGAGCAGCGCGGAAGCGGAAGCCGCGTTCTGAAGAGCGGACCTGGTGACCTTCGTCGGATCGACGATGCCGGCAGCCATCATGTCTTCGTAGACCTCGGTGGCAGCGTTGAAGCCGACGCCGAGCTTCGCTTCCTTGACGGCCGCGATGACGACGGAACCTTCGAATCCGGCGTTCTCCGCGATCTGGCGGACAGGCTCCTCGAGCGCTCTTACGATGATGTTCGCGCCTGTCTTGACGTCGCCGTCCTGAGCGTCCGCGTATGCCTTTACCGCCGGGATGACGTTCGCAAGAGCTACGCCGCCGCCGGGAACGATGCCTTCCTCGACTGCAGCCTTGGTAGCGTTGAGAGCGTCCTCGATGCGGAGCTTTCTCTCCTTGAGCTCGGTCTCGGTCGCGGCGCCGACCTTGATGACGGCTACGCCGCCGGACAGCTTCGCGAGCCTCTCTTGGAGCTTTTCCTTGTCGTAATCCGAGGTCGTGACGTCGAGCTGGTTCTTGATCTGCGATACTCTGGCCGCGAGATCCTCCTTGCTGCCCGCTCCGTCGACGATGACGGTGTTCTCCTTGTTGACCTTGACGGTGCTGGCTCTGCCGAGCATGTTGAGCTCCGTGGACTTGAAGTCGATGCCGAGCTCTTCGCTGATGACCTGGCCGCCCGTGAGGATAGCGATATCCTTGAGCATCTCTTTTCTTCTGTCGCCGAAGCCCGGAGCCTTGACCGCCACGCAGTCGATGACGCCTCTGAGCTTGTTGAGGACGAGCGTCGCGAGAGCTTCAGCCTCGACGTCCTCGGCGATTATGAGCAGCTTCTTGCCGGCCTGAACGACCTTCTCGAGCAGGGGCAGGAGCTCCTGGATGTTGGAGATCTTCTTGTCCGTGATGAGGATGTACGGATTCTCGATGACGGCTTCCATCTTGTCCATATCGGTAGCCATGTACGGGGACAGATAACCTCTGTCGAACTGCATGCCTTCCACTACCTCGAGCGTGGTGCCCATGGACTTGGATTCCTCGACGGTGATGACGCCCTCGTTGCCGACCTTCTCCATTGCCTCGGCGATGAGGTCGCCGATGTTCGTGTCGCTGGCGGATACGCTGGCTACGTTGGCGATGGATTCCTTGCTCTCGACCTTGTGGGAGTTCTTCTTGAGCTCTTCGACGGCTACGTCGACAGCGCCCTGGATGCCCCTCTTGAGGACCATCGGGTTGGCGCCCGCGGCGACGTTCTTGAAGCCCTCTCTGATGATCGTCTGCGCGAGCAGCGTCGCGGTAGTGGTACCGTCGCCGTCTACGTCGTTCGTCTTGGAAGCGACTTCCTTGACGATCTGAGCGCCCATGTTCTCGAACGCGTCCTCGAGCTCGATCTCCTTGGCGATCGTGACGCCGTCGTTGGTGATGAGCGGGGAGCTGTACTTTCTGTCGATGAACACGTTCCTGCCCTTGGGGCCGAGCGTGATCTTTACGGAGTTAGCGAGCTGGTCGACGCCGCTCTGCAGTTTTCTTCTTACGGTCTCGCCGTAGTTGATTTCCTTTGCCATTTTATCTCACCTCTGATGTGTATCTATCCTTAACTACTCGACGAGCGCGAGGATCTCCTTCTGCTGGAGCATCATCATCTCTACGCCGTTGTCGTTGATCTCGTTGCCTGCGAACTTCGGGAATATGACTCTGTCGCCGACCTTGAGGGTCATCTTTACTTCGTCCGTTCCGGGACCTACGGCGATGACTTCGCCGATCTGGGGAGCTTCCTGAGCCTTCGTCGGGAGCAGGATGCCGCCGCTCGTTTTTTCTTCCGCTATGAGCTTGAGAAGAACTCTGTCTCCTAATGGTTTGATAGTCATTTTAAAGAACTCCTTCCATTTATGATAATTTTATTTCTGACCTTCTTGTTAGCACTCGTTTTTTCTGAGTGCTAAACTTATTATAGCGATATCGGCCCCAAAGTCAAGACCTTCGGGACCGAAAATCGAAGAAAAAACGGTATAGCGGCGGACCGCGCTAGCGCCTGTATCCGCGCAGCTCGACCTCCACGCCGAGCACGTTGAAATCCGTCATTTTTTTGACGGCCCTGTATATGGCGCGCTGCGCTTCGAGCGCCGCCGTCATGACCGGAGCGCCCTTCTCCGCCTGCACGATGGTGCGCACGTAGACGCCCTCCTCGCTCAGGTCGCTGCTCGTCCACAGCACCCTGCTTATCCCGTCCGTGTAGCGCATTATTATGGAAACTATGTCCGATATGACCTTCTCGGATATCTCGTAGCTGCCCAGATAGCTGTACGTCGGGCGGACGATCGTCTTTTCGATGCCGGAGGTCCTTCCGCCCGCCTGGTAGAAGTTCTTCTTGGGGTTTACGAAGTATCCGGAGAACCGCTTCTTTACCTGAAAGGTAGGCGCCGGGATGACGTGGGTGCCATCCTCCTGGCGCTTCTTCGAAGCTATTTCGCGCTGTTCGGGGGTGGTTATATCCTCGATATGGATGATGTCCTCCGGCAGCGGCAGGCCGAGCCTTTCGGCTATGCGGCAGACCATCTCGTCCGAGGTGCCCAGCACGAGTATCGAGGGCGGATCCTCGCGCCGTATCGCCGCGGCGACCTCGTCCCGGTGCGCGTCGCTCGTGAAGATCGCGGCCTTTACGGCACCTATCTTCGTGCGCTCCTTTTTCGCCGACCTGCCTGCCTCGATGCTCCCGTTGCATATAAAGAGACCGTCGTCTATGAGCGCGGGGATATCCATGCGCCGGCAAAGCTCCGACGCATTGTAGCTCTTACCCGTTCCGCTTTTTCCCGACAGACCGTATACGCGCATGGACCGACCTTTAAAAGAAATAGATTTGACATTTGCGGTGTTTGTTATATTATATATTTTGTTAATAGTCGCAACAACATTAACATACATTTGCAAGGAGGAAAACTATGGCTTATGTAATCAGTGATGCGTGCATCTCCTGCGGTGCCTGCGCTGCAGATTGTCCTGTAGAGGCTATTTCCGAAGGCGACGGCAAGTACGTCATCGACGCTGACGCCTGCATCGAGTGCGGCGCCTGCGAGAGCACCTGCCCTGTCGGAGCTCCTTCCCAGGCTTAAACGCAAAAAGACGGGACCGGCGCGGCCAACGGCCGCGCCGGTTTTTCATTGCTGAGAGCGCAGGCGCTCCGGCTGTGGAAGCCGCGCGCCGATTATGATAAAATATAATTTATGAGTCTGATATCTGTATCAAAACTCAATAAGTCCTACGGCGTAAAGCCGGTCCTGGAGGACGTGTCGTTCCACGTCAACAAGGGCGACCGCATAGGCGTCGTCGGAGCGAACGGCGCGGGAAAGAGCACGCTCATAAGGATCCTCGCCGGAGACCTTCAGCCGGACAGCGGCGATATCTTCCGGGAGCGGGATCTGTCGTTCGGATATCTCAGGCAGCGCGACCACTTCCCCTCAGGCGGCACCGTCCGCGAGGAGATGGAGCGCATATTCAGCTGGCAGCAGAAGGCCGAAAAACGCCTCGCAGAGCTTACGGAAGAGATGTCCCGGGCTTCGGGACCGGAGGCGGCCTCTCTCATCGAGGAATACGATTCCCTGAGCCGCGAATTCGCCGAAAGGCGCGGCTACAGCTACAGGAGCGAGATAAAGGGGATCCTCAACAGCCTCGCGTTCACGGACGACTACCTGGATAAGCCCGTCGACATACTGTCGGGAGGGGAGCGTACGCGGCTCGCGCTCGCGGCCATGCTGCTCGAAGCGCCCGACCTGCTGTTCCTCGACGAGCCGACGAACCACCTCGACATAGGCACGCTGAAGTGGCTCGAGCAGTACCTGCGCTCCTACAAGGGCACTCTCGTCATCATCTCGCACGACAGGTATTTCCTCGACAGGACAGTCAACAGGATATTCGGGATCGAAGGCTGCAAACTGACGGTCTACGAAGGCAACTACAGCTGGTACGCCGAACAGAAGCGCCGGATATACGAGGAGCAGCTCCGTCACTACGAGCACGTGCAGGAGGAGATCCGCCGCCAGGAGGACATGATCCGCACGATGAAGGGCCACGGCACCGAGCACCTCGTAAAGCGCGCCCAGTCGCGCGAAAAGCGTCTGGCGATGATAGACAGACCCGACAGGCCGGTCGAATACGACGCGCGCATACGCCTTAAATTCGAAGAGGATCTGCAGAGCGGAACGGACGTGCTGCAGGCGCAGGGCCTTTCCAAGAGCTTCGGCGAGGGCGCGGACAGGAGGCTCCTGTTCGAGAACGTGGACCTGGACATAAAGCGCGGCGACAGGATATGCCTGGTCGGGCCGAACGGCATCGGAAAGACGACGCTTCTTAAGATGATACTCGGGGAGCTCCCGGCCGACAGCGGCACGCTGAGGCTCGGGCAGAACGTCATGCCCGGATATTACGATCAGGAGCAGCGGCTCCTCGATCCGGAAAAGACCGTCCTCGACGAAGTGCACAGCACGTACATCAGATACGATCAGACGGAACTGCGGTCGCTGCTGGGAAGGTTCCTGTTCAGGGGCGACGACGTGTTCAAGAAGGTCAAGGATCTTGCGGGAGGCGAAAAGGCGAGGCTGTCACTGCTCAAGCTCATGATGTCCGGCGCGAACCTGCTGCTGATGGACGAGCCGACGAACCACCTCGACATACAGGCAAAGGAAGTGTTCGAGGACGCGCTCCTGGAATTTCCGGGGACGCTGATCATAGTCTCGCACGACAGATATCTGCTGAAGAAGATCCCGACGGCCATATACGAGCTCGGACCCGACGGCATCGAGATATACCTCGGCGACTACGATTATTACGAAGAGAAGAGCAGCTCCGCGGGTTCGGGAAGAGCGTACCTCTCGCGCATGGGAAAGGAGCGCATGACGCAGGCGGAAGCGGCCGAAGGCGCCGCCGCGAAGCTGTCGAAACAGGAACGCATCGCGAAGATGCAGGAGGACAAGGCAAAGGCCGCCGCGAAGCGGAAGGCCGAAAAACAGCTCGCGCAGGCGGAGGAAGCGGTGACGGAGGCCGAGTCTAAAGTAGCGTCCATCGAGGAGCAGCTGTGCAGGCCCGAGGTGTTCGCCGATCCTTCGAAGTCGGCGGGCCTGAGCGCGGAGCTGGCGCAGGCGAAGGACGAACTGGAGCGCCTGTACGAAGCGTGGATGACGCTTCAGGAGAGCGCCGAAGCGGAGCTGTGAACAAAGAGGCCGGGGCCGCCCGCGCATCCCGTTTCGCAAAAAAATCTTTGCATAGGTATTAGCTTATATTATAATGTTTACAGAATGTAACTTGTGCATGTTTTCATGGAGGTAATTATGGTTTTTGAAAAAGTGCGCAGTATCATAGCGGAACAACTCGATACTGATGAAGAAAATATCACTATGGACATCAATCTCATGAAGGACCTCGACGCCGACTCTCTCGACGCGGCCGAGATCATCATGGCGATCGAAGACGAATTCGAGATAGAGATCCCCGACGACCAGGTGGAGCAGTTCCAGCAGATCTCCAACATCGTCCAGTACATCGAAGAGAATTCGCCCGTCGTAGGTTAACCGGACCGGACAAGCATTTTTAAAGCAGCCCTTGCGGGCTGCTTTTTATTATCCCGGATATTCGCGGTCAGTCACTTGGCGACGGCGAGCTGCTCAAGGCTGAAGCCGGAGCGCCACAGCACGCAGCATACTTCCGTGTACTCCCTGAATTTCGCGAACATGCGCTCCGCGCGCTCCTCGTCGGTGAACACCTTCCACATCCCCGAGCACTTGCAGCTCCCGCGGTCGTTTTCGATAAAGCCCTTGACGTCCCCCGGCGGATAGCTGAGGAAAAGCCCGACCTCGTGCGGGAAATCCCCGCAGCTGCGGAACCTCTGCGCCAGCTCCGCGACGCAGGAGATGCCGGTGTGCCCGCGGTAGCCGGCGTTTTTAAGGAGGCTTTCTGCGGTCTCATCTCTGAGATCCCGGCTCAGCTCCGCGGGCCTGTACATGTATATGAGAGCTCTTTTTCCGGATACCCTGAGCGGCAGCAGGCAAAGGCCCTTTGGCACAAGTATCCTGTTGACGCGCCGGATCTCGGAATACAGCTCCCCGACGCTTTCGAACCTGCAGGAGAACATGCTCCCGGTCTTTACGCCCGCGAGCGTGGGCGCGCACTGCCGCACCAGCAGTTCGTCAGACATTCCGCCCCTCCCTGTCCGCGTACTTGTCCAGTATGCCGCGCAGAGCCGAAAGCGACGCGCTGCGGCATCTTTCGATGACCGTCGCGCGCCCTTTCAGTTCGCTGAGGGCAGACTGCAGCATCTTGTGAGACATGGTGCCTGTGAAGAATATCGTAAGATCCGGATCCCCCAGTTTGTTTCTGAGGCCGGAAGACGGCTTTATGAATATCTTGGGCTGGAAGCTGTAGCTTTTGCAGAGGTCCATATAGCGGCGTTCCATACATTCGTTGCCGCCTAAGATCACAACGCTCATGATGCTCCTTTCTTTTGTGGTTAGCCTTATCTAACTCGTGTTTATAATTTAGCATCCGCCCGCCGCGCAGTCAAGACCGGAGGAAGGATTCGGGATAAAATAGTTAGATTTATCTAACTTGCCGTTAAAACAGCGGCTTCCTCCTGTTTTTCGCGGTGGAAGATGCGGCGGAAAAACTGCGCGTAAGCGGGCCTACGCGCCGGCCTCGAGCTTAGCGAGCCCGCTCTCGATCGAAAGGCCCGGGAAAACGTCCAGGTGAAGATCCGAATAAAGGCCGAGCCCCGCCTTTCTGTACGCGGCGGACGCGACCATGGCGCCGTTGTCGGTGCAGAGGATCGGGGACGGTATGCACAGCTTCGCGCCGGCCTTTTCGCAGCGCGAGGCGAGCTTTTCGCGCAGAAAGCTGTTGGAAGCGACGCCGCCGGCGACCGCCAGCGTGGAATAGCCGGTCTGCGCGAGCGCCGTCATCGTCTTGTCTATGACGACCTCCATCACCGCCTCCTGGAACGACGCGGCAACGTCCGCGCTGTTTACGGGCCTCCCGGCCTGAGTCTCCTTGTGCAGATAGTTTATGACGGCCGTCTTTGTGCCGCTGAGAGAAAAATCCAGGCTGTCCTTTTCCAAATAGACCCGCTTGAACTCTATGGCGAACGGATCGCCCTCCTTCGCGAGCCTGTCGATCTTCGGCCCGCCCGGATAACCGAGCCCGAGGACCCTGGCGACCTTGTCGTAGGCCTCGCCGACGGCGTCGTCGCGCGTCGCGCCGAGCACGCGGAACTCGTTCCAGCCGCGGACCTCGATTATATGCGTATGACCGCCGGAGACCACGAGCGCGAGGAATGGCGGTTCAAGACCGGGATATTCGATGAGATTGGCGAGTATGTGCGCCTGTATGTGATGGACTCCTATGAGGGGCCTGCCGGACGCCGCGGCTACTGCCTTGGCGTAAGCGGTACCCATGAGGAGGCAGCCGGCGAGCCCCGGGCCCGCCGTCACGCCGATCTCGTCGACGTCGCCGAGCGTTACCCCTGCTGCAGAAAGAGCCTCGTCCATCACGAACGGCAGATTGTGAAGGTGGTGCCTCGAGGCGATCTCGGGCACGACGCCTCCGAAGACCTTATGGACTTCTATCTGAGACGATATTACGTTCGACAGGATCTCGCGCCCGTCCGCGAGCACGGCTATCGCGCTCTCGTCGCAGCTCGACTCGATCCCGAGCGTTATATGCTTTCCGTTAAACATGCTTCTGAGCCAGGTCCTCCCCGCGCCGCCACATTATGACGGCGTCCTCTCCGTTGTCGTCGTAGTACGCCCTGCGGCGTCCCTCCTCGGCGAATCCGTACTTTTCGTAGAGCGCTATCGCGGCTTCGTTCGACGGCCTCACCTCGAGCGTAAAGTCCTCTATGCCCTTCCGCTCGCATTCGGAGAGCAGATAACCGAGCATCGCGTACCCGACGCCCTTTCTCCGGTAGCGGCTCTCTACGGCGATGTTGGCCATGTGCCCCTCCGGAGGGATCAGATAGACGCCCGCGTAGGCGCATATATGGCCGGCGTCCTCGGCGACGAAGAATTCCGCGCCGGCGTCGAACGATTCCTGCAGGCTCGCGAGGCTCCACGGCCGCGCGAAGCACTGCTTCTCGAGCTCCGATATCCCTTCCGCGTCTTCTCTTCCGGCGCGGCGCAAGAGCACCGTCCTGTATTCGTTCTCTTCGTTTTCGTTAAATATATATCCCAAAAGCGCTAACCCTTTTCTCTCAGCTTTCTCTCAGCCTCCGCGAGGCGAAGGTATTCAGGCTTCGCGGTGAACGCGTCGGCCGAAGCAGCGAGCGTGCGCGCGAGCTTCGCGGTCCAGGCCGCCTGCTGATACCTGTCCGATTTCTCCGCGAATATGAACGGCTTCGAAAACTCCGCGAGGCGATCCGCGAACGCGTCCGCTCCGTCTCCGCAGAATACGGCAGTCTCGCCGTCCCCGAGAGCAGCGGCGGCGCTCTCCAGAAATCCATCTATCCCGCAGGCCGAATCGGCGACGGCGCATTCGCAGCCGTCCGCGGTCATCCTGTAGGCGCCGGCGTAGACCTGGCTGCGCCTCGCGTCGAACAGCGGGCACATCAGATATCTCCCGGAGGCCGCCGTACCGCTGAACGCGAAGCTTTCCAGCGTCGGGACCTCGATGATCGGCTTTCCCCAGACCTGCGCCAGCCCCTTGGCCGTAGCCATGCCTATGCGGATGCCCGTAAACGAACCCGGGCCTCTGGATACCGCTATCGCGCCGAGGTCCTGCGGCTCTATGCCTTCTCTTTTCATCAGCTCGAGCACCATCGGCGCTATCTCGCGCAGATGCGAATAGTCCGTATCGCAGGTTACCTGCACGGGCTCTTCCTCTCCGCGAACGACCGCGGCCGAGGCGAAATGCCCGGTAGTCTCTATCGCAAGGATCGTCATTCTATCTCGCATATCCTTTCGTTCTCGCCGTCCCCGTAGCTGAGCCGCACGCGCACCGCGTCAGCCGGCAGCATATCTTCTATAAGATCGGCCCATTCGATGACGCATACGCCGCCTCTGTGCAGATACTCGTCGAAGCCGATCTCGAACAGCTCGTCCTCGTCGTGGACTCTGTAGACGTCGAAGTGATAGAACGGCAGGCGGCCGGAATCGTATTCGCACACGACGGTGAACGTCGGGCTCGTGAGGTTCTCAGACACGCCCAGGCCCTTCGCTATCGCCTTCGTGAGCGTCGTTTTGCCCGCGCCTAGGTCGCCGGAAAGCGCCAGAACGCTTCCGGGCCCGAGCTCACGGGCGAGCTCCTCCCCGAGCCTTTTCGTGTCTTCTTCCGTTTTGAGGACTCTGTATTTTTCCATGCCTGTTATGCTATCACAAGCCGCCGGCTTTCGCAAGGCGGGCGCGCCGTTTGACCGCGCCGCGCCCGTGTGCTATATTCTCAGCATGAAGAAGTTCATCATAGTGTATCTCGTCTGGAACCTCATCGTGTTCCTCGTATACGGCATCGACAAGCTCAAGGCAAAGCGCGGCTCCTGGCGCGTCTCGGAAAAAGCCCTGATCATATGCGCGCTCCTCATGGGCGCCCCGGGCGCGCTCGCCGGCATGAAGGTCTTCCGCCACAAAACAAAACACCGGCTGTTTACGGTCGGCGTTCCGTTGTGCCTTATACTTAATCTCGCGGCCGCTTTCGCGGTCTGGAAATACGTGCTTCCGCTCTTCTAGCGGATCGCCGCGTCCATACGGCCTTATGAAGGAAAAAGCCCCGCGTCCTTTTGGACGCGGGGCTTTGTTCTGCTTTTGTCAGCCTGGCGATTACTCGATGATGCTGGCAACAACGCCGGAAGCGACGGTCCTACCGCCTTCACGGATAGCGAAGCGGAGACCTTCCTCGCAAGCGATCGGAGTGATCAGCTCGATGGTCATTCTGGTGTTGTCTCCGGGCATGCACATCTCGGTGCCTTCCGGAAGAGTGATGGTTCCGGTTACGTCGGTCGTTCTGAAATAGAACTGCGGTCTGTAGCCGTTGAAGAACGGGGTGTGGCGGCCGCCTTCGGACTGC
>JAEEGL015236407.1_pt1 | contig 20068 bp, 16 predicted proteins | sample 9134231 | NCBI WGS metagenome assembly JAEEGL01 (sample SAMN16246548, study PRJNA631951) | gut metagenome | biome: gut microbiome; feature: rumen; material: fiber-attached | host: Bos | place: Iran: Karaj | collected 2018-10
CGTCAAAAAGTCCGGCCGTTTCGGACGCGATCCGCTTCTGATGCTTCCGGATGATTTTGGGGTCCCCGCTGACCGGGAGGTGACAGCCCGGCCTAAGACCAGGGAAGAAGTGGCGCAGTTCTCGCGGGACGTCTATCATTTCTGCATCCGGCAGATTGTGAATAAAAAAGAGGCTTATATCACGGCCCTGGCAGCAGAGGAGATGGGGATCATCGTGATCGATAAAGGCTTCGGCGACGGGAAACGGCACATGCTGGAAATGCGCCTGATCAGGAAAAACAACGAGCTGATCCTGAGAATGCGCGACGACTGTGAACTGTACGATCCGATCAGAACGATCGCGGAAGTTCCCGAAAACGAAAATTCCGCCTCGAGTATCGGTATCCGGATGATCATGAAGCTTGCTTCTGAAGTGTCCTATACTTCCTCGCTGAAACTGAATAATCTGATGATCAGAGTACAGGAGACGCAGGCATGAGTCGGGTTTTGGAGAAAGAATAATGAATAAAAAAGAAAATGACCGCAGATCCATGCTGATGATCGTTTCTTCCATGCTGATCTTCGGAACGATCGGCATCTTCCGGAGATACATTCCGCTGTCTTCCGCGTTCCTGGCTTTTTCACGCGGAATACTCGGGGGAATGTTCATTCTGCTTTTTATAAGATTAAGACGGGGAAAAGCAGCGGAACGGCTGCTGGCACAGACTTTTCTGCGGCTTGCGGCAACAGGCGCCCTGATCGGCATCAACTGGATCCTGCTTTTCGAAGCCTATAACTATACGACGGTCGCCGTCGCGACGCTGTGTTACTATATGCAGCCTACGATCGTCATACTTCTGTCTCCGGTGATCTTTAAGGAAAAGCTGACGCCGGGGAAATCGATCTGCGCGGCTGCCGCGATCATCGGTATGGTCCTGGTGTCCGGAGTGACCGGAAGCGGAGGGATGCAGACGGGCAGTCTGCGGGGCGTCCTTCTGGGACTCGGCGCCGCGGTCTTTTATGCGGCTGTCGTTATCATGAATAAACAGATCAGCGGAGTCGACGCCTACCGGAAAACGACCGTCCAGCTTTTCTCTGCCGGGGCGGTCATGATCCCTTATCTGTTCTTTACAAACGGGTTCAGTATCGGAGGAGTCAGCGCGCGCACGGTGATCCTCCTTCTGGTCGTGGGGATCGTCCATACGGGAATTGCCTACGTCATGTATTTCGGAAGCATGGACGGACTGAAGGCGCAGTCCGTTGCTATTTTAAGCTATATCGATCCGGTCTCCGCCCTGCTGTTTTCCGCGGTGCTTCTGAAGGAGCCGCTGAGTGCGGCCGGCGCAGCAGGCGCCGTCATGATCATCGGTTCCGCCGTGATCAGCGAAATGCAGACAGGCCGGTAGATTCAGACCACGCTTTCTGATAAACGGAGTTTATTTTAATTTAATATTTTACCGGGATCATCTCCCTTGACATGTTTTTCATTACTGTTATATTTGTAATAGAACAGTTACCGACATCCGTCTGTGAACGGAGTCGTAAAGTGCCGGGAGCGGCACGGGGAATGGTGAAAGAATGAACATCCAGAAATTTACACAGAAATCGATCGAAGCCATCAATGCCAGTGAAAAGATGGCCTATGAATACGGGAACCAGCAGATCGACCAGGCGCACCTTTTATACTGCCTGCTGTCGGTCGACGATTCCCTGATCTCCAAACTGGTTGAGAAAATGGGCGTAGAGCCCCGGGGCTTTACGGAAGAAGTCCGTTCCGTCGTGGCGGCGCTTCCGAAAGTGCAGGGGGCGACGGCGCAGGTCTACGTCGGCGCGGAGCTGAACAAAGCGCTGCTGGGCGCGGAAGACGAGGCAAAGAAGCTGGGCGACGAATATGTTTCCGTCGAGCATCTGTTTCTTTCTTTGTTAAAGAACAGCAGCCGCGCGTTAAAGGAACTTTTCGGCCGAAACGATATCACCAGGGACCGCTTTTTACAGGCACTTCAGAGTGTCCGCGGCAACCAGCGGGTGGTCAGCGACAATCCGGAAGCGACCTATGATACGCTGGAGAAATACGGCGAGGAGCTGGTCGAGAAGGCCAAAAACCAGAAACTGGACCCGGTCATCGGCCGTGACGCCGAGATCCGCAACGTTGTCCGGATCCTGTCGAGAAAGACCAAGAACAACCCGGTCCTGATCGGCGAGCCGGGCGTCGGCAAAACGGCGGTCATCGAAGGACTGGCGCAGCGGATCGCACGCGGGGACGTTCCGGACAACTTAAAGGACAAGAAGATCTTTTCCCTGAGCATGGGCGCTCTGGTCGCCGGCGCGAAATACCGGGGCGAATTCGAGGAACGGCTGAAAGCGGTGCTGGAAGATATCCGCCAGTCGGAAGGCGAGATCATCCTGTTTATCGATGAGCTGCATACGATCGTCGGGGCAGGCAAGACCGACGGTTCGCTGGATGCCGGCAACATGCTCAAACCCATGCTGGCAAGAGGCGAATTGCACTGCATCGGCGCGACGACTTTAAATGAATACAGGCAGTACATAGAAAAAGACGCGGCGCTGGAGCGGCGTTTCCAGCCGGTCATGGTAGAGGAGCCGACGGTAGAGGATACGATCTCGATCCTCCGGGGACTGAAAGAACGGTATGAGGTGTATCACGGCGTCAAGATCATGGACAACGCGCTGGTTTCAGCGGCGGTCCTTTCCAACCGATACATTTCCGACCGGTTCCTGCCGGACAAGGCGATCGACCTGGTGGATGAAGCCTGCGCGCTGATCAAGACGGAGATGAACTCCCTTCCGACCGAACTGGACGAGCAGCAGCGGAAGATCCTCCAGCAGGAGATCGAAGTGACGGCCCTGAAGAAGGAAGAGGATCCGTTAAGCAGGGAACGCCTGGCAGACCTGGAGAAAGAACTGGCTGAAAATAAGGAAAAATTCGCGAACGAAAAAGCCCGCTGGGAGAACGAAAAAGCGAAAGTCGACCAGCTGTCCGGACTGCGGGAGCAGATCGACACCGTCAACAGCGAGATCCAGATGGCCCAGCAGAAGGGCGACCTGTCCAAAGCGGCCGAACTGCAGTACGGGAAACTGCCCGCCCTGAAGAAGGAACTGGAAGAGCAGGAAGAACAGCTGCAGAAACAGGACATGTCCCTGGTCCACGAAAAAGTGACGGAAGATGAGATCGCCCGGATCGTTTCAAGATGGACCGGCATCCCGGTGAGCAAACTGACCGAAGGAGAACGGGAAAAGATCCTGAACCTTTCGGATGAGCTGCACAAACGGGTCGTCGGGCAGGATGAGGCGGTCTCGAAGGTGGCGGAAGCCATCATGCGGAGCAAGGCCGGGATCAAGGATCCGACCAAGCCGATCGGTTCTTTCCTGTTCCTGGGACCTACCGGCGTCGGCAAGACGGAGCTGGCCAAGGCGCTGGCACAGTACATGTTCGACGATGAGAAGAACATGGTCCGGATCGACATGAGCGAATATATGGAGAAGTTTTCTGTCTCCCGCCTGATCGGGGCGCCTCCGGGATACGTCGGATACGAGGAAGGCGGACAGCTGACGGAAGCGGTGCGCAGGCATCCTTACTCGGTCGTGCTGTTCGACGAGATCGAAAAAGCGCACGCGGACGTGTTCAACGTCCTGCTGCAGGTGCTGGACGACGGGCGGATCACGGATTCCCAGGGACGTACGGTCGACTTCAAAAATACGATCCTGATCATGACTTCCAACATCGGGGCAGACCTGATCCTGTCGGACCTGGAAAGCAGGGGCGCGGAGGAAGGCATTTCCGAAGAGACCAGGGAAGCGGTGGAAAACCGGCTGCATGCCCATTTCAGGCCGGAGTTCTTAAACCGTCTGGACGAGATCATCCTGTTCAACCCGCTGACGAAGGACAACATCGAAGGTATCGTGGACCTGATCGTGGAAGATCTGAACAGACGGCTGGCCGACCGGCAGATCCGGATCGCGCTGACGGACGAAGCCAAGAAATTCATCGCCGACGAAGCCTATGACCCTTCTTATGGCGCAAGACCTCTGAAGAGGTATATCCAGAAGAACGTCGAGACACTGTCGGCTAAGCTGATCCTGTCCGGAAATGTGGACGAAAACGACGCGATCACCATTTCCGTGAAGGAAGAAAACGGAATAAAGAGCCTGTCCGCCGGGGTGGAAAGAAAATAACCGGCGCAGGGCATCAGGGAACGAAAGCCCGGAGAGTTCACTTTCATGTGAAATCTCCGGGTTTTTTATTATTTTCGCCGGATTTCTGGTAGTATAAATAATAGGTTACTTTGCATTGCTTAAAGGGAGAATACTATGTCTTTTGCTGTGTTTGCGGACGGCAGCGCGAATCTGCCGGCTCAGATGCTGGACGGGATCCGGCTTTTACCCTGCGAGTACATGGTCGACGGAAAGACCGTTACATACTGGGGAGACGTGGATCATTTCGACGGACACGCCTTCTATGAGGGACTGCGGAATGGGACGAAGGTGACGACCAGCCTCCTGAACACCCAGGTGTTCCTGACGCATCTTTCCCCGGTACTGGAGAGCGGTCAGGACGTTATTTATGTTTCCATGAGTTCCGGGATCAGCGGCACGTATAACGCGGCTGTCATAGCGGCGGAAGAACTGATGGAGAAATATCCGGGCCGGTTCGTCCATATCGTGGATTCCCACGGATGCGGATTCGGCAACGGGCTGCTGGCCGTGCGGGCGGCGAAACTCTCCCGGGAAGGAACGGACGTCAGGGAAGCGGCGAAGATCCTGGATGCCGAAGTGCCCCATACCTGCCAGTATTTTACGGTGGACGACCTGAATTTCCTGAAGCAGACCGGCCGGGTCAGCGGCATGACAGCGGCGATCGGCACGATCCTGAACATCAAGCCGATCCTGCTGGGAGATAAAGAAGGACACATTGTTTCCTGCGCGAAGATGCGGGGCAGGAAGCGGGCCGTCGAAGGCCTGGTGCAGAAATACCGGGAAAAGAAGATGGATCAGCAGGATCTCCCGGTCTGCATTTCCCATGGAGACTGCCTGGACGATGCCAATACTCTGGCAGGGCTCATCCGGGAGGTCACTCCCGACGTTTCCATTACGATCTGCCAGCATGAGCCGTTCTCCGGTTCCCACGTCGGTCCGGGCATGCTGGGACTGTTTTTCAGGGGAATCGAACGGTAAGAAGCCGGAGGGGAGAAGCCGATGAACAGACGTTTCTGGAAAAAAGAATTCCGTGAACGTTTCAGCAGATATGAAGACGAACTGAAGTGGCTGTATTGCGAGCTGTATCATAACGACGGGCAGGCTTACGACTGGTTCGGAAACATGCTGTACCGCATGTGGATGCGCCGCCCCGAGCCTTTGAAGGAACTGGACAGGAAGCGGGAAGCAGATCCGGACTGGTATAAAGGCCGGGATCTTGTCGGTATGCTGATGTATACGGACGCCTTTGCCGGAACGCTCCGCGGAGTCAGGGAAAAACTGGATTATATCCAGGAATGCGGCGTTAATTACCTGCATCTGATGCCGCTGCTGGAGAGCCCGGAAGGGCGAAGCGACGGCGGTTATGCGGTATCGGATTTCCGAAAGGTCCAGCCGGAGCTGGGACCATGGAGGACCTTGCCGCGCTGGCACAAGGCTGTCACGAGCGCGGGATCGCGGTCTGCCTGGATTTTGTCATGAATCATACCAGCGAAGATCACGAATGGGCAAAAAAAGCCAGACAGGGAGACCGGGAGTGTCAGGAACGGTATTTTTTCTATGACAACTGGGATATCCCCCGTGAATTCGAGAAAACGGTACCGCAGGTATTCCCGACGACTGCGCCCGGAAATTTCACCTGGTGCGAAGAAGCCGGCAAAGTCGTCATGACGACGTTCTATCCCTACCAATGGGACCTGAATTATGCCAATCCCGTCGTTTTCAACGATATGACGGAGAATATGCTTTTTCTCTGCAACCAGGGCGTCGACGTGATCCGGCTGGACGCTGTGCCCTATATCTGGAAGACCCTCGGAACGTCCTGCCGGAACCTGCCGCAGGTCCATTCGCTGGTCCGTATGATGCGGATCGTCTGCGAAGTGGTCTGCCCCGGAACGCTGCTTCTGGGGGAAGTCGTTATGGAGCCGAGCAAGGTCGTTCCGTATTTCGGGACTGTGGAAAAACCGGAATGTCATCTGCTTTACAACGTCACGACGATGGCAAGCACCTGGCACACCGTTGCCGTGAAGGACGTCCAGCTGCTGGAACACCAGCTGGGCCAGGTCTTTTCATTGCCGCGGGAATACACTTTCCTGAATTATCTGCGATGCCACGACGACATCGGCTGGGGACTGGATTACGCGTATCTGAAACAGTTCGGGATCGAAGAAGTCTCACACAAAAAATATCTGAATGATTACCTGACCGGGAAATGGCCGGGAAGCCCGTCGCGCGGGGAATTATACAACGACGATTCGGCGCTCGGGGACGCCCGCCTGTGCGGGACGACCGCATCCCTGTGCGGAGTGGAATCGGCAAGGTATGAAAAGGACGCCGGCAAAGAAGCCTGGGCTGTCGAACTGGACATCATGCTGCATGCGTACATGTTTACGCTCAGCGGTATTCCTGTCCTGTACAGCGGGGATGAGATCGCGCAGGAAAACGATTATACCTACAAAGAGGATCCGCTGAAAGCGGAAGACAGCCGTTACCTGCACCGCGGGTCGATGAACTGGGATGCCGCCGCGATGAGAAAAGAACCCGGGACGGCGGAAGAGCAGGTATTTGAAGCCATCCGCGGACTGGAGAACTGCCGGCGGTCCCACCGGGTGTTCGACGCGAAAGCGGACGTATGGATCATTCCTACGGGAGATCACAGCGTACTGGGGATCGGCCGGTATCATCAGGGAGAAAAACTGATCGCGCTGTTCAATTTCGCGGACGGGGAACGAACCGTATCTGTCCGGGAAGAGGGCCGTTTCCGGGATCTGCGGGACGGGAAGCCGCGGGATCTGAACGGTATTCCGGTACCTTCCGGCAGCTTTTTGTGGCTCTTATGTGACTTCGGGGAGGAAGGGAAAGCATGAAACTGATCTTTCTGGACATCGACGGGACCCTGACGCCTCCGGGCAGCAATATCCCGCCGGAGAGTGCCCTTGCAGCGATCCGGCGCGCCCGTGCTGCCGGGCATAAAGTTCTTTTGTGTTCCGGCAGGAATCCGGCGATGCTGGAGCCGGTCCTGCAGTACGGCTTCGACGGATATGTGGCAAGCGGCGGCGGGTACGTCGTATGCGGAGAACAGGTGCTGTTCGACTGCCCTATGAAGGAAGAGCAGCGGGCGCTGGCCATGAAGCTTTTCCGGGAACAGGGCGTTTTCTGTACGCTGGAAGCAAAGGACGCGGCCTACGGGGACGAAGGGCTTGCGGATTTCCTGAACCGGAGCTCCGGCGGCAACAGCGAACTGGTCCGCTGGCGGAAGGCGCTGGAAAAAGACCTGAATATCCGGCCGATGGCGGAATACGACGGCCGGCCGGTCTACAAGATCGTCCTGATGTTTTCCCGCCCGGAGCAGATCGAACCGGCCAGGAAAGCCCTGGAGCAGGATTTTCAGTTTGTTGTTCAGGACATGAAAGGGGCCGGCTGCTTTAACGGGGAACTGGTCAACCGTCAGTTTGACAAGGGGACCGGCGTCCGTCTCTGCGCCGACGCGCTGGGCGCAAGCCTTGGGGATACGGTCGGATTCGGCGACAGCATGAACGATCTGGAGATGATCGAAACGGTCGGCGTCAGCGTCTGTATGGAGAACGGGAGCCCCGCGCTGAAAGAACGCAGCAGCCTGATCTGCCCGTCCGTGGAAGAAGACGGACTGGCCCGGGGATTCGAACGGCTGGGACTGGCCTGACATTTACTTTACCCTTCTGATTTAATACAATATTTATAATAATGGCAGTCTCTGCTGATGCCGGAAATCTCAGAAAAGGAGAAAGATTATGGCACTTGATTACCGTAAATGCGCTGAAGAGATCTATTCCTATCTCGGGGGGAAAGAAAACATCATCAGCGCGGCGCACTGCGCCACCCGTCTTCGCCTCGTCATCGCCGACAACAGCAAGATCGACACCAAAGCGCTGGAAGAGGTGGAAGGCGTCAAAGGCCTGTTTGATTCCAACGGGCAGCTCCAGCTGATCATCGGGACAGGGACTGTCAACAAAGTCTACGATGAATTCCTCGCGGTGACCGGCCTGACGGCGGCCACCAAGGCGGACGTCAAAGCCGCCGCGGCTTCCCGTATGCCGTTATGGAAAAAGATCCTGAAAACGCCGGGCGACGTTTTCGTCCCGATCCTGCCCGCCATCGTGGCGTCCGGCCTGATGATGGGCCTTGTGGAAGCCATTCCGAAGTTCTGGCCGGCGTTCGGCCAGACCGACTGGTTCTCCTTCCTGGACCTGGTCGCCAATACGGCGTTTGCGCTGCTGCCCGTTCTGGTCGCCATTTCGTCGGCCCGGGTATTCGGCGGCAATATCTTCCTGGGTGCGGTCATCGGCCTGATGATGGTGCATCCGGCCCTGATCAACGCGTGGACGGTCGGCAATTACGCAGCCGGCGAGATCCCCACGTGGAAACTGTTCTGCTTCAACGTCCAGCAGGTGGGCTATCAGGGACATGTTATCCCGGTCATCCTGGCAGTCCTTCTGATGTCGACGATCGAGAAGTGGCTGCATAAACACGTGCCGGAGATGATCGACCTGTTTGTCACGCCGCTCTGCACGGTCCTGGTCACTTCCTTCATCACCTTCACCATGATCGGACCGGTCTTCTCTATCCTGGAAAACTGGGTGCTGACCGGCGCGCAGAAGCTGATCACCATCGGATTCGGCATCGGCTCCCTGCTCATGGGTGCGATCTATCCGATCACGGCCGTCATGGGGCTGCACCATATGTACAACGTCATCGAGGCCGGCATGATCTCCAGCACCGGCGTCAATACCTGGATGCCCATCGCGTCCGCGGCGAACTTTGCCCAGTTCGGCGCCTGCCTTGCGGTAGCGCTGAAAGTGAAAAACGCGAAGACCAAATCCGTGGCGCTTCCTTCCTCGCTTTCCGCTTCCCTCGGTATTACGGAGCCCGCGATCTTCGGTATCAACTTCCGTTTTATGAAACCGTTCGTCTGCGGCATGATCGGCGGCGCTGTCGGCGCGATGTTCGCGGCCTGGGTCGGATTCGGCGCTTCTACCTACGGCGTGACCGGTATTCCGGGTCTGCTGGCGGTCAACAACCTGCCGATGTATGTCATTGAACTGCTTATCTCCGCCGGCATCGCGTTCGGTCTGACCTGGGTGATCTGGAAAGAAGATGAGCCGGCGAAAAAAGAAGCGCCTGCGCCGGAAGCGGAGACGCTCCCTGCGGAACCCGCTCCTTCCGTGATCCGCTGCGCGGCCGGTGAAGTCCTGCAGCCGGTCAAGGGAAAAGTCATCGCGCGGGAAGATATCCCGGATGATACGTTCGCGGCAGGCATCCTGGGCGACGGTGTCGGGATCGAACCGGAAGAAGGGATCGTTACGGCGCCTTTCGACGGAACGGTCACGGCGGTCATGGACAGCAAACATGCCGTCACACTGGAAAAGAACGGTATGGAAATGCTGATCCACGTCGGGGTCAACACCGTGAACATGAACGGGGAAGGCTTCGAGACCTTCGTCTCGGAAGGCGAAGAAGTCAAAGCCGGCCAGAAACTGATCGCTTTTGACAGGGATGCCATCAAAAAAGCGGGCTACAGCGATACGGTCGCTGTCCTTCTGACCAACTCGGACGATCTGGAAGGCGTGGAATGCGGCCTGCTGTGATCCTGCGGTCCATTGTGCCATGGTAAAAATGAAATCGATTCAATATAACAGAATGGAGGAATAACCTTGAAGACTTTTGATTACGTCATTACCGATCCCGTAGGCATTCATGCGCGTCCCGCCGGCCTCCTCGTCAAGGAGATCAAGAACTATGCGGGTTCCACCGTAACGATCACCAAAGGTGAAAAAAGCGTCAACGCGCTGAAACTGATGGCCCTGATGCAGATGGGCATCAAGCAGGGCGATACTGTCACCGTCAGTGTGGAAGGCGGCGACGAGGAAGCGGTCGCTGCTGCGATCGAATCGTTCTTCAAAGCGAATTTCTGATTGTACTGAAGGGGAAACGGCTGCCTTCCGGGACAGCCGTTTTTCCGTTTATGCCCGGAAACGATACGGTCCGGAGACAATAGAAGGAGGATGGACGGGAGATGATCTCTATTCAGGGAAAAGGGGTGTCCACCGGCGTGGCAGCGGGCCCGCTTTATTTTTACAGACGGGTCAAAAGCACACTGACAAGATATACGGTAGAAGACAAAGAAGCGGAATGGCAGCGCTTTAAAAGCGCTCAGGCCGCAGCGGTCGAACAGCTGGGGGAACTGGCCGAGAAAGCCAGGGCGGAAGCCGGCGACGAAGCGGCGCTGCTGTTTGAGACCCATCAGCTGATGGCGGAAGACCTGGATTATGAAGAGGCGATCGAAGGCCTGATCCGGGAAGAAGGGCAGAACGCCGAGGCGGTCGTCACGGACGTAGGGGCCCAGTTCGCGGATATGTTCGCCGCGATGGACGACGCGTACATGCAGGGGCGCGCCGCGGACGTCAAAGACGTTTCCAACCGGATCGTCGGGATCCTGTCCGGAGTCGTCCAGGGCGGGATCGACTCGCCGGTTCCGGTCATCCTGGCTTCCGACGATCTGGCGCCCAGTGAGACCGTCCAGCTGGACAAATCCAGGATCCTCGGATTCATCACTTCCGGCGGATCCGGTTCCAGCCATACGGCCATCCTGGCCAGGACCATGGGCATCCCCGCGATCATCGGCGTCGGGGACGCGCTGAAGGAAGAATACGAAGGACGGGAAGTCATCGTGGACGGCGGGACCGGCAACGTGGTCGTCGATCCGGACGAAGCGACCCGGGCCTATCTGATGCAGAAACAGGAAGAGCAGAAGAAACACCAGGAGATGCTGAACCAGCTGAAAGGGAAACCCAACGAGACCCTGGACGGACAGAGCATCCGCGTCTACTGCAACATCGGGAATCCGGACGACGTCCATGCCGTCCTGGAAAACGACGGCGGCGGCATCGGCCTGTTCCGGAGCGAATTCCTGTATCTGAACTGCGACGATTATCCGACTGAAGAATACCAGTTTGAAGCTTATAAGAAAGTCCTTTCCGACATGGGCGGCCGTGAAGTGGTCATCCGGACCTGTGACGTCGGCGCGGACAAACAGATCGACTATTTCAACCTGCCGGATGAGGAAAACCCGGCCATGGGCAACCGCGCGCTCAGGATCTGCTTAAACCGCCCGGATTTCTTCCGGACGCAGCTGAGGGCCCTTTACCGCGCTTCCGCGTTCGGACATCTGAGCATCATGTTCCCGATGGTCACTTCCGTCTGGGAAGTCAAGGAAGCGAAGAAAATGTGCGAGCAGGTCAAAGAGGAACTGACCGCGGAAGGCATTCCGTTTGCCGAACACGTCGACGTCGGCATCATGATCGAAACGCCGGCGGCTGCCATTATCAGCGACAGGCTGGCGAAGATCGTGGACTTCTTCTCAATCGGCACCAACGACCTGACCCAGTATACTCTTGCCTGCGACAGGCAGAACAACGACCTTGGACGTTTCTTCAACGCGCACCATCCGGCAGTCCTGAGGCTGATCAGAATGGCTGTAGAAAGCGCGCATAAGAACGGGATCTGGTGCGGTATCTGCGGTGAACTAGGCGCGGATCTGGACCTGACGGAGACCTTCCTGTCGATCGGCCTGGACGAGCTGTCGGTATCGCCCCGCGCGGTGCTTCCGCTGCGGCATAAGATCCGGGAGACCGACGTTTCCAAATGCAGGGAGCATCTGGTCGGGGAACTGATGAGCGACGAGAATACGATTTGAACTACTTTTTGAGGGAACGAACCATTTATGACGGATCAGAAAAAACTTGACGTTACGGCGCTTGGGGAACTGCTGGTCGACTTTACCCAGAACGGGAAGAGCGAACAGGGGAATCTCCTGTTTGAGGCCAATCCCGGCGGCGCGCCGGCCAATGTGCTGGCCATGCTTAAAAAACTTGGAAGGAGCTGTGCGTTCATCGGAAAGGTCGGAGCGGACAGCTTCGGAACCATGCTCGCGGATACGGTTTCTGCAGCGGGTATCGATATCAGCGGGCTCAAAAGAGATCCGGAGATCCCGACGACGCTGGCTCTTGTCCATACACTGCCCGGCGGGGACCGCGATTTCAGCTTTTACCGGAAACCGGGCGCAGATATCCGCCTTTCGCCGGAGGATCTGGAGAAAGAACTGCTGACCGGCTGCAGGATCTTTCATTTCGGCAGCCTGTCCCTGACGGATGAACCGTGCCGGAGCGCTACGGCCGAAGCTGTGAAAACAGCGAAAGAAGCCGGGGCGCTGATCTCGTTCGACCCCAACCTGCGGCCGCCGTTATGGCGTACGGAGGAGAGCGCGAAGGAACAGATCCGGTGGGGACTGGCCCGGTGCGATATTTTAAAGATCGCGGACAACGAGCTGCTGTTTATGACCGGGGAGACTGATTTTGACCGCGGTGCGGCCATCCTGCGAAGGCAGTATCCGAATATCCGTCTTCTGAACGTCACGGCGGGAGCGGACGGCAGTTACAGTTACTGCGGGGCGAAACGCGTGTACGAGCATGCCTGCAGCCTGGGCGGCGTCATAGAAACGACAGGCGCCGGCGATACGTTTTGTGCCTGTGTCCTGAATTTCGTGCTGGAGAATTCGGAAGGGCAGGATGCCGCTGATTTGACAGCTTATTCGGAAGAACAGCTGCACCGGATGCTGCGGTTCGCAAATACGGCGGCGTATCTGGTGACGACGAAGAAGGGCGCGATCCGCTCGATGCCGGAGCGCGAAACCGTGGAAAAACTGCTTGCGGAGACGGAATAACACCGCTTCGGGGCAAGGTAGAACGACAGGAGGATTTGAACAAATGAGAGAACTTTTCGGCGGGTCTTCCGCACAGGGGATCCCGGTCGGGATCCTGATGCTGGATACGCAGCTTCCGAGGATCCCGGGTGACGTCGGCAACGGCTTTACCTATGATTTCCCGGTCCAGTTTTATACCGTCAAAGGCGCGCAGGCAAAGAAACTTGTCGAAGGCGGGGATCCGGCGCTTTTAGAGCCTTTCATTGAAGGCGCCAAAGCCCTGGAGGCTGCCGGCTGCCGGGCGATCTCGACCTGCTGCGGATTTCTGATCATGTTCCAGAAACAGCTGGCGGCGTCGGTCAACATCCCGGTGATCACTTCCGGCCTGCTGCAGGTGCCGATGGTGGCGTCCATGCTGCCGCCTTCCCAGAAGATCGGGATCCTGACCGCAAACGATAAGACCCTGCATTACGAACTGTTTGCGGAAAACGTCCCGCATGAACGGATCTGTGTCCAGGGTATGCAGGATACGAAGCATTTTTACGCGACCTTCCCGCTGAACGCGCCGTCCTATGTTTACGAAGAAGTGGAAGCGGACGTCGTCTGGGCAGCGAAAAAACTGATGTCCGAACATCCGGATATCGGCGTGATCGTCTGTGAAGGAACGAATTTTGCGCCGTTCAACCCCCTGGTTTCCAGAATTACCGGCGTGCCGGTCTTCGACGTGGTCACCATGATCCGCTGGGCGGCGTCCGGGATCCTTCGCGGCTACACGTCTCCGTTCCGTTTCCAGCTGACCGGCGGACCGGACGCGGGAGCTTACGGCAAAATCCTGTAAAAACAGGACGCTTTTGACCGAATTTATGGGCATTATTCTGATTGCAATGTGAAAACATTGGCGGTAGAATAATGGACAGCGTAATAAATTGTATTAAAAGGAGGACAATTCAATGGCATATGTTTCTGCAAAAGATATGATCGACCAGGCTCATGCCGGCCAGTATTCGATCCCGGCTTTCAACACCAACAACCTGGAATGGACACAGTGCATCCTGAAAGCTGTCGAGGCAGCGAAATCCCCTGTTATCATCCAGGCTTCCGAAGGTGCTTCGAAGTACATGGGCGGCTATAAAATGGTCGCGGCCATCGTCAAAGAGCTGGTAGATTCCATGGGCATCACCGTTCCGGTCGCCCTTCATCTCGACCACGGGACCTATGAAGGCGCCCTGGCCTGCATCGATGCCGGATTCTCCTCCGTTATGTTTGACGGTTCCAAGTACGATATCGACGAGAATATCGCAAAGTCCAAAGAGATCATCGCCCTTGCCCACAGCAAAGGCCTCTCCGTCGAATGTGAAGTCGGCGGCATCGGCGGCACGGAAGACGGCGTTACTTCCGCCGGCGAACTGGCAGATCCCGCGGAATGCAAGATGGTCGCTGAACTGGGCGTGGATTTCCTCGCCGCCGGTATTGGCAACATCCACGGCAAATATCCCGCGAACTGGGCAGGCCTTAACTTTGACCGCCTGAAAGAGATCAACGACGCCGTCAACGGCAAGCCGATCGTTCTGCACGGCGGTTCCGGCATCCCGTTCGACCAGGTCGCGAAAGCCATCTCCCTTGGCGTTTCCAAGATCAACGTCAACACCGAGCTGCAGCTGGTATTCGCGGACGCTACCCGTAAATACATCGAAGCCGGCAAGGATCTGGAAGGCAAAGGCTACGATCCCCGGAAACTGCTTAAACCCGGCTGCGACGCTATCGTCGCCAAAGCGATCGAGCTTTGCGAAGCGTTCGGCTCCGCCGGAAAAGCCTGAGGCTGACAAGCAAAAACGAAGCGCCGGATATCCGGCGGTGGAAAGGCTCCGCAGGTGCGGAGCCTTTTTGTATACACAGGCATAACTACGCCGCCGGGCCGCTGAAGTGGCGGAATAAACCTCTTCAGTGGTAGAATAAGAAAAATTCCGCACCTGAAAAAGAAAGCAGTAAAGAGACAGATATGAATACAGGCTTTATCAGAAAAATCAAAGAAACGTTCCGTGACGGGTCGGCCTACAGGCCGTTTTTGATCTCCATTCTCCTCACCAGTCTGGGCTACGGATTGTACAAGGGGATGATCGACAATTATCTGGCGGAAGTGGTCACCATGACGGAATTTGACAGGGGAGTTGCGGAGTTTTTCCGGGAACTGCCGGGACTTGCCATCGTTTTTATCCTTGCCGCCCTGTATACCTTTTCGGCGGAACGGCTGTATAAACTCGGGGCGGTGATCATGCTGATCGGCATGGCGATGCACGGGCTTGTGCCGTCCACCCGGGTCATGGTAACGCTTGCGATCTGCGTGTATTCCCTGGGCGAACATATCCAGCTGGGAATGAAAAATACCCTGTCGCTGGAATACGCGAAAGAGGGAAAGGGCGGAACAGCGCTCGGGCAGCAGAATTCTTTCCACCAGGCCGGCATGCTGTTCGGATATATCGTGATCATCCTGGCGTTTCTGATGCCGTATGACGAGCGGGTCTTCCGGATCTTTTTCCTGATCGCGGCTGTGATCACCGGCCTGGGGATGCTGTATTCGTTCAGGCTCACCGGCAGCAGCCGGACGGATTCCAATGCAAGACGGTTTTATTTCCGGAAAAAGTTCACCAAGTATTACATGCTGGAAGTGTTTTACGGCGCGAGAAAGCAGGTGTTCTTCACGTTCGGTCCGTATGTGCTGATCCTGTTCTACGGGGCGAAGGCTTCCGTCATCAGCCTCCTGTTTGCCCTTTCCGCGATCGCGTGCTTTTTCGCCTCGCCGGCCGTCGGGAGGATCATCGACCGCTTCGGGTATAAGATCGTTATGATCATGGATACGCTGATCCTGGTGATCGTGTGCTTTTTCTACGGGTTCGCGCATCATATTTTCCCGCGCGACGTTGCCTTCGTCGTCTGCTGCGTCAACTATATCCTGGATTCGGTGATCTCGCTGGCGTCGATGGCTTCCAACGTTTACGTCCAGGATATTTCCGACAGCAGGGAAGAAGTAAAAGCGACCATTTCCACCGGTATATCCGTCAACCATCTGATCACGATCCTGATCGCCCTGTTCGGCGGCTGGATCTGGCAGACACTGGGAATCGAGACCCTGTTTATCCTGTCCGCGGTCCTTGGCCTGTGCAACAGCGCGTATGCCGCGACCATCAGGACAAACGAGGTGAAAGGAACTTCATGAAAAAATTCTTCTATACCCTGGCCGGTCTGGGAGGACTCTTTCTGATCTGGCAGATCATCGAAGCGCTTTACCGGCTTCTTTCTTATCCGGCGGCTGAGGAACATCCTGTCCGGCTGGGGATCGCGGCCGTAGTTTTCGCGCTGCTTTTGTCCGCGGGCCTGATCCTGTGGTTCAACCGGAAGAAGATCCGGGAGAAACGAAGACTGGCGCGTGAGAAACGGGCCGCGCTGAAACGGGAAAAGATCGAAAAGCTCCGGCAGACGGTCCATGCTGAGATCGAAAAGAACAAGGTTGGGCTGGGAGAATCCCTGGCGCTTGGCGCGGGCGCTTCGGCACTGACGCTGTTCGACGTTTACGCGGCCATGCAGGAGAGCGGCGCTCTGGAATCGGTTTCATTGTCTGCGGAAGACGGCGCGGGAGCGGTTCTTGAAGCGGCCGACGGTGCCGCCGGGATCGGGGAAACGGCCGGGGAACTGGCTGAAACCGTTGCGTCCGGCGCGGCGGAAGAGCTGGCGGAGAATGCGGCGGGTGAGCTGGCAGAGAACGCGGCGGAAGAGCTGGCGGAAAGCGCGGCAGGAGAGATCGCGGAGAGCGCGGCGGAAGAACTGGCGGAAAATGCGGCAGGAGAACTGGCGGAAACGGCGGCCCAGGAAGCGGAAGCGCTGGCGGAGACCGCGGAAAACGCGGCCGCGGCAGCGGATCATGCAATCGATTATATTCCGATGATCTCCCTGATCCTGCTCGGACGCCGGGTCTATAAGAATACGAAAGAGCTGAACGAAGGAAAACAGACGAAGCATGAATGGAAGATCAATACGCTGGGCGACGCGGCCAGGATCGGGGCAAAGACCCTGACGGCCAAAGCGGGCGCGTCGCTGGGCGGTTCGATCGGTTCGATGGCGGCGCCCGGGATCGGGACGGTGATCGGGGCAGGCATCGGGGCTATGTCAGGCGCCATGGCCAGCGGACTGGCTATCCAGACGGTCAAGGATAAGGTCAAATGGGGAAAGATCATAAATGCGCAGGAGCAGATCGGCGAGAATTTCGAGCTCCATTCGCAGGATCTCAGTAAGAATATAACCGTCGTATTCCTGTGTTCGCCGGAGATCGAGAAACGGATCGAAGAACAGGAGATGACCCTGAAGTATTACGAACAGGAGCTGGATCCGTACAGCCGGACGCCTGCAACGCTGCAGGCCGTCGCGGCAAGCGAATACTATCAGGCGCTTCTTCGGGAAGCCGACCGGATCGAATTTATCCGGCTGAATCTCCCGGAACAGATGGAAAAAACCTGTGAAGAGATTGCCGCCAATACCAGACCGGGACTCCTCGGAACAACGGAACAGGTCAAAAACCGCATGCTCGGGGAACTGCTGATCAATAACCGGGAGATGGTGCCGGTCTGGTCGTCGAAGGAAACGGCCCTGCTGACGGACTATGATGAACAGAAAGCCCGGGCGGACCATTATCCTTACCGGTTCGGCATGAAGAACGACGAAGTGATCCGGGCGCTGATCGACCGGACAGCCGGGGAATACAAGACCCCGGGTGAGCGTCAGGAAGAGGCTTCCGTCAGTTATAAGGAGATCGAAACATAAAGGGTGCGGCCGGGAATGATGAAAGCCTTGAAATTCGCAGGGATCCTGCTCCTGATCATCATATGCGTATCCGGAATCATCCTAGCTGCAGCATTCTTTTTCCTGCGGTTTTATCCGTCCGTGGGAAAACTGCCGGATGAAGACGACCGCAGGATCTTTGCCGAACAGTCAAAGCAGTATCACGGTGGACAGTTCCGGAATGAAAATGCCGTAAGAACGATATCCGGAGAAGGGTATCCCTCCAGTCCCCGCAGAAAGCCGAAGACAAAGATCCCTGCCGAAAGACCGGAACTGTCGGCCGGAACCGGTCCGACAGATCTGACGTTCACGTGGCTGGGCCATTCTTCCTTCCTTCTTCAGACAGGCGGAATGAACGTTCTGGCGGATCCCGTTCTGAGCGGGAGAAGCTCGCCGGTATCCTTTGCGGGTCCGGAGCGTTTTTCGGAGATCCCGTTAAGCGCGGAAGAGATGCCCCGGATCGACCTGCTGCTGATCTCGCATGACCATTACGACCATCTGGATTACCGGACGATCCGGAAACTCCGGGATAAAGTAGATGCCTTCGCCGTCCCTCTCGGGGTGGACGCGATCCTGCGCGGCTGGGGGATCGATGAAGAGAAAATACATGCCCTGGACTGGTGGGAAAGCATAGAGGTAAACGGGACGACGGTAACGCTTACGCCGTCGCAGCATTTTACGGGACGGGATCCGCTCCGGACCAACCGGACGTTATGGGGCGGTTACTATCTGCGCAATGAAGAACACAGCGTCTATTACACCGGTGACGGCGGCTATTGCGGCGCATTCCGGCAGGTCTGTGAAAGACTCGGGGCGCCGGAGCTGATGATCGCGGAATGCGGGCAGTACGATACGGCCTGGCCTCAGGTCCACATGTTCCCGGAGGAGACCGTGAAGGCCGCGAAGGACGTGCAGGCCGGATGGACGATCCCGGTCCACTGGGGAGCGTTCTATATCTGCAATCATGCGTGGGACGACCCGGCAAGGCGCGTAACGGCGGAAGCGGAAAAAGAGGATCTTTTTCTGGCGACGCCGAGGATCGGGCAGACGGTGGATTACAGCCGGATCGGATCGTACCGGGAAGCCTGGTGGGAAGAGTATGAGTGATCCGAAGGGGTTTTTATTCGACTGAGATCTTTATGCCGCCGGCCGCCTTTTCATGCAGTTAACTGCCGGAACCGGATAACTGCTGCTGTCTGGCAGCAGTTTCTTCGACTTCCTTACGTATCTGCGCGGCATGCCGGTCCCAGGACTCCCAACGGGCGTCTCCGCGTCTGTCCGGAATGTCATACATACTTTTCAGTTCTTTGCCAAGATAATCTGAAAATTTGCAGCTGCCCAGATAATTCAAGTGGGAGTGGTCATTGAAATCCACTTCAAAATCCAGATCCATGGTTCCGTAATGGTAATTGGTGCTGTTGAACTCCAGCCCATGCTGGTGTGCGATCTCACGTATGCGGTTATAGACCAGTTCATCTTCATCTGTTGTGATATAAGGCGATACCATCAGAAACAAGTCTATTCCATGATCTTCAGCATATTCAATTATTCTCTGAAGATAGATCTCTGATTTAATGGTAATGCCGCCGCTTAATTTTTCAGAAAGGACCGGTTCTTCCTGGGGACTGACAGAATAATAAGGTGTGTAACCTTTAAAAGCGGCTCTCTCGTGTTTTGCAGCTGTAAGATAATCCCAGTCTTCCTCTTTTAAATCAGCATATCGCAGATGGTAAGTCGCAATGGAAGGGAAATAATTCCATATCTTATCAAATTCACAGCTGGCAGCGATCATCTGCAGCTTATTCCATGAGAACCGTACACCGTTCAGATTGTCTTCAAGCCAGTTGTACTGATAGTCATCCTTAAATCTCGCCGGAGAATAAAGATCCAGGACGACCAGCCGCGGTTTCTGATATTTGAGTATTTCTTTAAGATAATAATAGGTCATCCAGAGCGGCTGTTCCGCGGCGCTGTAGTCGTAAGAGGCAATTCCGTATTTTTCCCAGAGTAAAGCTGTATTCACATTACAGTGAATATGGCTGGACCCCATAAATACCACGTCTATCGTATTCCGGGGCTGCGCATACATATCCCTTGCCTGACGGATCCCGTGTACCGTTTTCAGACTGAGGACCCTGTCGCATGCAAAAAAGCAGACAAGAAACAGTATGATAAAAAGAATAATGGCAGCTTTTTGCCTGAATTTCATTTTCATAAACAGTTCCCGCCGAATCAGAATTGCATATAGATCATTTTACCGCTGTCGTATGCCGGCCCGTACATTCCGTAAATAATAATGGTCATTACAAG
>JAEEGL011178591.1_pt1 | contig 20067 bp, 18 predicted proteins | sample 9134231 | NCBI WGS metagenome assembly JAEEGL01 (sample SAMN16246548, study PRJNA631951) | gut metagenome | biome: gut microbiome; feature: rumen; material: fiber-attached | host: Bos | place: Iran: Karaj | collected 2018-10
ATTTTGTAGTCAATGTAGCCTGCGTTGTATTTGATGCCGCAGCGCAGCATATCGGTCAGAAGCCAGAGCCTTCCCTTTCCGCTGCGCTTTTTCAGCAGTCCGGTGGTTTTCCACATGGCTTTCCAGTCCATCTTTTTCAGGCGGTTAAAGAAATACTGTACTCGGGACATGGCGAATTTCTTTCCTCTCTGTCAGACATTAAAGCGGAACAGGGTGATGTCCCCGTCCTTCATGACGTAATCCTTGCCTTCACTGCGAACAAGGCCTTTTTCCTTGCAGGCGGCCATACTGCCCAGCTCTGCCAGCGTATCGAAGGGAACGATTTCTGCGCGGATGAAACCCTTTTCGAAATCGGTATGGATTTTACCTGCGGCCTGGGGTGCCTTCGTTCCGTTCACAATGGTCCATGCCCTGCATTCATCTTCTCCGGCTGTCAGGAAGGAAATCAGACCCAGCAGGCGGTAGCTGGCTGTAATCAGCCGGTCCAGGCCGCTCTGGCCGATGCCGAGCTCGCTCAGGAATTCGCTTTTTTCTTCCGGATTCATGGAGGCGATATCCTGCTCAATGGCAGCGGAAATCACGATCACCTCGGCATTTTCGGCCGCTGCGGTCTTCCGCACCTGGTTCACATAATCGATTTCTGAATCGTCTTTTCCGAGATCGTCCTCTGAAATATTGGCTGCGTAAATCACCGGCTTGGTGGTCAGCAGGAACCAGCTCTGGAGAATCGCTTTCTCATCATCCGTGCATTCAAGGGTACGGGCCGGTTTTCCGGATTCCAGATGAGCATAGAGACGATCGGCCAGTTCCGCTTCTGCTCCGGCTTTTTTATCCCCGCCGCGGAAACTTTTTTCGGCCTTGTCCTTGCGCTTCTGAACGGTTTCCATATCGGCAAAAATCAGTTCAAGGTTAATGGTTTCAATATCCCTTACAGGATCAACGGAACCGTCCACATGGATAATGTTGTCATCATCAAAGCAGCGGACAACATGGACGATTGCGTCCACTTCCCGGATGTGTGAAAGGAATTTGTTTCCCAGCCCTTCGCCGCGGCTGGCGCCTTTCACCAGACCGGCGATATCCACAAATTCAATTGTGGTGGGAGTAACCTTCTTCGGATGATACATATCGGCGAGCACATTCAGCCGGTGATCAGGCACAAGCACCACACCAGTGTTGGGTTCGATGGTACAGAAAGGATAGTTTTCAGCCTGTGCTCCAGCGTTTGTGATCGCATTGAACAGCGTGCTTTTTCCGACGTTCGGAAGACCGACAACTCCGAGTTTCATATATTTGGCTACTCTCCTTATAAATAGGTATATTTATGAACTTTCCGGCAAAAAATTATATCCGTTGTAGGATAAACAGTCAAGAGACGGAAGACCGGTCAATCTTTCCAAACCTGAACGGATATGATAAAATACATAAATCATCATGTTGGAGGTATGTCCTGATGTCTGTTCTGCACAGTGCTCTTCTTGGATTAATACAGGGTCTTGGAGAATTCCTGCCCATCTCTTCCAGCGGGCATTTGCTGCTTGCCCGTATTTTCTTCGGTATCCAGACGGATACTCCCGCGATGAAGATGCTCGACATTCTGCTCCATGTCGGTACACTGGTGCCTGTGCTGATTGTTTTCAGGAAAGAATGGCTGGATATGATCCTCCATCCTGTCCGCAACAAAACGCTTCTGCTTCTTGTGATTGCTTCCCTGCCGACGCTTGGCGTCTATTTTGCCGCTAAAAAAGCCTTCCCCGCCGTTAACGGTTTTGCTGTTTTTGACAGCGGCTGGTTCCTCGGCACGTCTTTCCTGATCACTGCCCTTTTCCTGATTATCTGTGACCGCATGGCAGTCCGTCAGAAGAATGGCAGCGGAAAGGTCGGCATTCTGCAGGCTGTTGTCATGGGTCTGTTCCAGGGAATCGGAATGACGCCCGGTATTTCCCGGAGCGGTTCAACAATCCTTGGCGGTGTATCAACCGGCCTTGACAAAAATACGGCTGCCAGGTTCTCTTTTATGATGAGCGCTCCCGCGATTGTAGGATCCCTTCTGATGGAAGGAAAAGATGCGCTTGAGGAAGGCTATCTCAGCGAGATTTCACTGGTGCCCGCACTGGTCGGCATTCTGGTGGCTGCCATTGTGGGATATGCCGCTATCCGTTTTATGCTGAAGGTCATTACGAAAATACCGCTTTCCTGGTTTGCGCTGTATCTTGCGATTATCGGTATAGTCTTCCTTTTCCTGCAGCTGAGCGGTAACTCCATTGTGCCGGCATTTGCTGTACCGGCTGCGGTTCCCGCCGCGTAATAGGTTCTGATTCTTTGAATGATTTGATTGAAGTGAGGTGGAGCATTTGAAAAGAGTAACAGCATTTTTGCTGGTTATGATTATGCTTTTTTCCTCTGTCTCCGTTTCTTTTGCGGCGAAAAGCAAGGATCCGACGCCCACGGCAGAGCCGATTCCCCAGCCGACCCTTTCCCCTGATGCCCCCGAATATGATAAGGAACATCCTGAAAACCTGTCCCCTGACCAGCTTTATGCCCTTTCCGCTGTCCTGATGACCCAGGATAAGGGAGAGGTCATTTTTGAGAAGGATGCCGATGAGCGGCGCTATCCCGCCTCCATGACCAAAATCCTTACAGTTCTGATAGCACTGATGTTTGTGGATGATCTGGATGAAACCGTCACAGTCTCTCAAACGGCAGTAAATGTACCTCCGGACTCTTCCACCATGTATCTGAAAGTGGATGAGGAAATTCGCCTGATTGACGTCATTTACGGCACTATGCTGCTGTCAGCCAATGACGGAGCCAATGTGATTGCTGAGGCTGTATCCGGAGATATTCCCCGCTTTGTGGATCTGATGAACAGGACAGCCGAGACCCTGGGCTGCATCAACACACACTTTGTCAATCCTCACGGTTATCATGATGACAATCATTATTCCACCGCCCGGGATATGGCTGTGATTGCACGGGAAGCCATGAAAAACGAAACCTTCCGTGAAATCGTCGGCACCACTTCCTATCAGCTTCCCCGCACCAACAAACAGCGCGCCCGCACCATTACCACAAAAACGGAATACATGCTCACGGGCAGTGAGGAAAGCCCGAATCAGTATTATTATGAATATGCAACCGGTATCAAAACCGGTTCCCATTCCCATTCCGGATACTGTTTTGCGGGTGCCGCTTCCAAGGACGGGGTGGATCTGATTTCGGTCGTTATGTTTACCGGCAGAAAAGCGCGCTGGGCAGATACCATCAAGCTCATGAATTACGGTTTCAGCCAGTATGTGAGTGTTACTCCGGTGGATCTTTACAACAAGAGACCCATCAAACTGTCGACATCCAATTACTCCACGTCTGATCCGGATAACGGAGAGATCACACTGGTCTGTTCCCCTGTCGGTGAAAATGCCCAGATTGTCACGACGCAGTCCGACGTCAATCGCATGGCGGACAATCTGCGGGATTACGTGGCTTTTGATTTCAGGGGTGATCTGCAGGCGCCTATCCAGGCCGGTGAAGAAATCGGGACCATGACCTGGTATAATGATAAGGGAGAACCTTTTGTCTATTCGCTGACGTCTTCCCGTTCCGTTGAAAAGCGGGACAACGCCCCCAAAACAATCGATGAAATTATTGCGGAAACCTATGCTGATCCCAATCCCTTTCCGCCTTTCAATTTCGAGTTCGTGCTCATTCTGTTCGGACCGCCCCTGGTACTGATTGGCATCATTGCGTTCCTGGTTATTTCCAGGAAAAAAAGGAGCGGGCATAAAATGCGCGCTCCCAAGCCTGTGAACAGATATGTAAAATAACCGGTTTATTCCTTTTCTGTACCGTTCGGAAGTATAATGGAAAAAATGGAACCGCATCCGGGTTTGGAACGAACCCGGAGTTTTCCTTTATGTGCGACAACAATGATTCTGGCAATGCTCAGTCCAAGACCATGCCCGCCGGTTTCGGACTGCCGTGCCTTATCGCTTCTGTAGAAACGTTCAAAGATCTTCGGAAGCTCTTCCTGTGAAATGCCCTGTCCTTCATCCTTCACCGACAGGCAGCAGTTCCCTCCGGGTTCATTGGTGCAGGACAGCGTTACCGTCGTTCCCGGACTGGAATACTTGACTGCATTGTCACAAAGGATTCGCAGTACCTGTTTCATCATATTCCTGTCGGCACTGATTGTAAGGGGATCCATCCGGGCCGTTTTAAAATGATATTCGGTATGGACCATGGTTTCTTCCTTCTGGATCTCCCGGATCAGTTCTGCCGGATCAAAGGAAGACATCTCCATCATCAGTGTTTTCTTGTCATGCCGCGCCAGGAACAGGAGGCTTTCCACCAGGTCCTTCATACTTTCCGTCTCCTGGGAGATGGCGGTAATGCCTTCATCCAGGATTTCAGGATCATCCTTGCCCCACCGCTTCAGCATGTCGGTATATCCCCGGATGACGGAGATGGGGGTTCTCAGCTCGTGACTGGCGTCGGAAACAAATTGTTTCTGGCTGTTATAGCTGCGTTCAATCCGGTCCAGCATCCTGTTGATGACTGTGGCCAGATCCTTCAGCTCATTTTTGGTTCCGGCAATATTGATCCGGTTGGAAAGGTTGCTCTCAGACAAGGTTTCTGCCATGGAGGTGATATCCCGGATCGGGGCCAGCACGCGCTTGTTCAGTCTCTGGTCGTGCCGGAAGAAGTATATGATACGGAACAGGTCGCACAGCAGCAGCCCGCCCATCAGGATGCCCCAGGTGATCCACAGGTAATGGATGTTCAGGGTTACAAGCCAGTTTTGACTGCTTCGGCTGTAAAGGAAGCGAAACTGCTGATGACTGAATAACCTGCCGAACATCAGGGACATATCGCTGGAAATCCTCGGGAAAAAGTCTTGCTCCCGGATTATGTCCGATACCTGGGCTGTCAGGTAACCTTTCGTGACAGTCTGTTTTTCCTGTTCGGACTCAGCATACTCGCCCGTTTCTTCTGTCATCCCGGATTCTTCCTGCACAGTCTGTACCGGTATCAGTTCGTTCAGCTCCTGGGAAACCGGAATGGCTATACAGAAGCAGAAAACAATGGACAGGATGAACGCAACCGGGATAAAACTGCGGAAAAGCTGGAAACAGTAATGCAGCGCAATCCTGAAAGCCAGCGACAGCCTGATCCGGCTGACGCCGCCATGCAGGCTTCCGCTCACCTTGTTTGCCAGTACAAGCTCGCGTTCTGTGACGTCCTTCTGTTTCGTTTTTTTGTTTTTATTCTTATTCTTGTTCTTCTTCATAATCGAATAAATATCCTACGGAACGGATGGTGTGGATGGTCTTGATGTTGTACTGATCATCGATCTTGTGCCGCAGATAGCGGATATAGACGTCAACGATATTGGAATCCCCGAAGTAGTCGTATCCCCATACCTCGTTCATCAGTTTATCACGGGTTACGGCTGTTCCCTTGTGTTCCATCAGGTACTTCAGTGTGTCAAATTCCTTTTTGGTCAGCGAAACCGGTTCTCCTTTGACCCGTACCTGCCATGAGGCTGTATCAATACTGATACAGCCCGCCTTCAGAATGTGATCTTCTTCCGGCACAGTCTGGACATTCCGCATGCGGTTCTTTTTCAGCGCGACGCGGATTCTTGCCAGCAGCTCTTCAATGGCGAAAGGCTTTGTCACATAGTCGTCCGCACCCATATCCAGCCCCATGACTTTATCGGATACGTCATCCTTTGCCGTCAGCATGATGATCGGTACGTCGCTGGTATGTCTCAGCCTTCTGCAGACTTCAATGCCGCTCAGTTCAGGCAGCATAAGGTCAAGGATCAGGAGATCCGGGTTTTCCTCCAGTGCGGTATCCAGCCCGCTTCTTCCGTCAAATGCAGTGATTACGTCATAGCCTTCATGCTTCAGTTCCAGTTCAAGAAACCGGGCTATTTTCTTTTCGTCTTCCACAATGAGTATTTTTGACATCGATATCCTGTCCTTTCCCTGCTCCGGAATAGCATCAGAAACGGTAACCTCACAGATTACCGTTTCTGCTTTATGTTCAGCCGATGGTTACGGAAGAATATCCGTCTTCATCATCGTTTGTTTCCACGTCGCCGTCCCGCGTTTCTGTCTGAACCGGAACCTGGATCGTCGGTACGCTGGAGGTGGCTGCTGAGTATGCGCTGTGGGCGTTCACCGCGGCAGGGTTGCTGTTGAAGAAGGAATCCATGGTTTCTTCAATTTCCTTGGCCTGCTGTTTTAAGCTTTCGGAAGCTTTATCAACATCCATTTTGATTTCTTCTTTCTTTTCAGGAGCTGCCTTTTCCTCCTTGAAGAGATGGGAGGCCGCGGAGGTTTTGGCGTGTCCCTTGGATTCCTCTGTGATGGTATGAACGACGCTGGATACGGAAGTTTTCGCGTTTTGTGCGGCGTTTTTCACCATCTTCTCAAGGCTGTCCGTGGAGAAGTCGGGATCCATGCCTGTAAAGGAAAACTGATAGCCGAGGAGCATTGATACGATCACGCCGGCTATGGTCATATGCGGTGCAAGCAGCAGGCACAGGCCGGCAAAAAGAACGGATACGTTCACAATGCCTGTATCGCCCTTGCGGATTTTAACCCGGCTGCGATACAGCTTCTGCAGGAAGCCCAGTGCCTTGTCTTTGGTGTCATTCTTCTTTCCGGATTCGCTCATGGTACGTGTTCCTTCTTTCTCACTATTATCTTCTTTCAGTCTGCCGCTTTTTTCCAGATCAATCAGAGCCCTTGCAAGATTGCCGTTGTGATAATCAAGCAGAGCGACGGCTTCCTGATAACTCAGACCGCTTTTTTTCCTGAGCAGTTCAATGTCCTCGATGGTGTAAGTTTCCATCTGATGCTCTCCTTTCCTGCCGTTCTTGACGACAATGGTATAATATCATATATTTGACCCGCTGTTCTGAAAAGCAGGCAAAAAGAATATGAAAATCAGATTAAAAGATTCATACTGTCATGTAAGAATGAACCGGAATGCAATAATCTTCACCTTTACAGGGTATAATCAATGTGATACGATTCAATCAAATGGGATATGAATATATTCAAAAGGAGCATGTACAATGAGTATTGAGCAGATTCAAAACGGAAAAGCGATTCTGGGTATTGAATTCGGTTCCACCCGCATCAAAAGCGTTCTGATCAACAGCAATCATGAGGTGATTGCCAGCGGAAGCCACGAATGGGAAAACGACTACGTGGACGGAATCTGGACCTACAGTGAGGAAGCCATTCTTTCCGGCCTCCGGTCCAGCTATGCGGATCTCAAAAAGGACGTTTTTGACCGTTATCAGATCAAGCTGAAGAAGATCGCCGGCCTGGGTATCAGCGCGATGATGCACGGCTATCTTCCTTTTGACAGTGACATGAATCTGCTTGTTCCCTTCCGCACCTGGCGCAACACAATTACCGGACAGGCGGCGGAAGAGCTGACCAGTCTGTTCTCCTTCAATATGCCCCAGCGCTGGAGTCTGAGCCATCTTTATCAGGCGATCCTTAACAATGAACCCCATGTGAAGGACATCGTCTTCCTGACCACGCTGGCCGGCTGGATTCATTATCTGCTCACCGGTGAAAAGGTGCTCGGCGTCGGCGATGCCAGCGGTATGATGCCCATTGATTCCGATACTTGCACCTATGACGCTGCTATGGTCAGCACTTTTGACAACCTGATTACCGGAAAAAAGTTTCCCTGGAAGCTGGCGGATATCCTACCCCGCGTCCTTGTCGCCGGACAGAATGCCGGTTATCTTACTGAAAAGGGAGCCGCTCTCCTGGATCCGGAAGGCGATCTGGAGCCTGGCTGCCCGCTTTGTCCTCCGGAAGGCGATGCCGGTACCGGTATGGCTGCCACAAACAGCGTCCGTGCCAGGACAGGCAATGTCAGCGCCGGCACATCCATTTTCAGTATGATTGTTCTCGAAAAACCCATGAGCAAAGTATATCCGGAAATCGATATTGTTACTACTCCTGCCGGTAAACAGGTAGGCATGGTGCATTGCAACAGCTGTACCAGCGATATCAACGCCTGGGTTTCCCTTTTTCGGGAATTTGCCGACCTGATGGGTCTTAAAACAGAGGCCGGTGAAACCTTTACAAAGCTTTTCAAAAAGTCCCTGGAAGCGGATCGTGACTGCGGCGGACTTGTCAACTTCAATTATCTTGCCGGTGAACCGGTCACCGGGCTGACGGAAGGCCGCCCCATGTTCCTCAGGCTGCCGGATGCTTCCATGAATCTTGCAAACTTTATGCGCGCGCAGATTTATGCCAGCATGGAAACGCTGAAATATGGCATGGAAATCATGAGCCGTGAAAACGTGGCCATTGACTGCGTGTATGGTCATGGCGGCCTGTTCAAAACGGAAGGCGTCGGCCAGAACTACCTTGCGGCCGCTATTCATGCCCCGGTAACTGTTATGGAAACCGCTGGTGAAGGCGGAGCGTGGGGTATTGCGCTGCTTGCTGATTACCTTGTTTATAAGGCTGCCGATGAAACGCTGGAGGATTATCTCCAGAATCGTGTCTTCTCCGGCATGAAGCAGATGACCGTTGCTCCTGATCCCGCGGATGAGGAAGGATTCAACAGGTATATGGAACGCTTTGTCAGCTGCATTCCTGCCCAGAAGGAAGCCGCTGAACATTTCCGCAGCTGATCAAAATTATTAGAAATCTGTTTTGTTTATTTCTGTTGATACAATTCTTTGAAAAATATACATACTGTCCTGATTTTGTGATATGATAGTCTGTGAAAGTCATTAACAGACAGTGTGTTTGGATTTTCATTGTGACAGATCCTCACGGAGGTGCTTTCATGATTTCTGCCAGGGATTTTGAAACAGCCCTGCATCTGGAATGCCTGAGCCCGTCAACCAGAACGGAGTGGGATATCCGTACTCCCGATCTGAACAGGCCTGGAATGCAATTCTGCGGATTTTACGAGTTCTTCGCCTTTGAGCGTCCGCAGCTCATCGGTAAGGTGGAAATGGCTTATCTGGAGAAACAGACTTCTGAGGCCCGGAAGGAAATCCTGGAAAAATACTTCAGTTATCCGGTTCCCTGCATCATTATCTGCAGGAGCCTGACTCCCCCTTCGGAGTTTATCGCCGCGGCGAAAGCACATGATGTGCCTGTTTATTCCAGTCCCATGGTTACCAGCAAATTCACGGCCATGGCCATCAATTACCTCAACCGGCGCCTCGCGCCGCATATCACACGTCACGGGGTTCTGGTGGACGTTTACGGCGTCGGCGTTTTCCTCTCCGGGAAAAGCGGCGTCGGCAAAAGTGAGGCTGCGCTGGAACTGATCAAGCGCGGCCATCAGCTCGTGGCGGATGACGTGGTGGATATCTGCAGGATCGCTGATGACAGGCTCATCGGCACCTGTCCGGAAAAGATACGTCATCTGATGGAAATACGTGGAATCGGCGTCATTGATATCAAAGCCATGTACGGTATCGGTGCGGTTGCGATCACCAAGTCCATTGATCTGATTATTGAGCTGGAAACCTGGGATGAAAACAAGGCTTATGACCGGATCGGGCTTCAGGATGATGAGATAGAGATCATGGGCGTTCGGGTTCCTCATCAGCTGATGCCGATCAAGCCCGGACGGAATCTTGCGATTATTGTGGAGGTGGCCGCGAGAAACCTCAGCCTGAAGAGAACAGGCTATAACGCGGCCCGGGAACTTCTTTCCGTTTTGCAGGACGATACAAACGAATAACAGGAGGCAGGAAACAAATGATCAGGGTTGGTATTGACGTTGGCGGTACAGGAATCAAAGTAGGGATTGTTGATGAAAAAATACAGATTATCCGGGAAGGATCCATTCCTACGGTAACGGATATTCCTTTTGAGGAGCAGGTGAAAAGGATCGTTGACTGCGTCCTTTCCACAGTTGAAAAAGCAGGACTTTCTTCTGATGACATTGAGTCCGTCGGTGTCGGCATTCCCGGCATCGCCTCATCTGAAACCGGTGAGATTATCAAATGTACCAATATGGGCTGGAATCATGTCCCTTTCCGTGAAGTTTTCCGCCGTTACCTGGATAAGCCTGTTTACATTGACAATGACGCCAATGTGGCTGCACTGGCGGAGAGCGTCGCCGGTGTCAGCGCCGGTACCTCTTCCAGTGTGTTTATTACCATCGGTACAGGGATTGGCAGCGGCATCATCATCAACGGACAAATCTGGAAAGGCGCCCACGGCATCGGTGGCGAACTTGGCCATACAATCCTCGATCTGGACGGCGTGCCCTGCACCTGCGGCAATCACGGCTGTCTTGAGCGTTATTGCTCAGCTACCGCTCTGATCAGGATGGCCAGGGAGGCAGTGGCTGAGCATCCTGAATCAAAAATCCTTTCGATCGCAGGCGGAGATCCTTCAAAAATCGAAGCGAAAACTGTTTTCGATGCTTCAAAAGCAAATGATGAAACGGCTATTGCCGTCTATCAGCGGTATATCAGCTTCCTTGCACAGGCAGTCGCCAGCGTTATCAATCTCCTTGATCCTGAAGTGATTGTTCTTGGCGGCGGCGTCAGCAAGGCCGGGAAGGATCTCCTGGATCCCCTCGTCCGGGAATTCCCGCAATACGTTCTGTTCAATGATCAGCCCCTGCCCGCTGTCAGGCTTGCAGTGCTCGGTTCCGAGGCCGGCATGATCGGCGCTTCCATGCTTTCCTGATCAGGAATCCGTACGTGAATATTGAGTGATGAGAGGTTCTGTGAATGCCGGATTATGTCTTCAGCCGAAAACGGGATGGTACCTTTCAGCTGGAAAGCTGTGATTCTCCCGACGCAAATCTGTTTATCCCGGCCGAATATGAAGGAAGGCCGGTTACTTCCATTGCGGAAAACGCGTTTTCATGGTGTTATCAGATCAGGCATGCTGTTATTCCTGATTCCGTAACGATCATCGGAGAAGGCGCTTTTTCCTGGTGTGAATCACTTGAAGAGATTACCATTCCGAATTCTGTCCGCACTATAGAGGACTGGGCATTTACCGGATGCCAGTCTTTGCGTAGCATTCGGCTGCCGGAGGGAATAAGGAAAATCGGATCCTGCTGTTTTCAATCCTGTACGTCACTGGTATCTGTGGATCTGCCGCAGTCTGTCCGGCAGATTGGCGCGGAAGCCTTCTCGGAATGCCGGAACCTGCAGCATATAAAGCTTCCGGATCAGCTTACTGTCATTGAAGATAACGCGTTTGCGGGCTGCGAATCACTGACCGGCATCAATCTTCCGGATCACCTTACAGAGCTGAGCAATCATGTTTTTTCAGGCTGCCCTTCCCTTTCTGAATTTGAAATTTCGGAGCATCACCCTGTTTTCAGGATGAACGGCCATTTCCTGATCAACGGGAAGGAAAACAAGCTGCTGTATTTCGCATCCGGAAAAGCGGACAAAGAAATCCGTGTTCCGGACGGAATCGAAATCATCGCGGAAGAAGCCTTCGCCGGACATTCCCGTACGGAACGAATCATTCTTCCAGACAGTGTAAAAATCATTGAGTCCAAAGCGTTCTATGGATGCCGCGGACTGAAAAGCATCGAATTACCCGACAGCATTGTCCGTATAGACACCGGTGCATTTCACAGCTGTTCCGCATTAACCGGTATAAAGCTTCCCCGCGGACTTACCCTTGTGGACTATTCCGTATTTTATGCCTGCAATTCACTGAAATCCGTTGAATTGCCTGAATCTCTCCGTATGATCTCAGCCTGTGCGTTCAGCGGGTGCGGATCACTCCAGACAGTGAAGATTCCTGACGGATTGATCTACATCGGGGATTCAGCTTTTGAAGGCTGCCGTTCTCTTGAGGAGATCAGGATCCCTGACTCCGTGGAAACCATCGGTTCTCATATCTTCGGTTCCTGTACAAGCCTGCATTCCGTTGTTTTGTCTTCAGGTATCAGGAGTATCCCCTTCCGTGCTTTTGCCCGCTGTGAAAACCTGAGCCGGATACAGCTGCCGGAGGGTGTTGCGGAAATCAAAAGCGAATCGTTTGACGGATGTGAAAACCTGGTTTCTGTTTCTGTTCCTGAAACCGTGATTTCCATCGAGCCGTACGCTTTCAGCACCTGCAGGCGTGTCAGGCTGCTTGTCCATACCGGATCAACGGCCATGGAATACGCCCGGGAAGAAGGCATTCCCTATACAACATCCTGAAAACGAATATAAAAAGGACTGCAGATTCATCTGCAGTCCTTTTGGTTTATGATTGAATTACAGTTTTGTACCGCATTCGGGGCAGAACTTCGTTCCGGTGGGTACGGCAGTACCGCAGTTTCCGCAGAAGCTGCCGGCAGCCTGTTTGGCACCGCATTCGGGACAGAACTTGGAACCAGCCGGAATCGCAGCACCGCAGGCGGAGCACACCGCACTCGCGGCTGCGGCAGCGGGAGCAGCAGGAGCGGCGGAAGGATTCATGCTCTGGGTGAACATCTGACCCATCGCTGCACCGGCACCCATGCCAACGCCCATACCGGCCATGCCGTTCTGGTTGTTTGCGGCGTCCCTGATGGCTTCAGCAGCCTGGTACTTCGCATATTGGTCCATATTTCCGAGCACACCCATGGAAGTCCGCTTATCAATGCTCTTTTCAACTTCCTCAGGCAGAGAAATGTTTTCAATCACAAAGCTGCACAGGGTCAGACCGAGCTCGGCAAGCTTCGGATTGATTGCCTGCATGGCGTATGCAGACAGCTCTTCATAGTTGGCAGCCAGATCCAGCGCGGGAATTTTGCTTTCCGCAATGGCGTCGCTCAAACCGCTGACCAGCGTACGCTTGATCTGTCCTTCCACACCTTCCACGGTGAAGAGGGCGGCGGTTCCGAAAACTTCCTTCAGGAATTTGGCAGCGTCGGAAACACGGAAGCTGTATATACCAAAAGCACGCACCCGGATCATGCCGAATTCAGCGTCACGCATCATGACGGGATTGCTTGTTCCCCATTTCATATCGAGGAACTGTTTGGTATTCACAAAATATACGTCGGATTTAAAGGGGCTGTTGAAACCGTATTTCCAGCTTTTCAGTGCTGTCAGAATCGGCATATTGCTGGTCTGCAGTTCATAACGACCGGGCTCAAATACGTCTGCAAGCTCGCCTTCATTCACGAAAATGGCAACCTGGCTTTCACGAACGGTCAGCTGTGCACCCATCATGATTTCCTTGCCGTTCATGTCGTATTTGTGCACCATGGTTTTGCTGGAATTGTCTGACCATTCAATAACGTCGATCAGCTGTCCCTTGATTGCATTCAGAATACCCATCCTTATTCCTCCTTGATTTTTTTATACTTTATCCGTATCTCCGCAAAGCGCTGTCAGCGCCGGAAATACGCGAATTCCTGTAATATGGAGATCAAGACCGAAATATTCTTTCATATGGGAAATACTGTCAGCGGTATACGTTGTGAGCATCGCTGTCATCGTATCCACTGTCATATCGGTATCCACACCGTGCAGCGGGCAGGCCAGCACCAGAATTCTTCCGTCTGAATGAATGGTCGGAAGGATATGAATCCCGTCTTTGTCCCCGGCAAAAGAAGTGCGGAGAGCAACTTCAAGGCGTTCCTTGCCGTAATGCCATCTCCCCTCCAGCTTGTCGAAGGGAGCAGACTGATCAATTTCAATCAGCAGGCAGGGCCGGTCTGCGTCCATTCTGCTGCGGAGCAGACGCATATTCCGGTGAAGGTCGTCGCTGCTTTTAACCTGTCCGTTGATTACTTTCTTAAAGAATTCATGCCTGCACATCTGCAGAACGTCCCGTGTATTGGAACGTTCATTGTAGAAATCGGCATGGATGCGGTTCAGCAGCACCTTCAGTTCGCTGAGGTACTTACGGACTTCCTCTTCGTTACGGCCGGCCTGGAAAATGGAGACGTTCGGAAAGTTTTCCTGCAGGTATGCAAGAATAAGTTCCTCTTCTTCCGGATTCACGGCCAGACTGATGCCGTCTGCATGATGCTTGGCAAGGCTGTCTTTTGTTCCTTCAAAGTCATGACGTATATGAGGAGGCTTAAACCCAAGCAGTTCCCAGTTGCTGATACTGGCAAACGCGTTCAGAACTTCCTCCTGATCAGACACGAGCAAAAGCTTGTACATCCAACAACCTCCAGGGCGTTTTGGGACTATGTCACTTTGTAATTATAGTACAATCAGGCTTATTATGCAAATGAAAACCCGATTTAATGTAACTGTTCCTTCATGACTTCAATGGCTTTGATCAGCTGAATGTCATTGACGGTATCCGCGAAATCATACATTCCGTTATCCCCTTCCGGCAGCGGAACTTCATAATCCGGTGTAATACCAATCTTATGAACAGGAGATCCGGAGGGAGTATAGTATTCGGCAATGGTCATCTGGAAACCAGCGCCGTTGCTGCCCACTTCGGATACCATCTGGATAATACCTTTTCCGAAGCTTTTAACGCCAACGGTAACTGCGCCCGCGCAGTCACGCAGCGCTCCGGTCAGGATTTCTGAGGAGCTTGCGCTGTTTTCGTTGATCAGGATGACCAGTTTAACGTCTGCTTTCCCGTTTTTCGTCCTGTATTCATCGGCGTGCTCTTCGCCGTCGCGGTATTTCAGATAGCAGAGTTCTCCTTCGTCCATAAACAGATCGGCTATATACCGCGCCTGTTCCACCCATCCGCCCTGGTTATCCCTCAGATCGATGATGATTCCCCTGGCGTTCTGTGCAAGCATTTTTTGCAGAGCCTGCTCAAATTCCAGTTCGCTGTGTCCGGCAAACTCATACATTGCGATATATCCGATACCGTCATCCAGCATTTTGCTGTCAACCTGGTTCACGTTAACTTCACGGCGGGTAATGGTATAAGTGATCTCCTCCCCGTTCCTCAGGAAGGTGACGTCCACATCCGTGCCGGGAACACCCCGCATGATATCAACAGCTTCCTGCAGGTTGGAAGGATTAACATACAGATCCTCGCCGACCTTGTATAGAATATCTCCCCGCTGTACGCCGGCCTCTTCGGCGGGCCCGCCCTGGAATACGCGTGTAATTGTACAGATCTGCTTTTCCATATTGGCCTGGATCATGACGCCGATTCCTACATATTTTCCCTCGTCATCATCCATCATTTCCTTGTATTCCTTGGGATTATAGTAGAAGGAATAAGGGTCATCAAGACCGGCCATCATGCCCCTGATGGCATACTCCACCATCAGGTCTGTATCAGGTTCCTGATAGAAATAGTCCTTTGCGGTATCATAAATCGAAAACATTTCAGAGAACTTCTGGTATTTCTCATACTCATCCTTGCTGATAATCACAACGTTTGAATCAGTGGCGGTGTTACCGGTGGAATATCCGCTGCTGATGGAGGAATTGCCCGTTTCCTTGAACATACTCTCAAGGCTGGATACAGGAATCATCGAGCAGGAGGAAAGAATCAGCAGCATTGCCATAACACAGATGATTTTCAGCATTTTATGATACATGGGCAGGACTCCTTTCAGATAATGCAGGATATCGGTTATGCTTCCTGCGGTATGAGCATGATCACGGAAAACACAACAGCATCGTGGAAACACCGCAAATCCAGGCCGGATATTTTCCGGATCTTATCCAGCCGGTAATTCAGCGTGTTCCGATGAATAAACAACTGCTTGGAGGCTGCTGTAAGATTCAGGTCGTTTCTGAAGAATACCCTGACGGTTTCAAGCATTTCATCGCTGAGTATATCAGAAGCTTTCAGCTGGCAGTATTCTTTCCGGATTTCTCTTTTTTCCGCTTCAGGAATACTGTCAACAATTCTTTCCAGCGCCTGCTTCGTATATACATATACAGAATCCTGCCGGTGGTAAACGGAACCGATATACAGGGCCTTCACTGCGTCATGATAGCTGTTCCGCAAGGCTTCTGTATTGTCTGCCTCCCGCCCGATCCCGGCTTTGATTCCGGTAATTCCTTCACTTTCCATGGTGCCGATTACGGCGTTCGTAAACTCAGTCAGTTCATCTGTATCCTTGCGGTCGGTTTCCCTGATCAGAACTGTTGACTGATAATCAGTCGGGAAAACAATATCGTTCTTTTCAACCGGTGCAATCTGAGAAAGCAGGGTGTACAGGTCTCTGCCGGAGGTATTGGTTGCGCGGAAAACAACAACACTTCTCTTTTGTTTATCTTTCACGCGGCATGCCCTGAATAGCTCCGGATCGGGCACAAATTGTGCGTCCGTGAGCATTCTCTGAAACAATTCCGACCCAGTGGCCGGCCTGTCCTGCGGTTTGCTGCTGTTTACGAGAGAGGACAGCAGGGTGTCTGTATCAGGATTGTCCGGAAACACGGCAGTTTTTTCTCCCATGGACAGATAAGTACGGCCGTCCTGCCTGACAATATGATCGGGAGCAATAGACAATTCATACTGAAGATCACCGGGTAGTTTTTCAGCGGGCATGATTTCAGCTGTCAACTGTTTATTTTCCATCCCGGATCACCTCCTTCACAATATTTTATTATATCACAATCATTTCGGCAAGCAAATCACTTCAGGAAGTATGCCTTCTTGAAACATGGAAAACTTGTCGATATAATATTCATCATGAAGATGAGGGAAAGGACTGATGTTTTCTTGAAAAGGAACCTGAAGAAAATCATTGTCCTTGTCCTCGTTTTTGTTTTCCTGCAAGCATCTGTCGGAATGGCTGATTTTGAATTTTCAGACGAACGTTTCAGGGATGATTTTTCTACTGCTAATCTGGATCGTATCATTGAGGAATATGAATTGTATGACGGCTGGTACTGGACCACAGAGGCTGATATTCCACAGAATTTTCACGGCCATCCGGAATGCCCCGGCTGGACTACCGCTGTGGAAGATATTCAGCTGACGGCTTACCGGAAGGGCTGGTATGGATGCCGCTGGCCGATTGATCATGTGCGCAGTGCTGCACCTCAGTACGGCGGCTATGCCGAATGTTTTGCCTTTGCCCAGTTTATCGGGTATCTGCTTTCCGGCGATATTAATCCGCAGCATCATTGGGATTTCTATTATAATTTTGAAGCGTCAGAAGGCTTGCGCGCCGGCGATATCGTCAGCGTAGGCTACACGAAAAACAAGCATGAGTATCATCACAGCGCGGTGGTATATGCCGTTTACGGTGATGAAATTCTTTTTATCCAGGTATCGGGTTCCACCTATAACAGGATTTCTGTCGGCAAAGGATTCAGCGACGGCAATGTTTTTGACGCCAGGAGTCTGGAGGAACTTTCCGTACTACCGGGGATCAAGATTTCAAGGTATGTTCCCTCCGGTGAGGATGAATAAAAAAACACCCCGGATCGTTAAGATCCGGGGTGTTTTTATCAGGAAACGGAATTACTTGTTCAGGATGGTCTTTTCGGTTTCCTTGTCGAAGAAGTGCAGGTGATTGGTATCCAGAGCGATCTTGATCTTCTGGCCGGCCTTGCTGGAAGTGCGGGGATCAACGCGGGCGATGATGTTGCCTTCCTTGCCGGTGGTGCTCAGGTACAGATAGGTTTCGGAACCCATCAGTTCTGTCACTTCGACGTCAACGTCGATGGTGGCGCTGGCATATTCAGCAAGCTTGGCTTCGTCGTCATGGATGTTTTCAGGACGGATACCCATGATAACTTCCTTGCCGATGTAGCTTTCGTCGATGAACTTGGAAACTTTCTTCTCGGGGATAACGATCTTGTTATCGCCGAAGGTGGCAACAACATCCTGTCCTTCACGATCCAGTTTCACGTTGAAGAAGTTCATCTGGGGGCTGCCGATGAAGCCGGCCACGAACTCGTTGGCGGGATAGTCATACAGGTTCTGGGGGGTATCCACCTGCTGGATGACGCCGTCCTTCATAACAACGATACGGCTGGCCATGGTCATAGCTTCTGTCTGGTCATGGGTAACGTAGATGAAGGTTGTCTGCAGTCTCTGATGCAGCTTGGTGATTTCAGTACGCATGGCAACGCGCAGTTTCGCGTCCAGGTTGGACAGCGGTTCGTCGAACAGGAAGACCTTGGGTTCACGAACGATAGCACGTCCCAGAGCAACACGCTGGCGCTGACCGCCGGACAGAGCCTTCGGCTTACGGGTAAGCAGGTGAGCGATGTCAAGGATCTTGGCAGCTTCTTCAACGCGGCGTTTGATCTCATCCTTCGGGGTCTTCCGGAGCTTCAGACCGAAGGCCATGTTGTCGAACACGGTCATGTGGGGATACAGAGCGTAGTTCTGGAAAACCATGGCGATGTCGCGATCCTTGGGAGCGACGTCGTTTACCAGTTTGTCTCCGATATACAGTTCGCCGTCGGAAATTTCCTCAAGACCGGCGACCATACGCAGGGTGGTGGATTTACCGCAGCCGGAAGGTCCGACCAGAACGATGAACTCTTTGTCTTCGATGTCCAGGCAGAAATCGCTGACAGCGGTGACGTTGCCGGTATAAACCTTGTAGATGTGCTGAAGGGATACACTTGCCATTACATTATCCTCCTTAAATTATGGGAACACTTCCCTGTGTTGTATGTATTATAAAAAAGAATCATCAAAAAAGGAATTGCCTGTTTTCACAAGAATTCCTTTTTGTTTTGTGCAATTATGACAAAAGGGAAAGGTTTACCGGTGATTGCGGATTTCATTCCGCTCGAGCCGGATATTGTTGATCAGCTCGCTGAGCTTCCGGTCTGTTTCCGCAAGCAGGGAATCGATATAATCCAGCGTGTTTTTATGCAGCTCGGAAGCTTCCTGGCGGGCGCTTTCCCGGAGTTCGTCGCATTCAACCCTGGCGCGTCTGACGATATTTTCTTCTTCAACCAGCTGCCTTGCCTTGTTTTCAGCGTCTTCAAGCATCCGTTTTGCCTCATTGGAAGCAGCTTCCATTCTGGCAGTTGCTTCCTTCGCGGCCCGGTCCATCAGCGCGTTGGCTTCCCTGTTGGCCTGTTCCATCATCTGCTGCGCGTTCTGCGTGGCTTCATTCACCATGTTCTGGGCCTGCTGTGTGGCATTGTCGAGGATTTCATGCTTTTTCTGCTCTGTTTCGGTCCGGATCGCTTCTTCTTTTTCGACAATGGTAGCGGCTTTCTTGACTGTATCAGGAAGGTTTTCCTGCAGGTATTCCAGCTGAGCCTGCATCAGGTTGCGGTTTACAATGCAGCCTTCACTGCTGATCAGGCTTCTTTTTGCGTTTTTCAGTTCGTCAAGCAGTATGCCGACTGCCTTCAGGCACTCCCCGGAACTTTTAATGTCAGCCATAAAAAACGAGTCTCCTTTTCAATAAGTCTCCATTAATGATTGTTTTTCGACAGGCAGGACCGGATTTCCTCCGCAACAACGTTGGGAACAAAGGAACGGATATCCCCTCCGAATGCAGCAATCTCCCGCACTGCGGAAGATGAAATCCCGTTCAGTGCGGGATCGCACGGCAGGAAGATGGTTTCTGCCTGTTTATTCAGCAGCTTATTGGCTGAAAATGACACAAACTCATGGTCAAATTCGGCACTGCTGCGTAACCCGCGGATAATAATCTTCTCGCCTTTCTGCTCCATATAATCGGCCAGTAGGCCTTCCCATCTGTCCACACATACATTGGGATACGGTTCGCAGACTTTCTTCAGCATGGAAACTCTTTGATCCGGAGGGATACTTCCCTTTTTGCTGATGTTTATCATCACTGTAACGGTAACCCGGTCAAAAAGGGATGCAGCTCTTGTGATCAGATCCAGGTGCCCTTTTGTCACAGGATCAAACGAACCGGGAAAAACACAGGAAACCATCTGTCATTCTCCTTCCGCATTCAGCCTGTAAACAGTTACCGCGCAAAATCCCCACGAACGGTCTTTTATAATCTCAAACTCAGATGGAACAGAAACGCTCTTCCCCGCCTCATGCTCCAGCACAATCATGGATTCTTTTTCCATCAGCGGAATCAGGGCAGTGAAAACAGTCCTTAGATCGGTCATGGCATAGGGTGGATCCAGAAAAATGATGTCAAATTTCTGCCCTGCCTCCTGCAGTGAACGAACCGCCCTGGTCCAGTCACAGCAGTACATCCGGG
>JAEEGL011230008.1_pt1 | contig 20067 bp, 14 predicted proteins | sample 9134231 | NCBI WGS metagenome assembly JAEEGL01 (sample SAMN16246548, study PRJNA631951) | gut metagenome | biome: gut microbiome; feature: rumen; material: fiber-attached | host: Bos | place: Iran: Karaj | collected 2018-10
AAAACATATACCTCATATCCGTAACGTTATCAGTTTTAAAATTGCTTACATCAAGGCTTGTAAGACCGCTGCAACCATAAAACATATAACTCATATACGTAACGTTATCAGTTTTAAAATTGCTTACATCAAGGCTTGTAAGACCGCTGCAATTATAAAACATATACCTCATATCCGTAACGTTATCAGTTTTAAAATTGCTTACATCAAGGCTTGTAAGACTGCTGCAACCATAAAACATATCACTCATATCCGTAACGTTATCAGTTTTAAAATTGCTTACATCAAGGCTTGTAAGACTTTTGCACTTATAAAACATATAACTCATATCCGTAACATTATCGGTTTTTAAGTTTCCAATATATTGTATTTCTGTTAAATTACTACAACCAGAAAACCAATAAGCACAAGTTGTCGGCTTAAAATCTGCAAATGAATTATCAAAAATAACCTTTTTTACATTATCGGCGTTAGTTATATTTGAGCCAATGAATTTAAATCCACTTCCGTTTGCATTTGCTACTTCTGCGCCTTCTGGCAAAGTTTCTCCATAACCTAATGTTAAAGTTCCTGTTTTTTCATTGAAAAGACAATAAGGAGTTTGTGCAATCGCTTTTCCATAAACGAAAAACGTCAGCATAAAGACCGCTACAAGCAGTCCTAAAAGGTTTGCTATTTTTTTCATGATATTTAATTTTTAGTTAATTAGATTTTTTTCTAAAAAATGTCTACTCCCTTTATATGGCGTTTCGGCATTCTCCATTATACTTGCATTATTTTAATGCTATACTTTTATATATGTCTAATAATTTAGAGAGTATATCTTTTAAATCATCAGGACATTTAGGTATCTTGTTTGCATTAAAAATTGCATCAATTGATTTTGTATCATCACTTGACAAATCGAAAGATACTAACTCATCACCATCACAAAAGTTTAGAGGCATACTATCGTTTTGTGTATTATCTCTTGTTAAAGAAATCACACTATTGTTTTTAGAATCTGTATCGCAATCATCTATTTGAAACGTAAAAGTAGTTTTTCCGTTTTTCCCAAATGTACTTGCACCTTGTTTTATAATGATTTTATGCTTCTTATTTATTATGATTACATAATTCTTATAATAAATAAAAGCAATTGTATCTTCAAAACTAATTGTTTCAATTGTAAATTCTCTATTAAGTTCTTTTACAAGATATTTTATGTTTATAGGTTTTTTAGTGCTACCATAATTACCCTTAATCGCATCACATACATTCTCCATATCAGGGAACATTGTCATTGTGTCATATCCACAAATTGCTAATTGTTTTAAAATACTCGGTTTAGATTTACCGGCTATTTTAATTGAAAATATTTCGACTTTTTCGTCAAAATGTAGATTATCGAAATGCATATTTTCAAAATCAGTTTTCTTCCCATTAATACCAAACAAGAAGAACAAACCTTTTTGATTAATAATGCGTGAATTTATCATTTTGGATTCAACACAAACTATCCGGTCAAAATCGGTTTTATATCCACTCATATTCGTGTCTTTATACATATAGTAAAAATCTGGTTGTTCATTTTTTATTATATGCATCAATTTTCCCATCCAGTAAACCCATTCTTTTTCTGATAGGTTTTTATATTCACCTTTGTCATTAGTAAGAAAATTAGATGGCATACACGCCACATTGGATATAAGTGTAACGCAGTCGCTATTCCAATGTTTTATACTTTTAGTTTTGACTTTAAAGATATACACGAAAGCGTCATTTTCGGGACTTGTTTCCATTTGACCTTTATAATTATAACAAGCCATAAACAAACCCGTAAATGCCGAAGATGATATATCCAATAATCTAACAGGCAATCCATAATGGTCGGCATACACCATTATATCAAATGTACTTGTTCCTTTTGGAAATTCATTATGAAACTTAGCAACATAATCATGTAACATTTTATGCTCATTTTCAATCCAATTCGGATTTCTAAATAATTGAGGGTGTAGTGCTGTCGTTCCATAATCTCTTGTCTCTCCTCTGTAAAAAAGAGTTGAGTCATTAGTATTGTTTTGTAGACTTTTAACCAAAGAAATAAAATCTTCTAATGTGCTGGCAGTGCCAATGTTTGTGATTTCCGTGCCGAAAATCTTTTTGCTTTCTGCTGTTCCCATATATTAATATCTCCTATAAATTTTTAGGTACACAGAAAGAAAACCGTCAGGAAAACCATTCAGAAAGGGCAATAAAAAAGGTGTGAACCTTAAACTATTCGTACTACACGGAAGCCTGGAAAAAAACCGTGCCACTCACAATAGTTTTTTGAACACACCGAAGGCGTATCTAAAATGTGAGTGAACACAGAATCTCCGAAAGACATTCCGTGAATAGTTCAACCTTTTCCTACTTTGAGAAAAGAGTTTCCAGGCTTTTTTCTTTAAGTACGATTAAAGTTATATTATGTCTTTTTCGTCGATAACCGCTATGCGGAAATCAACATTTATTTATACGGTAAAAATAAAAGGAATGTTTCGGATTTCAAAATATATTTGGGATTGTTTAACATAAATTAACTGATGGCGGCGGTGTAAAATGGTATCGAAAATAAAAAAAGCCGCAAAATTTTGCGGCTTTTTTTTGTTTATTTGAATTTCAGGTTTGCAGCCTGACTTTCTACGTCTTCGTATTGTGTGATAACGGTGCTTGAATTACCTATGTCGATTCCGACAGCCGAATTTACATCGCCACCGTTGATTTGCGCTGAGTGCAAGCAATATCCTACCGAGGTGAGTGTCAACGGGTTATCTACTACCGAAACATTAAGTATGTCCTCAAATTCTTTGAAGAAGTTTTCAACTAATTCCATATATAACGCACCGCCGCCGGTGATATACATTTTGTCTGCTTTTTCAAAGTCGGCATCGGTAAAGATACGGCGCAAATTCGGAGAAATAACGTCTTTATAATACATATTAAGAACGTTTCTGCGAATATCAAGAATGTCTATTCTCTGACGGTTTAAGACTATGAAATTGTTCATAAAAGCCTGTTCCATTTGTCTTTCGTTTCTTAGTCCGAGATTGTATTGACGGCTGAGTTCGTTGACAAAAAGATTTATGGCATATTGCAAACCGTCAATACTTATTGCTGTACGTTGTACAATACCGTTTTCTGTACTCAAAGCCGCCTCGCATGTACCGTAACCGAGACTTACGACAAAAAAGTTGCCGGAGGCTTTTTTCTCTCCTTTTCTAAGGGCGATTATGTTGCCTAACATTTCAGGCAAAATCTCAACTGATTTTACTTCAACTTTCATTTCAGTACGTCCTTTTGACGAAAAAGGCGACATATCGAAATCTATTTTGTGGGTTTTCTGCAAGAGGTCAAGCGTTATGGATTTGTTGACCTGATAAGTGCTGAAAGGAAAGCCCGTAGTTATAGTCAGAGGACGGTTGTTTTTGTATGAAGCCGCCAACAATGCTGACTGAAACAAAATCTGATAATCAATTTCTGTTGGAGCGGCGTTTACTGTGCGATGAGGTGCAAGCCCTTCTGTAAGTGCCAAATTGCCTACAACGTACGGAATATCGTCAATATAAAGCCGCAAACCGTTAATTAAATCTTGTGATACCATCGAAAGGTTCGAGTTGTTGTGCTCAAACACGCTCGGTATGCTTATACTGCTTCTCATAGTGTATTATATTTTTACTTTTTACTGTATTACACGGGGGTTCTTTTTTAATTAAAAAATTGCCCAAATATTATGCCAAAACACCGCTTAATTTCGCAGCTTTGATGGCTGAGGTTTCTATTGCGTTTTTCTTGTGTAGAAAACCGCTCCAAATGTAAGGAATATTTTCCAATCCGCAAAATAATCCGGAAAGAAATCCTGCAATATTTCCTGCAAGGTCTGGATAAAAACCTTTGTTGACACAATATAATACATTTTGCTTAAAATCGTAACCCTCAGAAAAACAATTTGTTAGTATATTGTAAATGCTGTTTGTGAAACTATTTTCGTTGATTTTTAAGCCGATTTTTTTTAATAATTTTTGAGTCTTTTTCTTTGATTTTTTTATTGCAGTTTTAGGGTCGTGGTCTGTTGATATAAAATACGAGGTGTAAAATATAAATGCCGCGGGTACAATAACTTCGTCACATAAGATGTCTGGAATTGCTTCCAACGCTTTTTTCTCGTCAGCACAGCAAAAGGAGTAAAGAATGCCGCTGATACAAGCACACGGAATTATTATTCTTAGTCGTTGCTCTTCGTCTTTCACCTTTATAATATACCAGTTGTTGCAAAGTTTGAAAAAATGTGTTATACCGTTTTTTATACCGTTGTTTTCATAAAGATATTTTGTGAAATCTGACAGTGATTCGTAACAAAGTGAATTAATACCTGCCGGCTCAGACATATCACCGTAACCAAGAAAATCAGAAACGGGATTTTTTAAAAGTTCTTCTTCCGTTTTGTTTTTTACCGGCAAACCTAAACTTTCTCCTATACCCGAACCAATAAACGCACCTTTGATTTTGGAAATAGTAATGGTATTCCTAACTTTTTTTTTGGTAAATATGTTTAACAATTTTTCTATAATATCAGGCATTTTGTATTAATTTTGAAGTAGCAATTCAAAAAGTATACCATTTTTTTGATTTTGCTTTTGTTTTTTTGCAAATAATATTTTAAAATTAAAAACGTTTTTCGTAATTTTGTAGTTAAAAAAATTGTATTTTTTTTCAGATGATTAATACGTATAAATATCCTTGTGTCATACTTCCGGAAAGGTTGAAAGCCGCCCGTGAATGTACGATTAAGGTTAGCGGAGATTGTTCGCATAAGTCGGAAAGTGCGGATGCAAAAGTTTCGGTGTATCAAACGTCGATATATGGAGTAATTATGTTTGTTGCAACCGTTTGTGCCTTTATGATATACGAATATTGTGGCGGTAATGCGGTGTGGGCAGATTTTTTGCTGCCTATGGCCTTAGGTGTAGCGTTTGCGTATGCTGTATGCGAGTATGAAGACAATGAGGTTAAGGAATATTTGAATGAAAAGAATGCCAGAGAGTATTCTAATAGCGTCAAAAAGCGTGTAGAGGACGACAGAAAACGTATTGAGTATGAAAAACAATCTGTAGATGTTAATCTATTGAAAAATCTTAGGGCTGAGCAGGTTTCGCGTGCTTTGTTTTATACGGATATGCAGACTTTCCCTTGTCAAGACAAGAAAAAAATTGCTTATAAGAATTTTCATGAAAAGATGACGGAATGTTTTGACAGCAATTTGTATTATAATAGGTATGTAAAAAGTGTATCAGGAGAGGTTGTTGTGCCTGATTATATGCTTGTTTTTGAGAACAAAAATTTTGCTATTGCGGTAGAAATCGACATTCCCTATTCTTTGGATACCCGTGGGCCTGAGGATTATTTTAATGTTGTTGACAACGGCACAGTTTTTTCTTTTCAGGAGGAAAATAATATTTTGTTGGATAAAGGTTGGTGTGTAATTCGTTTTTCTGAAAAACAGATTGTTGACCAGCCGTTGCAATGTTGTAAACTAATTTCAGAGATTGCCGGTATATTTATCGGAGATGATTTCTCTGATATTTTAGAATTGGATAAAAAATCGGATAATGTTGTTAGGGAAAATTTTTGGTCTTTGGAGCAGTGTAAATTTTATGCCGTACACAATTTCAGAGAATCATATTTGGGAGATATTTTTAAAGAAGAAACCAAGAAAATAGAAGAAGTAGTAGAAGAAGAAAAAGTAGAAGAAGTAGTAGAAGAAGAAAAAGTAGAAGAGGTAGTAGAAGAAGAAAAAGTAGAAGAGGTAGTAGAAGAAGAAGAAAAAGAGGAAGAAGTAGTAGAGACGGAGAAAGAAAAAGAAATTGAATCCGAAGATACTGTTGAAAAAGTTGATTTCAAAGATGATGTAGAGGAAGTTAAAGAAGTTAACGAAGAAGATATTGCTCCGTTATTAAGCCGTATTTCCGAATGTTATACTTTGGAGAATTGGGAAAGGCTTATTGAGGCTTGTAACGAATTGTTGGCATTGAAACCGGATTCGGATATTGCATATTTGAGGCGAGGTTCGGCTTACGGAAGTCTTGGCGTTTATGATAATGCAGTTTCGGATTTTGAAAAAGCGGTATCTATCAATCCTGAAAATCCGAATGTTTATTATAATTTGGGCATTGTGAATTTTATGTTGAAAAATCATAATGTCGCAATTGATAATTTAAAAAAGGCGGTTGATAAGGGTATTGAAAACAAACGTCGCGTTTATGCAACTATTGCTGATATTTACAATGAAATTTCCGATGCTGAAAATTATCTTAAATATTTGCAGTTATCGTCTTTGCCACAAGAAGACATTGTAGTAGAGTCTGCTGACGTAAAAACAGAAGTTGAAAGTCAAAAACTTTTGGATTATGTTTTGGAAAATATAACCGTTTTTCGTACTTCTGTTTCTGAGGCGGTTTTTGGTCCGAATGATATGTATATTGCCATTTCGTCGGTGGAAAGAAATTTGAAGATTTTTTCTTCGGATTTTAATCTTGTTTCGGATAATAATTATTCGGCGTTGGTAATGGCTTTCGGCAAAAATTATCTTGCATTAGGCGGACACGGAGTGCTGAAAATTTTGAACATAAACGATAATTTCAGTTTGTATGCTGATTTGGCGGTTTCGTTGCCGGTGGCAAAAAAAATGTTTTTCTTGCCGCAAAACGATTCTGTTCTTTTTGTCTCTGATAATTATAATGTTTGGTCGGTTGATATTAAAACGGGAGAGACCGTAAAAGTTATAAAAGATTTCAAATTGCTTTCCCTTTCCGTTTATGGTGATTATGTTATAGGAAAAGACTATTTGAATGTGCTGAAAGTTTATAACTCAGTGGGTATGAAAGAGTTGATTTCTATGAAAATTCCGTTTGATATGCAGTTGAAAACCGCAGTTTTGAATAGAGTTTCTTCACAGGTGATTTTGTGCGGAAAGGAGGGTAAAATTAAGATTTTTGACATTAAAACCGGTAATTGTTTAAGTGAGGTTGATTTGAAAAGCGAGGTTGTGCAAGTGGAAATTTCCACGGGTGAATATTACGCAATTTTAACCTCGGATAGAAAATTACGGCTTTTTGATATGGTAACCTCGGAGTTGAAACGGAAATTTCAGTTACAGAATATGCCTAAATTGATAAAGTTTAGTAATAAGGGCAAAAAGATGGCCGTTTGCGGTTTTGACGGGACTTTGAGGATTGTCTCTTTGGATAAGGCGTAAAAAAGATGCAGAAAGATACATTCGTAATATTTGACTTTGACGGCACCTTAGCGGATACTTTTTCCTCTGGTGCCGCTTTGCTTAACGGTTATGCCGAAAAATTCGGTTACAACAAAATAGATTTTGAAAAAAATAGAAACCTTACCGCAAAGGAATTGATAAAACTTTCAGGTGTAAAGTTTTGGCGGATACCGCATTTAATCCGTTTTTTCAGAAAAAAATCCGCAGAAACGGCTTCTGAAATTACTGCTTTTGAAGGTATTCCTGTATTATTGAACAAACTTTTTATTTCAGGTTATAAATTGGGAATTTTGACTACAAATTCTGCTGAAACAGTTAGCGTTTTTCTAAAAAAATACGACATCGAAAAATATTTTTCTTTTATAAAGACAGGAGTTCCGCTTTTTGGAAAAAAACGTGCTTTAAAGCGTGCAAAGCGTGTTTTGAAGTCGGATTTTATTTATGTAGGCGACGAATATCGCGACATTGAGGCTGCAAAAGCCGCAAACGTGAAAATCATTTCTGTAACATGGGGATTTAATTCAAGGGAAGTTTTAGAAAATGCAAATTCCGGATATATCGCGGAAGATACGGAAGAAATTTTGAAATTATTGGCTTAAAAATTTTCATTTTTGACGTTCAAAAACTGATTTTTTTTGTTTTCTCACCAAAACTTAACATTGGGAATTTTGTGTCAAAAAAAGTTGTCCACAAAATCGTTATTTTTTTAACTGACAGAAAATCAAAGGGGAATAAAAGTTATCCACAAAAAAAGCGTTGCCGTAACTCGCTGAAAAAAATTGTTGATAAATTTTGCGTTTTATAAGAATTTTTTATATTAACTTTGTGCGTACAAGAAAAATAAAAAAAGAATATGAACACATTTACTTTTACGGACAGAACAATTTTAGAACCGAATTTAACTGAAAACGTTATGATACAAACAGTTGTAAAAAGAGACGGACGAATCGTCGGTTTCAACGAAGAAAAAATCGCAAGCGCAATCCGCAGGGCAATGCTTCAAACGGAACTTGGCGAAGACGACAAACTTATCAACAAAATCACTAACCGAATTGCTTGCAACGGCAAACAGCAAATGACCGTTGAAGAGATTCAGGATTGTGTTGAAAAAGAGTTGATGAAATCTCCACGAAAAGAGGTTGCAAGAGCGTATATTTCGTACCGCGACAAACGTTCGGTTGCTCGTCAGGCAAAAACCCGCGATGTTTTCACAGAAATCATCGAGGCAAAATCTAACGACATCACCCGCGAAAACGCAAACATGAACGCCGACACACCCGCCGGTATGATGATGAAATTTGCGAGCGAGACCACAAAACCTTTTGTGGACGATTATTTGCTTTCTCCCGAAGTGAAAGAGGCCGTTAAAAACGGTTACATTCATATTCATGACAAGGATTATTATCCGACAAAATCTCTGACGTGTGTTCAGCACCCGTTGGACAAAATTTTAACATACGGTTTCAACGCGGGACACGGCGAGTCAAGACCTGCGAAGAGAATTGAAACGGCAAGCATTCTCGGCTGTATTTCAATGGAAACCGCTCAAAACGAAATGCACGGCGGTCAGGCTATTCCGGCGTTTGACTTTTATCTTGCGCCTTACGTCCGCGCTTCTTACAAAGAAGAAGTAAAAGTTTTGGAAAACTTTTCGGGCGAGGATCTCTCAGACCTTTACGATGCCGAAATAGACGATTTTGTTAAAAAATCGTTGGATAATCTCTCTGGCAAAGACCGCGCTAAACAGCACGCAATAAACCGCACTGTCAACCGCGTTCATCAGTCAATGGAGGCGTTTATTCATAATATGAATACTATCCATTCAAGAGGTGGTAACCAAGTGGTTTTTAGTTCTATAAACTATGGAACAGATACTTCGGCAGAAGGTCGTTGCATTATCCGCGAACTTTTAATCTCTACTTACGAAGGAGTTGGAAACGGTTCTACGGCTATTTTCCCGATTCAGATTTGGAAGAAAAAACGCGGTGTCAACTATTTGCCGGAAGATAGAAACTACGACCTTTATCAGTTGGCGTGCAAGGTTACGGCAAAAAGGTTTTTCCCGAATTATCTAAATCTTGACACAACATTCAATCAAAACGAAAAATGGACACCCGACGACCCGAAACGTTACGAATACGAAGTTGCAACAATGGGTTGCAGAACGAGAGTTTTTGAAAACCGTTACGGCAAAAAAACGTCAATCGGAAGAGGAAACCTTTCGTTTACTTCAATTAACATTGTCCGTCTCGCAATAGAATGTATGGGAATCGAAGACAAGGAAGAACGTATCAAAACTTTCTTTGAAAAACTCGAAAAAGTGCTTGTAATTGCGGCAAAACAATTGGACGACAGGTTCAATTTCCAAAAAACTGCTCTTGCAAAACAATTCCCGCTTTTGATGTCAAAACTTTGGATCGGCAGCGAAAAACTCCGTCCTAACGAAACGATTGAAAGCGTTATCAATCAAGGTACTTTGTCAATAGGTTTTATCGGTTTGGCAGAATGTTTGAAAGCCTTGGTCGGCAAACATCATGCAGAAAGCGACGAGGCTCAGGCACTCGGTATCAAAATCGTAACTTATATGCGCGACCGTTGCAACGATTTCGCGCAACAATATCGTCATAATTACAGCGTTTTGGCTACGCCGGCAGAAGGTCTTAGCGGCTCTTTCACGAGAAAAGACAAAAAGACTTTCGGCATAATAGAGGGCGTTACTGACAGAGAATATTACACAAATTCAAGTCATGTTCCCGTATATTATAAATGCTCAGCAATGCACAAAGCCGAGGTTGAAGCACCTTATCACGATTTGGAACGCGCCGGTCATATTTTCTACGTGGAAATTGACGGTGATGCAACGCACAATCCGTCGGTTGTTGCCTCGGTTGTTGACATGATGGACAAGTTCAACATGGGTTACGGCTCTATCAATCACAACAGAAACCGTTGTATGGATTGCGGTTACGAAAACGCCGACAAAGAGATGACCGAATGTCCGAAATGTCATAGCAAAAACATTGACAAATTGCAACGCATAACTGGTTATTTGGTCGGCACGACAGACCGTTGGAACAATGCAAAATTAAGCGAACTTAACGACAGAACAACGCATAAGATTTAGTTATGAAATTAATGTTAATGGACATAATGGATTATACGACATCGGACGGACCGGGGTTTAGAACTTCGGTCTATTGTTCGGGTTGTAACCATGCGTGCAAAAATTGTCAAAACCCTCAGACTTGGAATATTCTTAACGGCAAGCCGACGGAAGTAAAAGAAATTTTTGAGCATATTGCCGCAAACGATTTGGCTAACGTAACGTTTTCGGGCGGCGACCCGTTTTATCAGCCGAAAGCCTTTTCGGAGTTGGCCCGTATGATAAAATTCAACACAGACAAGGATATTTGGTGTTATACGGGTTTTACGATTGAGGAGATTTTTAAGGACGAAAACCTTATGGAACTTTTCCGCTGGGTTGACGTGCTTGTTGACGGCAGGTTTGAAGAGGACAAAAAAGACCCTGACCTGCTTTTCAGAGGCAGCAGCAACCAAAGGCTGATTGACGTTAAAAAGACTCTTAAAACCGGTAAAATTGTACTTTACGATTACGAACCGTTTGTAGAATTACCCGAAGAAGAGGAAGTGTTCATATAAAAAAAATACCGCGAATTTTCGCGGTATTTTTTTATTTTCCTATTTTATTGAAAACCGGATTTGCATAAATTTCCATGAGCATTTTCTTTTGAAGTTCTATATCGCCGGTGAATTTTTTGCTTTGTTCTTCTATATAATCCCTGACGTTTTTTTCGTCGTCTTTTGTGTAAAAATTTTCAAAACGTTTTGTACCGTTTAGCATATCGGCTGTAACGTAGTTTATCGGATAAAGCACGTATCCGTCGTAAATTTTTCTGTCCAAAAATTTCGCAACCTCTTCGTATTGAATGTTTTTATTAGGTGCTTTGGGCATTTTCAAAATCTCTTCGCTGACGGGTTTTCCGAGGGTGATGTTAACACGGCCTTTTTTGCAGGTAAGACCGTTGCGCATTCCGGCAACGTCATCGACTTTGTTTTTCTTAAATTCGGGGTCGATTTTTTTGTTGTATTGTTCGATTACTTTGTATACGTCCACGGGGTCGTATTCGTATGAAATTGTCATCGGGACAATGTTCATTTCGGCAAGCGACGAAAGAACATCGCCTGAGGCTGCCATGTTGAACATTTTCAAGACGCTGCCCTGAGTTTTGTCGTCGCCGTTTTTAGTGCGGCCTTCCCTTTGAGCAATCCAAATAGAAGTCTTTTTGTCAATGATGGTGTGCCTGATATATTTTGACTGTATCATAGAACTTACCATCAGTTCTTTTACAGAAAGATTTCTTTTAACGACAAACGTACGGTTGAGTTTTACCAAATCGGTTATCCACGGAAAAATCAAAAGGTTGCTTCCGATTGCGATTTCGCTTGTCTGATGACCGTGTTGCGCCAAATATGTGTTCAAAAACGCCGAATCCAAAATTATGTCTCTGTGGTTTGAAACAAAAAGGTAACCTTTGCCTTCGGGAACGTTTTCCAAACCGTTGAAGGTTACGCCGGCGGTATACATTTTCTCCAAACCGTTAACGAGCCTTGCTATGAATTGCGTTTGAAAGTCTCTGATTGTATGGACGTTGCGCAATAATTTTTCCGTAACCTCAAACGGTACATTGGGAAAGAAATATTTTACTGTTTTTCTGAATCCCGATTCCGAAAGAAGTTTGGCTATAACGCCGTCAACTTCGCTGTCGTAATACGGCCGTATTTCGTCAAATTCAGTTTCGTTAATTTCCATTACTATAAAATTTTATCCGGTATTTACCTTATTTTGTCTATTAGCAGTTTTATTTCAAAGCCGACGGGGTTGCCCTTGTGCAAAATGTTGTAAACTGCTGTGCAAATTGGCAATTCTATATTGTATTTTTGGTTGACCTCGTAAATACATTTGCTGCCGTAAAAGCCTTCTGCCACCATTTTCATTTCAAGCAATGCGCTTTGAAGTGAATAACCCTGACCAAGCATAACGCCCAAAGTGCGGTTTCTGCTGAACTTTGAGTATGCCGTAACGAGCAAATCGCCGAGATAAGCCGAGGATTTTATGTCGCGGTTTATGGGGTGTACGGTGTCTACAAAGCGTTTCATTTCGCGGATTGCGTTCGACATCAAAACCGCTAAAAAGTTGTCTCCGTAGCCTAAACCCGAACATACACCGGCTGCAATCGCAAACACGTTTTTTAAAACCGCAGCGTATTCTGTTCCGTAAATATCGTCGGTTATTGAAGTTTTTAAATATCTACATTCTAAGCAGTTGGCTATATCTTCCGCAGTATTCAAATCCTTGGAGGCAATAGTTAAATAACTTAACCTTTGGAGAGCAACCTCCTCAGCATGACATGGACCCGCCAAAACGCAGAAATTTTTGTCGAGGTTTACGTTGTACTTTTCGTGAAAAAAGTCTGCCATAATTATGTTTTTATCGGGAATCATACCCTTGATTGCCGAGACTACGACATGGTTTTCAAGCGTTCCGTCATATTGCTGCATGGTGCTCTCTATAAACGCCGACGGTACGGCAAAAACCAAAATGTCGGAATTTTTTATAATCGAGGTTAAATCGTTATAAAATTCCAACTTGTTGGTGTCGAGAATCAGCGAGTTCAAATATTTCGGGTTTTGACCGTGTTTGATTGCGTAATCAATATGTTCTTTTTTGCGCAGATACCAATTGATTTTGTTGCCTTCTTTCACATTGTTGGTCAAAACGCTGATTAAAGCCGTAGCCCAACTTCCGCCGCCTACGACTCCTATTCTATGTTGTCCGCACATCATATTAAGTCTTTTTTAATATTTCGCAAAGGTAAGGAAACTTTTGCAAATAAAAAAATATAAAATATCTTAACTTTTTTATTTTGCCGTTTGCGGATAAATTATTTCCGCTTTTTCACCGATATTCAGCGTTATTTTTGAGCCTAAAATTATCGGATAATTTTTTGTGTCGTGTCCGTTTGGCAGACCGTAAAAAACGGGAACGTTAAGCGGCGAAAAATATTTAGCAAAAATTTCGTTCAGCGGCAAATCGCTACCTTGACTTCCTCCGATAAATTCGCCCACAATCACGCCTTTTATCTCTTGCAGTTTTCCTGACTGTTGAAGATTGAGTAACATTCTGTCAACTGAGTAGTTAGCCTCGCCTGTGTCCTCGATAAAGAGGATTGAATTTTTTGTGTTGATGTCAAATGCTGTCCCTGAAAGTGCGTACAGCAGCGAAAGGTTGCCGCCGACAAGTCGCGCCGTTGCCACTCCGTCAATGCAATTGGTGTTTTTGGCAATCGAAACTTCTTTTAAATTTCCGAAAAGTATCTCTTTCAACATTTCAACGCTTTCGCTGTCCTTGTTGAAGCCTTTCATCATCGGTCCTAAAATTGTTTCGTAGCCCATGTTGTTGAGAGTGATGTGTAGGGCTGTAACGTCGCTGTAACCGATAATCCATTTGGGCGATTTTTTGAATTTTTCCCAATCCAAAAAAGGCAAAACCTGAGCCGCACCGTAACCTCCGCGTGCAAAGAAAATTGCTCTTACGCTTTCATCGTCAAGCATTTCCTGCAAACCAGAGATTCTCTCTTTTAGGCTTCCGGCGTATCTTGTGTCTTGTGCATAGAGGTTTGAGGCTTCCAAAACTTCCAAACCCCAATTCTTTAAGGTTTCTTTGCCTTCGCTTACTTCGCTTTCGCTTACGGAATTGCTGATTGCGCAGATTGCCACTTTGTCGCCCTTGTGCAAAAAGGCGGGACGGAAATCCGTAGTTACTTCTTCCAAATCTTCGATTATAAAACTTGGCGAATAAACCACCGTTGTGTCAACGTGTATTTCGTTGATTATCACCTCTTCATCGTCTTTATGACAAGAACTAAGTGCCGTTAATAGCACTGCGGTTGACAATAAAAAACTTGCTTTCATTATTTTAATTTTTTTTTAATTTTCTAATTTTACTTCTTCTATTTTTTTGTCTTCGGCGTAGAAAAGATACGCTTTTATGTTGGGATAATTCATTTTTTTGAGCAGAGCCGCATATTCTGAAATTTGGGCTTTGTATTCCTTATGTTCACCGCCGAATTTAAAGTCTATGACAACTGTTTCTTTGTCCGAAATCAAAACTCTGTCGGGAATTTTTATGTCGCCTTCGGTTGTAAGCAGAGCCTTTTCTGTTAAAACTTCTTTCCAATCTTTTGAAAACCAATGTTTTACTTCTTCGATGGAAAAAACTTCGTTCAATTTGCGGCTCAAATCCTTGGCTTGCTCTTCCGTAATTCTGCCCTGAAACTGCATTTCTCTTAGCACTTCCGGATATTCTTCGTAAAATTCTATTCGCGACATTACATCGTGCATAAAAAGTCCGTAATTGATTCTTTCTTGCAAAAACGTGCTATTTTGAATAAAAAATTCCGATGAATGTGATGTTACGGCGAGTTTGTTTTCCCACGGCGAATTTTTGAAGGTTGACAGAACGAAACTTTTTCCTTTTTCGTTAACTTTTCTGCCTTCTTCTAAAACGTGGTTTTCATCTTTTAAAAAAACGCCGGTTTCTTCGTCGTAAAAGTCTGATAATAAGTCGTTAGAATCAACAATGTCGAAATACAAAAGGTCTGAAACGCGACTTATTTTTGTTTCTTTTTTTGGTGAAATTTTGGGTTTGGGACAATAAATGTGCAGTTCGTCAACCGCCCTTGTAAGAGCCACATACAAAAGGTTCAACGAGTCAACGTAAAGGTTTCGTTTTTCTTGAACGTAAAATTCTTTGAAATGCGATTTTAGCATTTCAGACGAATACCTTATCGGCATTGACGGTAAGGAAGAAAAACAAGTACCTTCGGGTGCTTTTACCCAAATATAATTGATATTCAGGTTGTTGACATCTTCCATTTTCCAATTGCAAAACGGAATAAATTGCACCGAAAAATCTAAGCCCTTAGATTTATGAACTGTCATAACGCTTACTGCGTTTTGATTGTCTGAGGGCTGTATTGAGGTGTTTATGCCGGATTGTTCCCACCAAGAAACAAACTTGTTTAGGTCAGAAGAATATTGTTTTGTAAAATTCAGAATACAATCTTGAAACGTTCGTAAATATTCTGCGTCGCCTTCAAAACACTCCAAACCGAAAAGCGCAATTATTTTTTCCGAGAGGTCGTAAAGCGGCAAATCGGTATACGTTTCGTTGAAATTTTCAAAGCCTTCGGGCATAAATTTTTTTGCGGTTTCTTCGTCGCTGACGGCTTTGAAAATCGTGTCTTCGTCGATTTCAATTTGTTTTAACGTGCAATATGAGTGCATGAGTTCCGCCTTAGCAAAACTATCGTCCTTGTTGTTGAGATATTTCATTGCGCTCATGGCTACTTTTACGGCAAGCGAGTTTGCAATGTACAGAGAATCAGACGAAACTACATCGTAAACCGCCGCATTTTCAGTTTGCTGTTGATATTGCAAAAGGTATTTCACCGTCAAGGCTGCTTCGTCTTTTTTGCGGACGAGAACGCAGATTTTTTTTGCTTTAATGCCGCTTTTGATGAGCGTGTCAATTTCTTCTGCTGTTTTTTTCAGGGCTTTTTCCTTGAAATCGCCTTCTTCTTCCGCGCTCTCATCTTCTTTGTTTTCAAAAAAGACTACTTCCACTTTTCCTCCCGAACGGTTTTTGCCCGAAGGTAATTTTTGGAAAGAGTCGGAATAGATTTTTTTTAAGATTTCAAAGTCGAGCGGCAGGTCTTTGTCGCCGTGGTTTATAAGCGTTTCAACGGATTTTTGAAAAACCGCGTTGTTGAAATCCACGATGTTTTTTCTTGACCGCCAATTTACGTCAAGGCTGTTAATCAAGATGTTATCTTCTGAAATCTGCTCTTGAACTTTGCCGTTAAGAAGCGACCAGTCGCCGCCGCGGAATCTGTAAATTGCCTGCTTAACGTCGCCGACGATTAAATTGTCAAAACCTTGGGCTATGGAGTTTTCAATCAGCGGGCGGAAGTTGTTCCACTGAAATGGCGAGGTGTCTTGAAATTCGTCAATAAAAATATGGTCAAATTTGTTGCCCGTTCTTTCGTAAATAAAAGGTGCGTCGTTTTCAGCGATGATTCCGTCCAAAAACGCCGAAGCGTCCGAAATCATAATTACGCGGTTTTCTTTTCTGTATTCGGGCAGAAGTTTTGCGATTTCGCCGATAAGAACGAATGCTCCAAAATCTTTGCGTATAAGTTTTGCGGTGATAAAATCCGCCGCATTGTTTTCGATAAAGTCAACAGCCTCGGTTAAGACGGGATAAAGTTTCGCTTTTAAACCGGGGATGATTTCTTTTTGAATTTTTGTCGCTTTTGAGGGCAGCCAGTCATCTTTGTCCCGCATTTTGTAAGCCGTAGCCGAAACCACTGCTTCTTCTAACTTGGTTAAAAGAAAATTGCAGCAGTTTTTTATGTTTGCGCCCATGTCCGAAAGCGTTAAGCCGCAAAGTTCGGTTTCGATGATTTGTTTTGACCGGGAGGCAATGTCCCGCACTTTTTCTATGTAATTGTCGTAGACGGAGTTAACGAGTTCGGCGGAAATGTCAAAGTAGGATTTTTTTTCGGTCTCTGACATTCCCTTTTCTTTCATTGAGTTTTGTTGTGCCTCAAATTCTTTATATTTTTCGGTGAAAATAAGTTTTGCAATGCTTTCTACTTGCTTTCTGAAATTCCAGTTTTCGCCGTCTTTGATGTTTTTTTCAGCCATCGACAGCATTTGCTTTTTTAAATACGCATCTTCATCGGCGCATTTAAAAAGCATATCGGTCAAGTCAGAAAGCACCGAAGCCTCGTCGGTCTGCGTTGAAAAGCCCGAATTTATGTTGATGTCGTAGCAAAACGAGCGCAAAACCCTTTGGACGAAAGAGTCGATGGTTTTGAGGTTGAAGTCGGAATAATTGTGAAGAATTGCACCGCGGATGTTTTTTGCGCGGAGAGACACTTCGCTTTCAGAAATATTGTATTTCTTTGAAATTTCGGCAAGATATCCTGATGGAAGACCTTCCGAGAGATTGTCTAATTCCTTGATAATGCGTTCTTTCATTTCGCCGGCGGCTTTGTTGGTAAAAGTTACGGCCAAAATTCTTGAAAAGGCCATCAAATCAGAAAACGCTTCTGTGATAAATTCGCCCGCGAGTTTGTATGTTTTGCCGCTGCCTGCGGAAGCCTTGTATATGTTAAGCATTTTTTACTTTTTAATTATCGTTTTCCTCGTCTTTTTTCCTGTTTTTAAAACGTGTCCCCAAAACATAGACAAGCAGCATCACTCCGAAAAATAATGCTAACACAAAACCTATAAAACTCAAAACCGGCAATCCGAAAATCATAAAACCGCCTTTTGAAAACACAGCAGAAATCGTTGCTGAAAGTATCAGAATGCCTATTATAAAACAGAAAATCAATTTGTTGGCGGCGATGTCTATCTGCCGTATAAAAAAATTGAAATCTGTTATGTTGATGTTTGTATAGAGTTCCCCTTGCCGTATTTTTTTTAAGATGACGGAGAGTTCAAGGGGCGAATTTTCGAGGAAATCGCTTGCCTGCGAAATGTTTTTGTTAATCGTGTTTTTGAATCTTTCCGGTGAAAACCTTTCGAATTGTAGTTTTTTGCCGTATGGTTTGAAAAATTCCGAAATTAGGCACGTTGGCGTTATCGAAAGTGCGATGTTTTCTGCGTCTGAAAGTGCAGAAAATGCCCTCAGAATTTCAGCCGGAAGAGTAATTTTATGTTTGAAACAAATTTTCATTATCCCGAACGAAAATTCACGCATGTAATGCTCTGAGGATTCCATAAAGTACAGATTATCAGCCAATAACTGTACGTCATTTTTGAACTCTTGATAATTTTTGAAGTCGGAGTTAAAAGCAATTTTTCTCAAACTATTTGCCAAGACTCCCGAATTTTGAGTCGTTAAGGCGGCGACAACATCGCTGATTAAGTTTCTTTGAACGCTGCTCAAAAGGTTTGCCGCTCCGAAATCCGAAAACGCAACTTTTCCCTCCGGCATTATCCTTACAATATCGTCAGAAAGCGAGCCTAAAAAAAGCCCGGTTGTCAACATTCCTGTAATAAAAGTATTCAAAAATGTGTCCGAAACCTTTCTGTGGTCAAGTCCCCAAGAGGTAAACTCTTTTGCCTTTGTTATTCCCGCAGTATTGTAATAAGAGGTTACCAAAGTCTTTTCGGAATTATAACTCGAAAATACTTCCGGGACGGCAAAATTTTTCATGTCGCGGTAGGCCTTCTTAAAACGCTTTATCATTTCTGCCTCGTTGTTTAAATTGAGTTTTGGCATAACGGTTTCTTCAAAGGCACTGATAATTTCTTCTGCGTTTTTTATGCCGTGCCTTTCCAGAAAACTGCCGGCAAGTCCCGCTAAGCGTTTTATAAGTTTTATGTCCGAAATAGCGTTGTCGAGAGCCTCTGGCAGGATTATTTTTACTGCGACATCTTCTCCTGTTAAAAGTTTTGCACGGAATACCGCTGCGTAACCGTTTTGAAAATAACAGTAACTATCAAAATACGAGAAAGTTTTGTCAGCCTTACGCCGTGTGTGATTTTCAAAAATATCAATTGCCGTGTTTTTTGTAATCGGTGTTTTGTCAAATTCCAAAAGTGAAAATTCCGAAATAAGTTCAAGCGGCAAAATGTCGGGGCGGGCACACAAAAACTTGGCAAAATACACTGCCGTAGGTCCGAGTTCCTGAGTGGCAAGGCGTATTTTTTCCCATTTGCTCATTCCCTGACTGTCTTGAACGGTTTTTACGCCCGCTTTTTCGGCAAGGCGTTTTAATCTGCCGTTTTCTGTAAAAGGCGTGATTCCGTACTTAAACAGCACCGTCAAAGCATTGTTGAACTTGTCAAAAATTTTCGGGTTTTTCGGAAATTTCAGCGGCATTTCTTTTTGCTTGTTTATTTCGTTAGTTTTTCCAAAAGTGTTACTCTGCGTTTTAGGGTTTCGAGTTCTTCCGGAGTTGCAATGTCCATTTTGGCGTAGATTTTTTTTATGAGTTCCGTAATGGAATTTTCTAATTCTGACGACTTGTCAAACAAGCCGTTTTTTATGTTTTCAAAAATCGACGACCCTTGGCTGCCCGATATTTTTTTATCATTGACGAGGTTGTCGAGAGTTTTTTTTACCGTCCCGACAGTCTCGTCAATAATAATGTTAGAAACCTTGGAAAGTGAATTAATCATAATTTCTTTTTAATTGTTAGTCCAAACTTGCAACTCTTTTTTCCAAATCTTCGATTCGTTTTTTGAGTTCTTCCACTTCCGATTTTGTTGCCGGTCTTACTTTAAGAAGAGCCTCGTTGATAACGGTGCGGATTTTTGATTCAAGGTCTTTTGCCTTGGTGTCAATGTTTGAAGAGAAATCGTCAACGATTTTTTTGCCTTCTTCGTTTGAGATTTTCTTTTCGCCGATAAGTTCTTTTACCGCGTTTTCAACCCTTTCTTTTGCGTTTGCTGCCATGCCGACACCTTGATAAAGGATTTTTTTGAGGAGATCGTTTATCGTAACGTCGTCCTTTTGGGTCTGTTGTCCCTCTTTGTTTTCTTCTGCCATTTTATATTAAGTTTTAAGGTTTATAGTTTTTTTGCAATATTTAAGCCGTTTTTTCCTCCGACAAAGGTCTGTCAAAGAAAACTTTACCGCCGTTTTCTGTCGCAAGGTTTTCTACTGTTTG
>JAEEGL012636399.1_pt1 | contig 20067 bp, 16 predicted proteins | sample 9134231 | NCBI WGS metagenome assembly JAEEGL01 (sample SAMN16246548, study PRJNA631951) | gut metagenome | biome: gut microbiome; feature: rumen; material: fiber-attached | host: Bos | place: Iran: Karaj | collected 2018-10
ATTGCGCACGGCAGAAGGTGAAATCGCCTTTGGAGATGGTAACGGTACGAATTTGACCAGCAAAGTCGTAGAGTCCGCCGAACAGGTAGGCGTGAATCTGCTGCAAACCGCTGGTGGTGCCTATCTCCACACTCTCCATCAAACCGCTCTCCCACAAGGCATAAGCCTTCTCACGGCTTTTGCCGTCGATGCTCTCGCTGTCGCTAGCAAACCAATGGACGAAGCGAGTGGCACGAGTGTTGGGGATGTTCTGCGCCAGCAACATCACGCCGCGATAATCAAGCACATCGGTCAAGCGACATTTGCCGTCGGGAGCAAGGAGTTTCAACTGGTTAGTGACACTAACCACTTCGCTGCCCTGACGGCGTAGCTTAGTCTTAAGGTACTTCCAGTAGTTGCGGGTACGGGTGTAATCGTCTTGGGCGTTAATAGCGGCAATGATGTCAAGCACCGAGAACCACCACTTGTTGTTCTCGTCGTCCCACATGGCCCGCACCTCGCGGTCATCGTAGAAGCGGATGGAAATCTTTGCCATTGGAGTTTACTTTTGTTGAAGTAGGTTGACTGCCGCAAAACCTATTCGGCACGGCAAAGTTAGTAAAAATAATTGAGAACTTTTTTAATTGAGAATGGAAAATTGAGAATTGATTTTTAGCTTTGGCTATGATGTTCTTAAACTTTGTTAATGGGAGTTTACTTTTGGGGGTGGTTTACGTTCTTAATGAAAAGAGTACTGAGAACTGGATGGAGCAATGCGAATTTGAGCGAAATGCCCCGGTGTGGCGTGAGCTGGCCTACAATACGGGGCTGGCGCATGGCGCGGACCCGGACGAGGCGGAGGATGTCGCTCAAGACACGTTGCTCAAACTGTGGGCGCTGCGGGACGAACTGGACCGGTATCAGTCGCTGACGGGACTGACGCGGGTGATAGCACGCAACCTGACGATAGACCTGCACCGCAACCGACGCACCATCCGCCTTGACGCGACCTTCAGCGACTTGTCGGTTTCTGACAGATTTGCCGACAGCGACATCATCAGCCGTGAGGAGGAAAGGCTGATCAACAGACGGTTGTCACAGTTGCCACCACGGCAACATCAGGTGCTGGTGATGCGACAGGTGGAGCACCGCAGCTACGAGGAGATTGCTGCCTTGCTGGGCATCGAGGTGAGTTCGGCGAAGGTGCTGCTGTCAAGAGCGAGACGATGGTTGCTTGAGCAATATCAGGCCCCATGTCCCCCTAAATCCCCCTGAAGGGGGACTTAAAATCGCTCCCCCTTTAGGGGGCTGGGGGGACAGGATTTGCAAAGTAACTTGCTTTTAGATAATGAAGGATGAACGGTTACATATTGAGGAACTGCTGGAGCGGTTTATGGAGGGCGAGACATCGCTGGATGAGGAGCGTGAACTGGGCGACTGGTTCCGCACCCATGAGGTAGACGATGATCTGAAGCCTTACCAGCGGATGTTCGCGGCCTTTGACGAGGGTCTGCCCTACCCGTCTGTCGCAGCTCCTCGCCGTCGCGTGGTGTGGTGGCACTGGGCCGCCGCCGCTGTCATTGCGGGGTTGCTGGTCATGGGCGGCATACGTCTGGCGACACGGCATACCACACCCGTCGAACAACCGCCTCTAATTGCAAAAGACGAGCCGAAACCAAGCGCAGATTCCATCAAAGAAGAGACAGCCGTCAAGCCCATACTTGTCAAAAACGAGCAAGTAGCCGAGGTGCACGTTGCCCAGGCTGTTCCTGTTGCCAAAAAGGTGTCGAAGCCGCAAGTTCGAGTGCAGCAGACACCCCGTCAGGACAGCATCGAAGTGACCCGCACCGAGGGCGAGTTGGAGCTTGCCGAGAGCGAGTATCTGGCGGAGCAACAGGAGCTGGAACGGCAGCTGCAGGAACTGCGGCAACAACGGGCGGCAAGGCAGAGCGGGTGGCACTACACGACGCTGCCGTGCGAATAATGAGCCCCCCTCAGTCCCCCCTAAAGGGGGAAAGCTCAGAGATGGTGTTGAGCCCCTATGAAGAGGGGGGACTTATTAAGTGGCAGTAGCATTCTTAATTCTAAATTGCCAAAGGTTCTTAATTCTAAATTCTTAATTCTTAATTATATTAGCAATGAAGAAGACATTATTAATGATGGTGATGGCGGTGATGGCCGTCACGGCAATGGCACAGACTCATGTAGTGCGTGCTTACGAGGCACTGAAGCAGAGCGGTTGCGCTTCGATCGAGCGCTCCAACAACAGTTGGTCGGAGGGCAAATGCGACGGTCAGCTCGAGATTTGCCGGTTTGAGACAACCAACACCTCTTCAAGGCGCTTGGTTGAGAATCTGCTTGACGCCTTTGAGACCGACAGTGAGGATGCCTACAGCTATGTGAATCACCGGGCGGGCGATGAACGTCAGCGCTACTCCATCTACTACGACCCCAACAACAGTGAGGTTGTGGGCAATGACAAGTCAATGAACTACAAGCTGCTTAGCGTGATGGACCCGGACGACGATGGCGACACGATGCGTTATTGCTATGTGGTGGAGTGGCAGGAAGATGACGAGGGGCAACTCAACGGCCGCGCGCTGAAGACCTATGCTCCTAAACCCAGGTCAAGCAACAAGTTGTTTGCCAAGCGCGACGGTGGCCCGCTGACCATCAACATCGGCGGCGACACCACGATTGTTGTCGACCTAGACAGTCTGATCGACTTGTCGGGGCTGAGCAAGCTGAAAGACCTGAAAGAGCTGAAAGGCCTGGAGAAACTGAAGGAACTTGACGGGCTGGAGATACTGGGCAAACTGGGTACCCTTGATGGCCTGGAGGAATTGAAAGACCGCATCATCGTGTTGTCGGGAGATGACAAGGATGTGCCTACCGACGACGTGGAGTGGCTCACCTCGTTCAACCACTACCGCAACGCGTTCAAGCGCGCTTGCGAGCGCGAGAGCAGCACGGCAGTCTCTTATGCGACCTCGATTCTGAAGTTGTGCAAGAGCGCCAAGCAGGCCAAACTGACCGAAGGCGAACTGAACCTGTGCCGCAAGAGCCTCAAGGAGATGAAGAAGATGACCAAGGACAGTTTTGTCAAGGGTCTGCTTGACGAGGCGATCAAGACCCTTTAGCTCGCGGAGCGAACGTGAGTAATTTGCGAATTCTCGAATTTTCGAACATTCGATTTAGAGTTTTTTTCTTGTTCAACAATGGCGTTTTGCCCCATTTTTCCAGGAAAGATGGGGCAAAATTTGTGTATTTAGAAATAAGGTAGTATCTTTGTGGCTTTTAGTGGCATGCACCATGCGTAACTGAGATTGATTCTTATACACTTAACAAAATAAACCTTTATGAAATTAGCGAAAGTATCTATTATGTTAGCAACCGTGGCCCTGCTGAGCGCGGGGTGCAGCGAACAGGGTGGCAGCTCGAAGTTGATCGAGAAGCCGCAAGTGACTGTCGAGAACGGCGAGTATACGCCCGAGGTGCTGAACGCCTTTGGCCGCGTGAGTGACATCCAGGTGTCTCCCGACGGCAAGAAGGTGCTCTATGGCATCACTTACATGAGCGTGGAGGAGAACAAGGGTAACCGCGAGCTGTGGGTGATGGACATTGACGGCCAGAATGCCAAGCAGTTGACCAAGACTGTGAACAGCGAGTCGAATGCTGTGTGGATGGACGGCGGCAATAAGATTGCCTTTGTCTACAAGGATGACAAAGAGGGCGCCGTACCGCAGATGTGGGTGATGAACGCCGACGGCGGTGGCCGTAAGTGCGTCAGTGAGATGGAGAACGGTATCGAGGGCTTCGTGCTGTCGCCCGACGAGAAGAGCGTGGTGCTCATCTCGACGGTGAAGTATGGCAAGACCGCTCAAGACCACCATCCCGACCTGGACAAGACCAAAGCACGCATCATCGACGACCTGATGTACAAGCACTGGAACGAGTGGGTGACCGAAATCCCCCACCCCTTCGTGGGCTCGTTTGACGGCTCGAAGGTCAGTGACCTGAAGGACCTGCTCGAGGGCACGCAGTTTGAGTCTCCGATGCGTCCTTGGGGCGGCGTGGAGCAATTGGCTTGGATGCCCGACTCGAAGAGCGTGATCTACGTCTGCCGCAAGAAGGTGGGCAAGGAATATGCCATCTCGACCAACAGCGACCTGTATCGTTACACGCTGGCTGACGGCAAGACCGAGAACCTGACCGAGGGCATGATGGGCTATGACAACAACCCCGTCGTGAGCAAGAGCGGAAAGATTGCTTGGCTGTCGATGGAGCATGACGGCTACGAGGCCGACAAGAACCGCATCTTCATGATGGACGCCGACGGCGGCAACAAGGTTGACCTGAGCGCCAACTGGGACTACAGTGTTGACGCACTGTTCTGGTCGCCCGACGAGAAGTATCTCTACTTCATCTGCCCGTTCCAGGGCACGATGCCTATCTTCCGCATGGATGTCGCCACCCAGCAGATTGACACCATCGCCGCTGGGCAGTATGACTATGACTGCATCGCCTTCGCCGGCGACCAGTTCGTGACCCTGCGCCACAGCTATCTCGAGCCCAATGAGGTGTTCACCTTCAAGCAGGGCGAGGAGCCCAAGCAGGTGACGCACGTCAACGACGAGTTACTGGCTCAGTTGGGCAAGGTTGAGTGCCGCAAGGTGATGGTTCCCACCACCGACGGCAAACAGATGACCACGTGGGTGCTGTTGCCCCCCAACTTCGACGAGTCGAAGAAGTACCCTGCCCTGCTGTTCTGCGAGGGCGGTCCTCAGTCTCCGGTAAGCCAGTTCTGGAGCTACCGTTGGAACCTGCGCATCATGGCCAACCACGGCTATGTGGTGATTGCTCCCAACCGCCGCGGCCTGCCGGGCTTCGGCACCGAGTGGAACGACCAGATTGCTGGTGACTATGGAGGTCAGAACATGAAGGACTACCTGAGCGCAGTCGACTTCATGAAGAAAGAGCCGTGGATTGACGGTGAGCACATCGGTGCCACTGGCGCCAGCTATGGCGGTTTCTCGGTCTACTGGCTGGCAGGCAACCACCAGAAGCGCTTTGCCGCTTTCCTGTCACACGCCGGTATCTTCAACCTGATGGGCCAGTACCTCGAGACCGAGGAGCTGTGGTTCGTCAATTGGGACCTTGGCGGTCCGTACTGGGACAAGGGCAATGCCACGGCTCAGAAGAGCTACACCGTGGGCAACCCCGCCAGCTATGTCCAGAACTGGGACACCCCCATCATGTGCACGACGGGTGACAACGACTTCCGCATCGTCTACACGCAGACCATGCAGGCGTTCAACGCCGCCAAGCTGCTTGGCCTGCCTGCACGTATGGTGCTGTTCCCCGACGAGGACCACTGGTGCCAGAAGCCTCAGAACAGCGTGTTGTGGCAGCGTGAGTTCTTCAACTGGTTCGACAGTTGGCTGATGCCCGAGAGCGAGGCCTTCAAGGCCCGTGTCGCTGCCGAGGCTGGTGAGACCCAGCCCGCCGACAGCACTGCTACGAAGTAACGACTTGTCGCCACGAGACAACAAAGGGGTCGCAAATCTGCGACCCCTTTGTTTTTGGCATTCGTCCGAAAAAATGTAACTTTGCAGCAAATATTCGTCCAAAAAAATGTCAAGTTCTGCTTGTTATTCGTCCGAAAAAATGTAACTTTGCAGCAAGTATTCGTCCAAATAATCCCCAACCTTATGAGAGCACTTGTTATTTTGTTCGCGTTATTCAGTTTGTCGGTCTTTGGCAATCCGTTGGAATTGTCGGAGCCTTTTACCGACTTAAGTACTGACACGATTGTAGCCGACTCGTTGCATCAAGAGGGCTATGACGACTACCGCATGTTTGGACGTAGTGCCTTCCACGACGACTTGACGCCACATTTCACCTTGTTTGTAGGTGGCGTGTTCGGCGGATTCGGACCCGGCATGGGCAATCATGGCTCGTCCTACGAATTTGGGTTGCTTAACCTGATTGGTGTGGCCTACTATACCTCGCATAACAACCAACGAATCTCACTGGGTCTCGGTGTGATGAAAAAGAGCATCAACTGCGGCGACGACAACTTCCTATTACACCATGATGACGATGCTGCGACCATTAAAGACTACCCCGAGGGCAGTATGTCGTGCAGTTCGAAAATCAATATGTCCAGCTTAGTCATGCCACTGTTCTACCGTCAACGCCTGTACAAGCGACTCAACATCTATGGCGGTCCCCTTGTGCGTTGCAACATGCGCTGCACTGCCAAGACGAAGTATCAACTCCTTGACGAGCAGGTGGATGAGAAATGGAAAATTTCAAACCTGCGTAGCCTCAACGTTGACTTGATGGCAGGAATAGACTGTTTCTGGTTCGGCATATATGTCAAGTACAGCCCGATGAGCGACATCAAAAATTGCCCTCATTTCAACAACACACTAACCTTCGGCGGCACGATTGCGTTCTAGAAAATAGCCCAAATCGTCGAAGGAGAGAAAAACTTTCATCATTTAAAAAATAGTGGTTGAAATTTAGTGGCTATGTCGGGAAAAAGTGGTATTTTTGTAGGTTGATTTCTAGATGGCATGAAATACCTGAGTTTACCTGACCTGAAGACCCGAATATTACCCTTCTATCTGGCGATGGAGGAGTATGCCGCCCGCATCATGGGCGAGGAGGATATCTTCTTCATGTGGCAGGTTGAGCCGACGGTCATCTTTGGCCGCAACCAGCTGATTGCCAATGAGGTGAACTTGGAGTACTGCCGTGAGCACGGCATCCAGTACTATCGCCGCAAGAGCGGTGGCGGGTGCGTGTTTGCCGACATGAGCAACATCATGTTCAGCTACATCACGCGCAGCGACAATGTCGAGTTGACCTACACGCGCTACACAACCGCGGTAGTATCGATGCTTCGTGCGCTAGGACTTGACGCCAGCAGCACAGGCCGCAATGATATTCTCATCGGCGACCAGAAGGTGAGCGGCAACGCATTCTACCACCTGCCCGGCCGCAGCATCGTGCATGGCACCATGCTCTACGACACGGACATGACGCACATCGTGCATGCCATCACGCCGTCGCAGAGCAAATTGTCGAGCAAGGGCGTGAAAAGCGTGGCAAGTCGCATCACCACCATCCGCCAGCACAGCGACATCTCGCTGGAGGACTTCAAGGCACACGTTCGCCACACCCTGTGCGACGGCGAAATCATGCTCGGTGAGCGGGATGTTGTCGCGGTTGAGCAAATCATGCAGAGCTACCTCACCGAGGAGTTCATTCTGGGCAACAACCCTCGCTGCAACCTCGTGAAACACGCCCGCATTGAGGGTGTGGGTGAACTAGAGGTCAGCCTTGAGTTGAACCGCAACACCGTCACCGGGTTGAATGTAGCGGGCGACTATTTCCTGTTGGGCGACCTGGACGGCGGCCTGATTGACCGTCTGAAAGGCGTCGCCTTCACGCGCGCAGGCCTCACCCAAGCCCTCGAGGGCGTGGACCTGTCGCAAATCATCATGAATTTAAGTACAAATCAATTTATTAACTTTTTAACCGACTAAATCAGAATTATGGCAGACGAAATCAAAATCACCTGTCTCCACGACAAGCATGTAGCCCTGGGCGCACTGATGAGCCCGTTCGCCGGCTATGACATGCCCATCCAGTACAATGGCATCGAGATCGAGCACAACGCTGTCCGCAAGAATGTGGGCGTGTTCGACGTGTCGCACATGGGCGAGGTGCGTATCACCGGCCCTGAGGCCGAGAAATTCGTGAACTACATCTTCACCAACGACATCGCCGGTGCCGAAATTGGCAAGGTGTTCTATGGCATGATGCTCTACCCCGACGGTGGCACCGTTGACGACCTGCTTGTTTACAAAATGGGCGAGAACGACTTCTTCCTGGTAATCAACGCCGCCAACATTGACAAGGACGTGGCTTGGATCAATGAGCAGGCCGCAAACTTTGACGTGAAAGTTGACCACCAGAGCGAATACTACTCTCAGCTCGCCGTTCAAGGACCGGAGGCTGAGAAGACCATGGGCGCCGTCCTTAACTTGGACTGCACCGACCTGACGTTCTACACCCACAAGGAAGTAGAGTATGACGGTGAGACCATCATCGTGAGCCGCACGGGCTACACGGGCGAGGACGGCTTTGAGGTCTACGCCAGCGCCCCCGTTATCATGAAGATGTGGGACCTGCTGATTGCTGCCGGTGTCCAGCCTTGTGGTCTGGGCTGCCGCGACACGCTGCGTTTCGAGGCCGGCCTGCCGCTGTATGGCGACGAGCTTACTCCTGAAATTTCTCCAATCATGGCCACGCTGGGCATGTTCTGCAAACTCGACAAAGAAGGCGGCTTCATCGGCCGCGACGCCTGCGCACAGCAGAAGGCCGAGGGCAGCGCCAAGAAGTTAGTGGGTCTGGAACTGAAGGACAAGGCCATTCCTCGTCACGGCTACGAGGTGCTTGACGGCGAGAATGTCGTGGGCTATGTGACCACGGGTTATCGCAGCATCAGTTGCGAGAAGAGCTTGGCATTTGCGCTGGTCGACCGTGCCGTTGGTGCGCTGGGCAACGAGCTGAGCATCCGCATCCGCAAGAAAGTGTTCCCCGCCACCGTGGTGAAGAAACGCTTCTATCAGCCGAACTATAAGAAGTAAACAGAGCCCCCCCTCAATCCCCCCTAAAGGGGGGAAGTTCTGAGAGGCAGCACAAATATAAAAATATTAATCATAAATAATTCAAAACAAAATGAGTAAGATTATTGAAGGACTCTTTTACAGCGAGTCGCACGAGTATGTGAGAGTAGAAGGCGATTTTGGTTACGTGGGCATCACCGACCACGCTCAGCACGAGCTGGGCAATGTCGTTTATGTCGACATGCCTGAGGTTGATGACGAGGTGGTTGCCGGCGAGGAGTTTGGCGCTGTCGAGAGCACCAAGGCTGCCAGTGACCTGTTCAGCCCTGTCAGCGGCACCGTTGTCGAGGTCAACGAGGCTCTGGAGGACGAACCCGGTTTGATTAACAAGGACGCTTTCGAGAACTGGATTATGAAGGTTGAACTCAGCGACAAGGGTGAGCTTGACAACCTGATGGATGCCAATGGCTATAAGGCCATGATTGGCGAGTGATCACGACATTTATCAGAATCACGAATTATCGATTTTTCGAATGCTCGAACATTCGATTTTTCGAACAACTGATAATTCGTGATTGTTAACTACAAGACTATCAATGAATTTTAAATTTTTCCCGCATACTGAGGAGGATGTCCGTGCGATGCTGAACACTTGTGGTGAGCGTTCGTTGGACGACCTCTACAAGGACGTGCCCGAGGAGCTCGTTCTCAAGCGCGAGTATGCCTTGCCCGACGCGATGAGCGAGATGGACATCCGCCGCTACTTTGAGGAATTGGGCACCTTCAACGTGCCCCTGACCTGCTTTGTAGGCGCCGGTTGCTATGACCACTACTCGCCTAGCGTGGTAAACGACATGATGCGCCGCAGCGAGTTCCTGACGAGCTACACGCCCTATCAGGCTGAGATTTCTCAGGGCACCCTGCAGTACATTTTCGAGTACCAGAGCATGATGACGCAGTTGACGGGCATGGAGGTGAGCAACGCCTCGATGTACGACGGCTGCACCGCCACTGCCGAGGCGATGATGATGGCCGTGAGCAACGCCAAGAAGCGCAACAAGGTGCTCATCAGCGACACCGTGAACCCCATCATCATCCGCGTTGTCGAGACCTATGCCAAGTTCCACGGCATCGTTGTAGAACATATCAAAGAGGAAAACGGCGTGACCTGCCGTGCCGACTTTGAGGAGAAAGTCGCGAAGGACGATGTGGCCGGTGTGATTGTCGCCACACCCAACTTCTACGGCATCCTCGAGGACTATACCGGCTGGGCTGACCTGTGCCATGAGCACAAGACGCTGCTCATCATGAACTGCGTCGCCAGTGCCCTGAGCGTGATCAAGACTCCCGCTGAGTGGGGTGCTGACATCGCTGTCGGTGACGGCCAGAGCTTGGGTATTCCGATGAACTTTGGCGGTCCTTACGTCGGCTTCCTGTGCACGAGCAAGAAACTCATCCGCAAGATGCCAGGTCGCATTGTCGGAGCGACCGTCGATGCCGATGGCAAGCGCACATTTGTCTTGACGTTGCAAGCTCGCGAGCAACACATCCGCCGTGAGAAGGCCACCAGCAACATCTGCTCGAACGAGAGTCTGATGGCGCTATATGTGACCATCTATCTGTCGCTGATGGGCAAGCAAGGCTTGCGCGAGGTGAACGAGCTGGGTTACAGTGGCGCTCACTACCTCGCTGAGAAATTGGTCGAGACCGGCAAGTTCGAGCTCGCCTATCCCGACCAGCCGTTCCTCAACGAGTTTGTCGTGAAGACTGACCTGAACATCGACGAGCTTCAGAACTGGTGCGTGGACGAGAACATCCAGGCCGGTCTGAAACTTGACGACCACCGTCTGCTATTGTGTGTGACCGAGATGCGCAGCAAGAACGAGATTGACGCGCTGATTGAGAGTGTAGAGGATTTCATCAATTCTAACGAAGAGGAGGCATAACACTATGAATAACGTATATTACGGAAAACTCATTTTCGAGTTGTCACGTGAGGGTCGTCATGGATATTCCCTCCCCAAGAATGAGATGAGCGACTACCGCATGGACTTTCTTCCCAGCGCTTTGCTTCGCTCCGAGGCTCCCGCTCTTCCCGAGGTTGACGAGATGACGGTAGTGCGTCACTACACCAATATGAGCAACAACAACTTCGGTGTGGACACCGGCTTCTATCCGCTGGGTTCGTGCACGATGAAGTACAACCCCAAGATCAACGAGGACATGGCCGCTCATCCGTCATTCTGCAACCTGCACCCGCTGCAGGACGTGAACACGGTACAGGGCGCGCTCGAGGTCTACTACAAGCTGCAGGAGAGCCTCGCTGAGCTTGCCGGCATGAAGGAGTTCACGCTGAACCCGTTCGCTGGTGCGCATGGCGAGTTAACGGGTCTGATGGTGATGCGCAGTTACCACATGAGCCGTGGTGACGAGAAGCGCACCAAGGTCATCGTCCCCGACTCGGCTCACGGCACCAACCCCGCCAGCGCCGCCGTGTGCGGTCTGGACGTGGTGGTTGTCAAGAGCCGTCCCGACGGCACCGTTGACGTTGACGACCTGCGTCCGTTGCTCGATGACACCATCGCTGGCATGATGATGACCAACCCCAACACGCTGGGCATCTTTGAGCACTCGATCGCTGAGATTGCCAAGCTCGTCCACGAGTGCGGCGGTCTGATGTACTACGACGGTGCCAACCTCAACCCGATGTTGGGCAAGGTGCGTCCCGGTGACATCGGGTTCGACATCATGCACATCAACCTGCACAAGACCTTCTCGACGCCTCACGGCGGTGGTGGTCCCGGCAGTGGCCCTGTGGGCGTTCGTGCCGGCTTGGAGCAGTTCCTGCCCAACCCCCACGTGGTGCGCAAGGACCTCGACGAGGACACCTATCGCTACGATGTAGAGTTTGGCGACAACTCACTAGGCTCGATTTCGGGCTTCCTGGGCAACTTTGCCGTGATGATGCGCGCCTACACCTACATCCTCACACTCGGTCACGAGAATGTGAAGAACGTGGGTCCGTTGGCCACACTCAATGCCAACTACATCAAGGAGTCGCTCAAGGACGTGTATGAGCTGCCCATCGGCGGTGTGTGCAAGCACGAGTTTGTGTTCGACGGCCTGAAGGACAAGTCCACTGGCGTGACCACGCTTGACGTCGCCAAGCGCTTGTTGGACTATGGCTTCCATGCTCCGACTATCTACTTCCCGTTGCTGTTCCATGAGGCTCTGATGGTAGAGCCTTGCGAGACCGAGAGCAAGGAGACGCTCGACGCGTTCATCGCGGTGATGCGCAAGATTGCCGAAGAGGCAAAGACCGATCCTGAGATGGTGAAATCTGCTCCGCACCACACCCCGGTGCGCCGCCTTGACGACACTTTAGCTGCGCTGAAGCCCGTTGTGACCTACGCTGAGTTAAGCTCAATGGAGAATTAACGAATGGGAATTCTGGGAGGACTGGGAATTCTGGGAGTACTGAGAACTCTGGGAATTCTGAGTTCACCTGATTCCTTGTCTTCCTAAAACTGAAAACAGACATGACATTTGACCTTATAATAATAGGAGCGGGTCCTGGTGGCTATGAGATGGCAGCCGAGGCTGCGCACGCCGGCTTGACTGTAGGTATTGTCGAACGCGACCAGATGGGTGGCACCTGCCTGAACCGCGGTTGCATCCCCACCAAGGCGTTATGCCGCAACACTGAAGTACTTGGCAACCTCAAGGAGGCCGCCTTGTGGGGCATCCAGTCGGAAGGTTTCACCTTTGACTTCGGTGCCGCTATGACGCGCAAGGACGAGGTGGTGACGCAGTTGCGCGACGGTGTAAAGCAACTCATGCAATCGCCGGGCATCACTGCCATCGAGGGCGAGGCGCGCTTTGTCGACGCTCACACCATCGAGGTGAATGGCGAACGTCACGATGCGAAGAACATCGTCATTGCCACGGGCAGCGCACCTAAGGGTTTGCCTATCCCTGGCGCCGAACTGGCCATGACCAGCGACGACATCCTATCGATGACCGAACTGCCCAAGAGCCTGTGCATCGTGGGCGGTGGCGTCATCGGCATGGAGTTTGCCGCTATCTTCAACACCTATGGTGTAGAGGTTACCGTTGTCGAGTTCTGCAAGGAGATCTTGCCACCATTTGACAAAGACATCGCCAAACGCTTGCGTCAGACGCTGGGCAAACGCGGCATCAAGATTGTGCCACAGGCCGGCGTGAAAGCCATCGCCCCGTGCGACGAGGGTCTGACAGTGACCTACGACCTCAAGGGCAAGGAGCAGAGCCTTGTTGCCGAGCGCGTGCTCATGTCGGTCGGCCGTCAGCCCGTTTTGCCCGAAGGCCTTGACACCATCGGTGTGACCGTTGGCCGTCGTGGCATTGAGGTAAACGACCAGATGCAGACCAACGTCGAGGGCGTGTATGCCATCGGTGATGTCAACGGCCGCATGATGCTCGCCCACGCCGCCAGTGCGCAGGGCGAGGTGGCTCTTGCGTCAATCCTGGACAAACCTTGTGACATCCGCCTGGACATCGTTCCCAGTGCCGTGTTCACCGTTCCCGAGCTGTCGATGGTGGGTCTTACCGAAGAGCAATGCGCCGAACGCGGCATGGAGGTGATTGTCAAGAAAGCCTTCTTCCGCAGCAATGGCAAGGCTGTGTCGATGGCCGAGTCTGACGGATTAATCAAAATGATTGTCGACGCTCAAACTCGCCTGATTGTGGGTTGCCACATCATGGGCGCCCATGCCGCCGACCTCATCCAGGAGGTGGTGATGGCTATGAACGCCGATCTCCCTGTCGACCGTCTGGCCCACAGCATCCACGGTCACCCCACCCTTACCGAGGTGGTGATGACCGCCGCCCGCCAGTTCTGACGATATTTGTCGGCAGATGACTAACTCCCCTTCTAGGTTATAGGAGGGGAGTTTTGTTGATTTTTTTGGCGAAATATTTGCAGATGTGAACGATATTGGCTATTTTTGTCTTTTCTTTTCAAACTATTAACCTATGAAGCGACTCGCAGCAAACCTATTCGCCCTGTTCACGTTATTGTGCTTACAGGCTGCTGTACCCGATGGGTACTATAACTCCTTGATTGGTCTGAAAGACAAAGCATTGAAAGATGCTGTCCACACGTTGGCAGCCAACCATACCAAACTTAGTTATGATAATATGTTCAAGTACTATCGTGATACCGACCCTTGGCCTTCGGACCCGACCAAGATTTGGGACATGTACACCAACAGTGGTACGGCGTCATTTTTGTCTAACAACAACTGTCCAAGCGGCATGAGTCGTGAGCACTCGGTGCCAAAGAGTTGGTGGGGCGGTGACAATAATTATGCCTACAACGACCTCATCCACCTTGTTCCTGTCAACGCTGATGCCAATTCAGCTCGTTCGAACTGGCCTTTCGGAGATGTGGCGACTATCGACTGGGACAACGGTGTAAGCAAGCGCGGTACCCCTAGCAGCGGTCAGGGTGGCGGCGCGAGCAAGGTTTTCGAGCCTGATGATCAATACAAGGGCGACTTTGCACGCATCTACTTTTATATGGCTTGTTGCTATCAAGACTTGAACTGGGTTATTGGCGGTGACAACACGATGTTTGACCGTTATGCGACCAACTGGAAGACGCTGAACGCCTGGTCGGTAGAACTCTTGCTACGTTGGGCACGTGAAGACCCGGTTAGTGACAAAGAAATCAACCGCAATGAGGCCGTCTACAGCTGGCAGAACAACCGCAACCCGTTTGTCGACAACCCTGACCTGATGGAGTACATCTGGGGCAACAAGCAGGGCGTGGAATGGGGTGCGACAGAGCCCGAGCCTCCTGTGAATTTGTTTGGTGACTTTAACAACGATGGAGTGGTCGATGTGAGCGACCTGAACATCCTGGTGAACATTATTCTTGGAAGACCAGTAGTAATCGAGAATTGAGAATCTATCCCCTCTTCTACCCTCTCCCCTTAGAGAAGGATCATTGGGGGGCGACGAATCAGCACACCCAAAAACCACTTGACTATTCAAATAGATATGAAAAGGATATTGACAATTATGGCAGTTGCTTGTGCCTTTGTGATGGCTCAAGCCGAAGCATCTGCGGGTTACTATCACTCGTTGCTTGGCAAGACTGGTCAAGCCTTGAAGGATGCGGTCCATGCCTTGACAAAGAACCACACTAAGCTCAGTTACAGCAGTTTGTGGTATTATTACTATGAGACTGACTACATGCCCAGCAATCGCAATCAGGTGTGGGACATGTATAGCAACAACCAGTACTTCTTCGGCACTCAGGGCAATGCTGTGAGCGGCATGAACAAGGAACACTCCTTCCCTAAGAGTTGGTGGGGCGGTTCGTCTGGCAAGGACGCCTACAGTGACCTGTACCACGTCATTCCCGCCGATGCCAAGGCGAATAGCGCTCGTGGCAACTTGCCTTTTGGCGATGTGGCGAGTATCGACTGGGACAACGGTTCGGCAAAAAGAGGCACGCCCCGCAGTGGTCAGGGCGGTGGCTCCAGCAAGGTTTTCGAGCCAGACAACGAGTATAAGGGTGACTTTGCGCGCATCTATTTCTATATGGCATCGTGCTACCAGGACTATGACTGGGCGACAAAAACCATGCTTACCAACTACAACGACGACTGGCGCACACTGAATACTTGGTCCATCGAATTGCTGCTCCGTTGGGCTCGCCAGGACCCTGTGAGCGAGAAGGAGCGTAATCGCAACGATGCCGTGCAAAAATATCAGAACAACCGCAACCCGTTTGTCGACAACCCCGACCTGATGGAGTACATCTGGGGCAACAAGGTGGGCACAGGCTTTGTCGAAGGCGGTGAAGACCCGGGGCCCGGCCCCGGTCCCGACCCACAACCGACCGATGTGGCCACGTTGATTTCTCCCACGCAAGGTACCATTCTTGAGTTTGGCGATGTCGTTGTAGGAGACAGTGCGACCCTCACGCTCTATGTGCGCGGCGAGCATTTCACCTCGCCGTTGACGCTGAAGTGCTACCTGAACCAGTACACGATGTTCTCGTTGTCCACAACGAGCATTGACACCACCGCGCTCAACAGTCTGGAGGGCTACCCATTGGAGGTGACCTACAAGCCCACATCGCTGGGTGAGCATAAGGCCAAGATTCTGTTCAGTGGTGGCGGCATGGCGACTTCGGTGGGCATCCAGTTGCGTGCCACGGGTGTCGAGTCAGTAATCATCTATGATCCAGTAACTGGAGATGTCAATGGTGACGGCACCGTCGACATCAGCGATGTGAACATCATCATCAACCTCATGCTGGGCAAGGCTTCAGAGGAAGAATTTGAGGGCGACATCAACGGCGACGGCGATGTGGATATCAGTGATGTGAATGCAGTGATTAATATTATGTTGGGGAAGTAAGTTCTCGCCCCCCTAAATCCCCCCTAAAGAGGGGGACTTACTGAGTTGGAGAAACATTGAACTCCCCCTCTTTAGGGGGGGCTAGGGGGGCGAAACATTAACTACTATATGATAATAGAATATCTCAGTGGCCCTGTTGTGGGGGCGGTGATTGGGTATATCACCAATGACATTGCCATTCGCATGTTGTTCCGCCCTCGTCAGCCGAAGTATATCTTCGGCTGGCATGTGCCGTTCACGCCCGGCATCATCCCGAAGGAGAAGAACCGCATCGCGGGCGCCATCGGTGATAGCATCAGCGAGAACTTGATGAACCGTGAGATTCTAGAGCGAACGCTGCTCAGCGACGAGATGATTGCCAAAATCAGACAAGCCGTTGATGACTTTGTTGCCACCCAAATGAGCAACGATGAGACAGTTGAGCAATTCGCCCGCCACTATCTAACCGAAAGCGAGGTGGCGGCGCTGCGCGACAATGCCACCGAGGAGGTGAGCAAACTCATTACCCTAAAGTTGCAGGACAGTGCGGTTGGTGCCCGCATTGCACATGCCGCGACCGAACATGTGGTGGAGAAGACACACCATAGCATGGCAGGCCGATTGGGTGCCGACAAACTGCTGGGGGCATTGTCCATCCCTATCGAGAAGCTCCTGGCCAAGCACATCAATGAGGTGTTGCAGACACATTCGGGCGAGATGGTTTCACAGATGATTGATGATGAGGGCGCAAAGTTGGTGAACATGCCGATGCGCCAACTCATGGAGGGCCACGAGGAACAGGTCGAGCAAGCTAAGGACGGCATTATCAGTGTCTATCGTACGGTCATTACCGAGCGGTTGCCACGCATCCTCGAGGCGATTGACATCAGCGGCATCGTCGAGCGTCGCATCTGTGAGATGGACATGGAGGAGGCTGAGGGCATCATCATGCAGGTGATGCACAAAGAGCTCCGTGCCATTGTGTGGCTCGGAGCCCTGTTAGGTTGCATCATGGGGACAGTGATGACGATAATCAATGCATAAGGGAGCCCACCCAGTCCCCCCTAAAGGATTCGCCCCCCTAAATCCCCCTAAAGAGGGGGACTTACTAAGTTGCTTCAAAACGTTACTTCCCCTCTTTTGGGGGGCGACTTAGTATTTGCCGAGCATGATGTTGATGACGACATTGACATCGCTCACATCGACCGTGTCATCATCATTGATGTAGCATCGACCTTCATAATTCTCAGCTTGATCCCTGCCAAGCATTACATTGATGAGGATGTTGACATCCGACACATCTACTGTGCCGTCGACGTTGATATCTCCAAGCTGTGGCTCGATAAAAAATGCCTCAGTATAGATTTGGCTCCATACCGCTCTATCGTCGCCTACCATCCATGAGAGCGCATGGTCACCGGCAATCAGACTCGACACATCAATCCCAACCACACCCGTGAACGTTTCGCCCTTATTTGCCTGGATATCACAAATCTGGGCATTGTCCACATCGTCATCAATCCAATACATATATCGAACGATACTCACCTGTTGAATATCCTCCACGTCAAGAATAACGAAATATTTCGTTATGGTACTACTCCACAGTCCCGCATCGTCCTTGACTCGCATGGTGAGTGAATGCAATCCCTCCGACAGATTTGACAAATCAACAGTAGCCACCGACTCGCCTAGAATCTGCGCATTGCAGATGTCATTGTCGAACCAGAATTGTCGGGCCACAATCGTAGTACCCTCCACCTCATCGGGAAGAGTGACAAAGTACTTGGTTACCGCACCGCTCCACAAGCCTTCGGAATCCTTTACTTGCATGGTGAATGCATGAAGGCCTCTTGACAGACTCGACACATCGATGCTGGCTCCCGAAGGACCAAGAGACTGGGTCGTGCTGATGTCATGGTTAAACCAATAGACACACTCATCCAGCGTCTTTTGCTGTGCCATCGCCGCAGTACATAGCATGGTGGCAGCAACAAGTATGATACTTCTGAATGTATTCATAGCCATTGATGTATTAATGTTTACAGAGGCCGTGTTTATTGTCTCACTTCTGCTTCGTATGTCACATTGAGTGTGTTGCCATTGACTTCAAGATCGAGGCTCTTCACTACGGGCGTAGCCGGCACCTTGTTCCAGCCCAGTCCACCTGAGGGGCCCACTGGGGTACCGTCGGTGCCAACATAAGTCTCGGGGGCAATCAATTCAAACGTGCGGTTTTCGGTATAAGATGCATTGGTTGCATCGGCAAAGAGGCTTCCAGGATTCACTGTATAGCAATTTTCGTATGTGACACCTATATCGGTGCTCCACCCACTACTCACGCAATTTTTCACAACGCAATTCTTACCTGTTGATCTAGGCGAGCTATAGCCTCCGCCTCCAAGCAGCATGCAATTGGTCCAAGTAAAAGCAGAATAATTCATTTCATCTGCTCCACTACTACCATTATTATAATAACTGCCTATGATGCTGTGGTCCAACAAGACATTGCTCTGTGTACTGAAGATAAACACTTTATTTACAATGTAGCAATTGGCGACAAGCAGTCCATTGGCAATAACCGTTTTTGTACCTTTTATAGAATTGAGCTTGCATTGCAAGATGTTGACGTTCTCTACATTGCTATTGAAAAGGAGGTCACTAACAACACAACATTTCTTCATGGTGAAATTCTTTAACTGGGCAGTCGTGGAATTACTGATATTCGCAGCATACACATTTGCAGTGAAGTAGAGCCCTTCAAGTTTCACATCAGATAGGATCGCGTTTGCGACTCCAATATATACATTACCATTGATGGTAGTAATGGCAGTACCTGTCTCTGTGTTTTTTTCAAACCCTGCGCCATAGATTGTGACCGACTTAGTGATGTTTGTCGCCGTGAATGTTCCATCCGAAAGCGTGATTACGTCCCCGTCAACAGCTGCATTGTGCGCCTGGGTAAGGGCAGAAGCACCCTTAAAGACCGATGTTGTGTTCCCGTGCTGCAAGGTGGCAGTCATCACGTCACTTTGCGCCCACATCGCCACCGTGATGGCGGAAAAGGCCAGCATAAGTAATAATTTTTTCATAACTCAATTAGGATTATTGTTAGTAAAATGTGAATAGACATTTCGCAAGATTGTTTTCGCGATAAAGCACGACAAAAACTGCATTGCAAAGATACAGGCTCCTTGGCAAACACAGCGATAATGCCCACGAATTAGGACTAACAATAACGGTTGGTGTTAGTGTTTTTCAGTTTTTGGTAGTTGTTTCATGGTTTTTCAACCACTCCTTGGGCGTGCTTCCGGTGACGGCCTTGAAAGTCCTGAAGAACGAGACCTCGCTGGCGAAACCAGCCTCATGTGCTACCGTCATCAACTTCATGTCGGGATGTTCGGTGAGCATCTGCTGGACATATTCCACCCTATATTTTGAGACTAACTGCAGGAACGAGCATCCCAGTTGGTCCTTGATGTATTTTGAGAGATTTCTGTCGGGAACCTGTAGTGCCCGTGCCACGTCGGCAAGTCGCAGGTCGGGTTGAAGGAAGAGTTGTTCGCGCTGCATGAGTTCGTGCAACCGCTGTGCCAGTGCCTCGTTGTCGCCGATATCGTTGTCGCCGGTCTCATCGGGAGCGCTATCATCACCCGTACTGTCGTTAGTTTTCCTTGCCTTGATACTTCTCCTATAGAACACCTCGACCAGCAGTGCCAATGCGACCAGTGCGCCCAAAGCAATGACAACCCAAAGCCAACGAGAAGCGCCAACTTGCTTTTCGCCCTGCCCCACCTTGATGAGCATGGCCAATGCCAGAGGCGCGAAGTTAGAATCCACAATGCCTCCTGTGAGCAACAAGTCGCCCTCGGGTGTCAATATCATAGCCTCATCGGCCAATGAGTGGGACAACGGTTCGGTATAGTACAACGTCATGGTCGCAGGCTGTTGCAGATAGTCTACGGCAAGGACATAGAGTCGATTGCTGGCCCCAAATCCCTTGATATACGCCCGACCGGTGGATTGGTCTGCGACAACCCGGGTCCGCCAGATA
>JAEEGL015088226.1_pt1 | contig 20067 bp, 22 predicted proteins | sample 9134231 | NCBI WGS metagenome assembly JAEEGL01 (sample SAMN16246548, study PRJNA631951) | gut metagenome | biome: gut microbiome; feature: rumen; material: fiber-attached | host: Bos | place: Iran: Karaj | collected 2018-10
ACCAATTAAGCCAAATCTTAGAGATGAAATTATTACTAAAGAAATGATTTAGAATGGTTAGAAAATACTCAAATTATCTATTTTTGTCCATTGATATGATTTAAGCTTTGTTAGTGTTTAAGTTCCGAAATCACGTTGTTAAAAGTCTTTTTGTGGACATTTATGTTCCCGAAACCGTACATTTCGGACTTTTTAACTCATCCAATTTCCGACTTTTTAAATCGGCAAAAGCTGGATTGCTTCGGGCATTCGCCCTCGCAATGACTGTAAAAGAACAGTCGGTTTGAGAATTTTTGACAGAAAATTTGAGAACTATTTAAAATTATTAAGGTCGTTTTGATAATTATAGATTTCTATAAGAATGATAAAGGGGGAAATAGGAGAAAGAGTGGCTGTGTGTTTGGAATATAGGCTTATTGATTAAATTGACAAAAATGGGAAAAATGTCCGTTTTCTGTCCTCAAAAGTGACTATGAGTTTTTAAATTTTTAATTTTTGTTTGGATGTATTACCTAATATATTTGAGTTTTAGCCATTTAATAAAAAGTGCAAGAAAAGTGACATTTCGTCAAGGAGGAACTCAAGGAGGAACCAAGTTCCCCCTTAAAATCATCATCATACCGATTTCAAGAACCTGATTAAAGTCAATAATAGCAATATTTCCAAGATAAAAATATGCCTCAAATGCATATTTTTATATAATTTTAGATAATTATTAACAGAAATTAGTGCAAAATTTTTGCTAAAATCGGACATTTGTCAAGAATTATGGAGTTATAAAAGATATTTATCCATTTTACAAAATGTATAATATACAGTAAGAATTTCCTGCTGAAAAAATTTATCAGACATTTTATCTTCAATCCAAGCTTTTGTGTTATCAACGGACAATGAAACTTTACCTCTACAAAAATTATTAGAGAAAATTTCATACGCAGTATTAAGCTTATTTTCAAAAGTTGCATCCGGATGTTTTTTTTCTATAAATTCCTTAATATATTTAATGAAAATATTATAATCTTTGATTATAGAACGAAAGTACTCAGAGCCATTATCATAATAAAAAAGTCTTTCCATATATTCATCAGCAGGTCTGAACATATTAGGTCCTGTTCCAAACATCCAATCAAAAGAAACATTATATGTATCACAGAATAATTTCATTTTTTCTTTGCTTAATTCTGTTTGTCCGGTTTCTACTTTACTTAAATATTGTTTTGATACACCTAATTGGTCTGCAACTTCTTGCTGAGTAAGTTTAAGTTTATCTCTTATAAGTTTAATTTTTTCATTTTCGTACATTTGTAAACCTATGTGTTGACAACTAATAAAAAATAATTTATAATTTGATTAAAATATAACATGTAAATTTATATAAATCAACATATTAGTTTACAAATATGTCTAACTAAATATATAAATTTACATCAACACAAAACTTAAGAAAGCAGCTTTATACACTCCAATTAGTCCTGAATTAGAGCTAATATGTAGTGTGATATAAAGTGCGATTTTTCATACCCGACTTCAGGAGGTCGTAATATAAATGCAAAACTGGATATCAGTGAAAGACTTAGCAAATATACAAGGTATTACCCCAAGAGCCGTAAGAAAAGCCGTCAATCAAAATAAATATATAAGCAGATTGGTTGACGGCGAAAAAGGCTCAAAGTATGAAATTTTGGTTCAATCCTTGAGTGAAGATACGCAAAATTTAATCGACTTTGAGAAAAGTAAAAACAAAATTGAGAAACAACGGGAACCGATTTTAAGAAAAAATAAGCAGGTTCCGCCTCATGCTATCCAAATAGCTCTTGCTCGGTATGACCTTGTAAACCTATGGGTTGATTATAAAAATTCGCAGACAAATAAAACCGAAGCCGGAAAAGATTTCATTACAGCATACAATGTCGGGAAATTGTATCCGATTTTATTTAATGTAGTCGGTAAAGTTTCTATCGGAACAATTTATCGCTGGCATAAAAAATTACAAGCAAAATCCGATTACAGATTACTTATTCCAAATTATGATTATGGAGAAAAAGAATGTACTGCAAATTTAACACCCGATGAGGAGCTAATTTTTAAATCACTTTTATTATCTCCAAATAAAATAAATATCGGTAAAGCAACAAAACTTACAAAATTTATTCTGGGAAAACGTGGAATCGAATCCACATCATGTGAAAGAACATTCAGAAGATATGCCGATAACTTAAAACGCAGCCATTATGACGAATGGATATTATCAAGAGAAGGACAAAAAGCTCTCCGAGATAAAGTTCAGCCATATATAACAAGAGATGTTTCTCAACTGGAAGTCGGAGATGTATTAGTAGCTGACGGACACCGACTAGCCGTTCAATGTATAAATCCTTTTACCGGCAGACCATGCAGACCGACTTTAATAGGATACCTTGATTGGAAATCTACAGCATTAGTCGGTTATGAAATTATGCTTGAAGAAAATACTCAAGCTATATCTTCAGCATTAAGAAATGCAATTATTAATTTAGGCAAAGTTCCTAAAATTTGTTATCAGGATAACGGCAAAGCTTTTAGAGCAAAATTCTTTACCGGAGATTTTCAAGAAAGTGGAATTAACGGATTATTTAATAAATTAAATATTACTGCCGTATTTGCACAGCCCTATAATGCCAGAGCAAAAGTTATAGAAAGATTTTTTAGAGAACTTCAAGACGGATTTGAAAGACTACTTCCATCGTTTATCGGTTCCAACATATCCGATAAACCTGCATATATGAAACGTAACGAAAAATTTCATAAAGCTGCACATAATGAATTTATTCCCACCATCGAGCAATTAACCAAAATGCTTGATTGTTATATAGAATTTCATCAAAGTCTTGAATGCCCAAATATTAATGGTAAATCAATTGGCGAAGTTTTTGAAGATGGCAGAGGTAATGGTATTGATATAGAAGAACTTGATGATTTAATGATGAGCAAAGAAATCAAAAACATAAATCGTAATGGAATCAGGTTCTTAAAAGCAGATTATTACAATGAATGTTTATATGGTCTGAAAGGTAAAGTAATAATAAAATACAGTTTATCAGATTTAACAAAAATAAAAATATATACCCTGAAAAATGAATTTATATGCACAGCAGAAAGAATTGCTCCGATAAATCCGATGGCGGAATATTTTGGTAATGTTAAGGATCAAGAAGAATTAAAATTCAAGCTTCGCCAACAAAAAATATTAGAAAAACAAACTATACACAAAATTAAAAAATATCTGAAAACAGAACACATAAAACCTTTGGAATGGCAAAATATTCCGCAGATAGAAAATAAAACTACTGATATTATTAAAAACTCAAACTCTGAACCTGAACCAAAAGACGGCAGACCTGAATTTGAATCAAGATGTGAAAGATATGAATGGCATTTGAATAACGGATTTGCTAATGATAACGATGTTGTTTGGTTTAAAGAATATGAACAGACTGACGAATATAAGCAGATTTACGGAGGAAGAACAAATGCAAGCTAAATTTCTAATGACTAAAAATGTGAAAAAGTTTGTAACTTTGGTCAATAATTTAATAAACAGAGCTGAAGGTGTTCCGGGAATGGCACTAGTTTATGGTGAGCCGGGACTCGGGAAATCTAAAGTAGCCTTATGGTGGTCAGCAAACAATGACGGGATTTTAATAACTGCAAAAAAGACAATGAGTCCGCATTGGCTGCTTGAAGAAATTGTTAAAGAAGTTGGCGAAACACCTTTATACAAAAGTTCTGACTTATTTGACCAAGTTGTAAAAGCTTTAATTAAATATCCTAGAGTTATTATTGTAGACGAAGTTGATTATCTCATATCAGATAAAGATACAGTTGAAATACTCCGAGATATTCATGACAGAACACATAACCCGATTGTTTTAATCGGTATGAATTTTGCCGATAAGAAATTAAAACGCAATACTCATTTATATGATAGATTTTCAGAAATTTTGCATTTTGAAACATTTACAGCTAACGATATTGATATGTTTTTGAAGGAATTATCAGAGGTAAAATTTACCCCCAAAGCAATTGACTATATACATCAAACCGGAAATCGTTTCCGACAAATAGTTAAATTAATAAATAAAGCAGAAGAGATGGCTGCTACAAATGATTTAAAAGAAATAACATTAGAAATGGTTATGAAGATAACCAGAAAGGACCTTTTATGACAAAAAAGAAAATATGCTATTTATCCCGAAAATTAAAAGCATTTACCTTTGAAGAACTTTATGTTCTCTCAGAAACACCAAAAGATGAATTAAAACAAATCCTGCAAACTTTGGTCAAAGAAAATATTTTAAAGAAAACTTCACAGGGGTATGTGTATTGTGAATTTGATTATATTCCACCACCTGCTGAACCAACAGTCAAAGCCGAGTCCGTTAAATTTGTAAGAGATGATGATTATATCAAATTCAAAACAAAAGCTGTTATACCGGATTTTATTTCTGCAAAAAATTTATCAAATGAAGAATTAGAGAAGATTCCGGAATATAACTTAAGGACATATTATAAATATTTACACCTTCTTAAAATAACCAATGGATTATACGGAAACAAATTAAAAGAATTTATAAAGGAATATAACCTGCAAAATCCAATGGAGCCTACAAGCTATCAATCGGTTATTCGTAAAAGGAAAGCATATGTAAAATTTGGTGATGTAGCATTAGTTTCAAAATACGGACAAATAAGGAAACCTTATTATCCTGATATGCCAAAATATTACAAGATATTTAAGGAATATTACCTAAAACCTTACTATTACACAATAGAACAATGCAGACAAAAAGTTGCACAGAAGTTAAGAATACCGATACAAAAATTACCAAGTGGTATGAGTTTTCGCAGGTGCTTATATAAAGAAATGAGTCTTGAAGAAATTCACGAATTAAGGAGCAAACTATGTTTTTAAAAAAGCGAGCAAATGCAATAAAAAAAGCAATGCTATACAAACATACCAACCAAAAGAAAATTGCACAGCACTTGGGCATATCTGAATCTTACGTTACAAGACTTATTAACGGCGAACGATATTACAGAGAATTTGAAATATTTATACGATATGAACTCGGTGTCAGTTATACAAATTTTAGATAAAGGAGAAAATTAATGAAAAATAAAATACAAGAAAAAAAAGAATTATTTTTAAATAAAAAAGCAGAATATGACAAAATCAGACACGATGATAATGATTTATGCGAAAGGTTAAATGCTGCCGAAGAAAACATTGTAAGCCTGCAAGAAGAAATGGATGGTCTAAAACAAAAAAGACCTGCAATGTTAGCTGATAATGAAGATATCACAGCTTTGAATAAAAGACTAAAAGCAATTGAAGAAGAAATTGAAATAAATAAAGATACAATTACCGGAATAACCGCCAAACGTAAGTCTATGCATAATCCTATTCTTAGCTTACGACAAGATGTTAATTCTGAATTCCAAAATTATATAAAAGCAATTCTTACAAATCTGAGAAAAGACTATATGAAACTTGCGCCAAAACTTGCCGAAATATTAAAAGATTATATTGCACTTGAAACTATACGTGATGGAGACGGAACAAATTATGCGTGTTTTAACATAGATGATATAAAATGTTTGCCAAATTTTGACGATGAAAAGCACCCATTATTTAAATACCAATATTATGGAATTGCCAGAGAAAACAGAGAACATGTTAGAGAAAAATATGACATACCTGATTATTATGTTCAACGTGTAAGTTTTACGGATTATATTAATGACTAAAAATAAGCCCCTATAACGGGGTTTTTTTTTGCCAACATATATTTTATCATTCCCCACTTAAAAAATTAAAATTAAAAGAATTTAAACGACTTTTAAACAGGGTTTGATGTGTCTTTAGAAACTAAATTTTCGTGGTCAATAAAAAATGCATTTATCAAATCTGCTTCCCGATGCAAATATTTTACTATTGGTGCAAGATTATAACATTCTTCTTTATCAGGCTGTGTTTCGCAAAAATAATCTACTACAACTGCAATATTATAAACTTCTTCTGCCCATTTGCTTAACTGCTTAAATTCTTTCGGTGTAATATTCAATCCGACATTTTCCATAAAAACCTCCTTTATGCAGAAATACATTAGCTTGAAAGCAAATAAAAAGCATTCAAATCTTTACATAACAACACATTTTAAGGATATTAGACTACGTTTAGAATCTCGAATAAAATAAATTATTGTTTATATTTTGCAAATTAAAATTCTGCTGTTGTAGATTATTATTTATATTCTGTAAATTATTATTCATCTGCATTTGATTTATACTTTGTATTCGCTGAATATTAATCATTCTTTCGTTTTGATCCAAAACAGCTTGCCTATACATATTTTCCTGATGCATTTGTTCTTGCTGCATTAATTGTTGGTTAAGTGTATTTTGTTTAGATATTACTGATGTAAAGCAAGCAGATAATTCACTTCCAGTATAATTTTTTATACAATCATTAGTTGATTTAAAAAATTTGTCTTGTCTTTCAATCCAATACATATCATTACCATATGAAGCAACCGGTGATATTATTTCAACCCAATTTGGAGTTTCAATAAATTTCTTAGAGCTTTTAACTGCATTCTGAATTTTTTGGTGTTCTAACACAATAATGGTAGTATTAATTTCAAGCTCAGCAGCACTATCATTTGTTAACTTTCTTGCCTTGTACAAATACTTTATTTTTTCATCATTATTTGTTGTACAAGAAACTGCTCTTAAATAATGCTTTGGATTATATGAATCGATGTCGATTAATCGTTTTGCAACTATGTATGCTTCTTTTATATTTTTTTGTCTATATAAACATCTAAATAAAATTTCTTGTGCTTTAACATACATTTCATCATTCGATTTAACTTGTTTTGAATAGATCATAGCCTCTTTATACATACCAAGATTAAAATAACAATCTGATAAATAATAGTTATAATACGGATAATTAATTCCTAATTTCTTTATCTCTGTTATAGCCTCGTTATACTGTTTTGATGAATATAAATCGTTTACTAACTTTGCATTTATTGCTTTTGGGTTAAAGTTTGGATAAAGAGTTCTAATCTTCTTCAATTCAATTATTGCTGAATTATAGTTCTTTTTATTTTTATTATTAATGTAAATACTATATAATGCAGGCAAGAAATTAGGCTCAATATTTTGGATTCCATTATACTTTTGCTTTTTGTACAACTTATTTATCTTCTTGTATTTCTTCTTTATTGCTTTATCTGTTGTAGGTTTTACTTCGTAAACAAGAGTGTATGGATTAAATTCATATTCTTCTGTCGAATATTTATCCATATGAATATAATCATTTTGTGCATTTACAAATGTGGTATTAAATACTAAAAATATTGTCAATAAAAGCTTTATAAGATTCTTCAAAATAAACCCTCCATGACACTGCCATTTGAAGATTTTTTACCTCTTATATTTGGTTTCTCAGCTGTATCATTTTTGTATTCTTCAGTAACTTTTTCTAACCTTTTTTTACTGGGTGTTATAAAAAATGTTATATTTTCATTTAAATTAGTTTTGCCTTCTCCACGCACTCTTGTACAAGCTTCACAAACCCAATCTCCGGTTACAGTTCTACCATCATCACAAGTAAGTTCTGCTTCCCCTCTTTGTCCTTTGCAAGTTCCTAACCAATAACTTGAAGCTGGAATAAAGGTCACCCAACCTTTCCCCTTACAAGTAATATTACTTGGAGTCGATTTTACTTTTATAATTCCATGTCCCATTAAATCCAAATCAATAGTACCTGAAAAAATTTCATTATAATCATCAAATTTGCCTATTACATTAGCAGTACATGCAGCTAACAATGGTACTGTAATTAATAATAAAACCATTAACTTTTTCATACAAACTCCTATCAGAAAAACATTTAAATATAAATAATAAACTAATTCTATCATAAATTTAACATTTCAACACATTTACTTGAATTAATACCCCCCACAATCGATTAATGTTGATAACCGAAAGGAGTACGATATGGCTGAAAAAGATTATCAATTATACGGGACAAAGATTTTGAATTTAAGAACTCAAGAAATCGGTTTGCTGATTTGCATTTGGCAAAACAAGTTTGCCGATAAAATGGTGGATTTTGCAACCTGCGTTGATAAAACCGGTAAACGATATAACATTGAACTTGATAATATAAGAGGGTTTGAAGATGATTTTGAAAAATAAAAGAACCCGAGAAACTTTGAATATTACGTTAACAGAATTCAAAATCCGTTTTGTCAAAGAGATTAAAATGGAATTTGAAAGCTATAAGCAGACAGAACTGGCAAAGCCATATTTCAGAACCAAAAACATTGATGAATCCGATTTTTATTTTGACTTGCAATGGAATTTCAATCACCATGCCAGTTCTGATTGGTATATTAAAAGTATTTTGTAATAATAATTAACATGCAACTTAATTTTTGCAATATGGGTCAATTTATGCTATTCTTTACATGTTAGGGGATATGGATTTTATGAAAAAAGAAACAAAACCAAAGATTATTTCTTTATTTTCAGGCTGCGGTGGATTGGATTTAGGCTTTGAGTCTCAAGGTTACGAAACAGTATGGGCAAATGACATAAATGAATGGGCAGTAAAAACCTTTAAACGTAATTTCGGAGATATAATAAGTCAAGAAAACATTGAAGACATTGATCCATATACTGATAAGTCTATTCCAGACTGTGATTTGATTTTGGGTGGTTTCCCCTGCCAAGATTTTTCTGTTATTTGGAAACAACCCGGATTGTATGGAAAAAGAGGGAATTTATATAAAAGTTTTTTAAGGTTTATTGATGCAAAAAAACCCAAAGCTTTTGTAGCAGAAAATGTTAAAGGTCTTTTGAGTGCAAATAATAAACAAGCTATTGAGCAAATTGTAAAAGATTTTGAAAGTATTGAGCCTGGTTATGTAGTAAAAATACAATTATATAATTTTGCAGAATATGGCGTTCCACAGTTTAGAGAACGAGTTCTGATTGTTGGCGTTCGTGTTGACACTGGCTTTGAATTCTTCCATCCTGAACCTATGTATGGACCAGAGAAAAAATATCCATATGTAACAGCTGGTGAAGCACTAAAAGGCGTAGAAAAAATTAAGTATAATAATGAGAAAATGAATATTGCACCGAAAACTGTCGAGATGCTAAAACTGATTCCGGAAGGTGGTAATTTTACATCTATTCCAAAAGATAGTCCTTTATATGTAAAGGGCATGATAAGCCATGTTTATAGAAGAATTAAACTTGATGAACCATCAAGAACAATAATAGCAGCAGGTGGTGGTGGAACATGGGGATATCATTATCCAGAACCTCGTCCTTTGACTAATCGTGAACGTGCAAGATTACAATCTTTCCCTGATAACTTTATCTTTGAAGGCTCAAATGCAGAAGTGAGAAGACAAATTGGAAATGCGGTTCCTCCAAAAGGAGTCGAAGCTGTCGCAAGAGCATTAATGCCATTATTCAAAGAAGATTATAATATGATAGACTTGAATAAATTAAGAAATGAATTACGTTCAATGTCTGTAAAGGATAGGTTAGATTATAGAAGAAATCGTAAAGATTTATTGGCTCAAGCATAAGGTAGGTGTCAATGTCGGAATTCTTAATCTCAAACTTACCGCCAATGCGTTCATCTAGTAAAAGAACTTTCGCAAAGTGTTTTAAATCATTATTTGAAGAAACAAATAAAGTTTGTATTGCTACTGGCTATATCTCAACAGATGCACTAACTGAATTAAAAAGTATTGCAGAAGCAAATAATAAGAGTATTGTGCTAGTTATTGGCATGCATTATTTTGAAGGCATGTCAAAAGTACAATTTCAAGCAGCAAATTATTTGAATGAATTTTTAATAAATAATTCTCTTGGTGGAGTATATATTACAAATACATTTAAGTTTCATGGCAAATTGTATACTTTTCATAATAATAGTGATGTTGTTGCTGGTATTTTAGGTTCTTCTAATTTAAATAGTATTTTAGATAATCATTCAAACTACGAAACTGATATATTGCTTGATAATAAAGCAATTATTGCCGAAATGGATGAATTTATTTCCAGATTAATTGATAAAACATGTATTTCAATATCAGATTGGCACCCAGAAAGATTTTTGATAAATAATTCTTTGTTAGAAGGTCATGAAAATGTCAAACTTTGTCCATCTGATGAAGTTGTTCAAATTGTTTCTAACACAACCTCAGTAGAATTTGATATTCCAATAAAACCTTATGAAGAAGCACCAAGAAGTAATGTAAATGCTTATTTTGGAGAAGGACGTAAAAATCAAAGAGGATTTGTTCAGCCAAGACACTGGTATGAAGTCGAGTTAATTGTTCCTAAAACAATTACAGATGACCCTAATTATCCTAAAGCCGGATATCCACTGACTGAAAGTATAATTACTGTCTATACTGATGATTGTTGGAAATTTGATTGTAAAATAAGTGGAACTAATAGTAAAAACTTTAGATCTTGTGATGATTTGAAAATATTAGGAAAGTGGATTAAAGGACGCTTAGAAAATGCAGGTGCATTAGAAGTTGGAAAACCTTTAACAAAAGCTGTTTTGCAGTCATATGGAAGAGATAGTATAAAAATGAAAGGTACTAATAATCCTAATGTATGGTATCTAGATTTTTCTTCTAGGAGTATATAATGACTTTTGTTGAAAGCTATTTAAATCAGGTAAAGAATGAAGAGATTAGGAATTCTGTCTTGCAAACCATACAAGATGTTGTTCCGGAATATATAGAAAATTTTTCTTTTCGTGAACACGTAACGGGGTTGCTACTGGGTAATGTACAAAGTGGTAAAACTGGTCAGATATTTGGTTTAATATCTGCTGCTGCAGATGCTGGTTTTAATTTATTTGTTTTATTAACAACGGATAGCGTTTATCTTCAAAACCAGACTTTTAAACGTGCAATCAGAGATCTTATTGACTTTGAAATTTGCGATGAAAATGACGAAACAAGATTTTTTGAAACAAAATTAAGAAAACCAACTTTAATTGTTTTAAAGAAAAATACTCAAATATTAAAAACATGGAAAAACAATATAGCCTCATCAAAATATTGTGAAGGAGCTCCTTTGTTTATAATTGACGATGAAGGCGATGCGTCATCTATGAATACAAAAGTTAATAAAAATCAACAAAGTGCGATATATCGTCATTTAATCGGAATGAAAAAACTTGCTGCAAGTAGTATTTATTTACAAGTTACCGGAACACCACAATCAATAATTTTGCAAACACAAAAATATTCTGAATTAAAGCCGTCATTTGCATATTATTTTAAACCTGGTAGTGGATATATGGGCGGTGATTTCTTCTTTAGTGATCCTGAATCCTATGTTATAAGATTAACAAAAGAAAATGAAGTTGAGGACGTTAAAAACGAAGATGAATATATCTCTGAGGGTTTACAAAAAGCTATATTCTGTTTTCTTGTTGCAGGAGCACATATTATGTTAACAGGCGGAAATGTATGTAATTTTTTAGTACATCCAAGCGTCAAAATTAAAGCTCATAATGCAGTAAGACAAAAAATTGCAGAGTTTCTTAATACATTAACTCATTCAGACGAAGAAGAATTAATTAATGAGCAGATAAAAAATGCTTGGTTAGATTTGCATAGCAGTAAACCTGATATAAAATCATATGAAGAAATCAAAGATTATATACATTCAGAACTATTAAACGAAACATTATCCTCAGAGAAAGACGAATGTAAAATTCAATTAATAACAATGAATTCTAAAAGTAGTCAAGATATATCTTATGATAATGGACTTAATATAATCATAGGTGGAAACAGTCTTGGTAGAGGTGTAACATTTGAAGGATTACAGATTGTTTATTATTCAAGAACGGCAAAGGTACCTCAAATGGATACATATTGGCAACATTGCAGAATGTTTGGATACAATCGAGATAAAGGATTACTTCGTATATTTATATCACCATTGTTATGGAAGTTATTCAGGGATTTAAATATATCAAATCAAGCATTGATAGACCAAATTACAAATAATAATTTAGATAATATCAATTTACTTGTTCCAAAAGGAACTAGAGCAACTAGAAAGTGCGTTGTAAGAAGTGATGCTCTTATTGATATTGTTGGAGGTGCGAATTACTTCCCAAATTACCCAAAAGATAGTAAAACATTAGAGCTAGATAATATGCTTACTGATTTTGATCAGAATCAGCCAGTATATGAGGTAAAAATAGATTTTCTTATTGATTTACTAAAAAATTTAGAAAGTGAGCAAATTGCAGAATGGGATAATAATAATATAATTTCCTGCTTACAAGCATTAAATGGAACAAACTATAAAAAAGCAGCATTAATAGTAAGACGTGAACGTGACATTAAGAAAGGAACCGGAACTTTACTTTCTCCTAATGACAGAGATTTAGGCAAAAGAATTGTTGATAAACCGATTCTTACATTGTATCGTATAAAAGGGCAAAAAGAGAAAGGTTGGAATGATAAGCCATTATGGATTCCAAATATAAAATTCCCGGATGGAATAGCTTTTTGCAAAACTATTAATTAAAGTAATTCTTTTAAATCATCTATTTCAACAGATTCGAATTCTACATCTAGTATGTTTGTGAATTTTGAATCTCTTTGATAATTTCTTATAACAAATGGTTCATCCTTACTTTTTTTGCTATCTTGAATCTTTTTAATTTCTTTATCTATAATTTTTACTACTTTTTTAAAATATGAATAGAATAATTTTTCTTTCTCTTCACTTTCATCTTGTGATATATACGCGCCACGCATAATCATTCTTCTTAGTATGGTATTGGAAATCTCTTCATCTGAGTATTTCTTTTTTAATAGTTTCACAATACCCCAAAGTATGTGATATTTGAATTTTTCAGAATATATATCTTCCTTATTTTCATCCATTTTATATTTTGGTATTTTTAACTTTATATATTCCATAATGTAATAACTACCTAGTAATTTATAAAACTGTTCATCTGATAGAATTTGTTCATTATCGCCAAAAACAGTATTATATAAACCAGAATCAGAATTGTCCCACATCTTTTTGATTGATTCATTTAATGTATGTGGTTCATAAAAGGCACTATAATAACATTTACCGAGATCCTTCATTGTTACATATTTATTCCCTCTAACAGACTGCATTCTTTTTCTCTTGTATAATAAATCTGTAGTAAAAGGATATTGCAATCGATATTTTAATTTACAATCTTTAAATTTTCGTTCTATTTGTATTTGAATATTATCGTTGCTTCTAAAATCAGATACTTGTATAATTGTTTGATTATTATTGTTAGTAACGATTTCTTCACATAAATGATTAGACTTACCATATTTACCTGCAGAAATAATACGGAATAAAACCTTTACTTTTGACAGATTTGCATCATTTTGACACTTTGCAATTGTTGTAACAGTTTGTGCTCCATTTATAATTTGCAGTTTATTACATGTTAAATACGATTCATCATCTGATAAATCAAAGCTTTCACAAATACCTGTAATGCCATTATTATAATAAAAGAAATGTTCTGGCTCGTTTTTAATAGTTTCTTCCATTGCTTTATTCACTGCATTACGCCCTAACCATGAACGTATATTTAAATTAAATAGCCTTTCCATGCAATCATTTCTTAAATAAAGTTGTTTTAGCTTACTACCTTTTTGTGTAATCAAAATAGTTGGATGCTCACTTCCCAATTCATTTAATACTTGTACATCTTCTTGACCTAATATAAATTTTACGGTTTCAGGTGGTAATTCTCCACTTGAATCAATCGTTTTTTTATCCTGCCTCAATTCAGGAAAATCTTTTATTATTAGTTCTATATTATTAAATAAATGATTTTTATCTAAATACAAATTCTTATCATCATCATTAATTCGTTCAGATGTAAGATAAATAAGTTTAAAATTTGGATGTTGTATTTTCTTAATTTCAGAAATGAAAGATTTAAGTTTATTATTAGCTGTTTTATAGAAATATTCAGACATAACATTATCTGGAAATGCAATCAATGAATCTATGTATTCTCTCCCGCTATATCCATATTTTGATTGTATAACATATACATCACTACCATCTATAAGTATAAAATCACAGCCTTTATCATTTTTCCCATCAGTAGTACAAATATCTAATAAACCTTCTTCAATAGCATCGTCATCTACGTCATTTAATTTAATGAAAAAATTATATAAGTAGTATTTTAGAAAAGCTTTACCTTTATGAACGGAACTAGCATTATTTACTTCATTTGCAGTTTTTAATTTTGTGTATCCTAAATCAGTCTGTAAGATGTGTAACATTCCTTCTAATATAATTTTTTTAAATTCTTCGTTTTTGTTATAACCCATTTTATGACTCCTGTATGTAAATCATATCATGAATTAAAAAAATAATGCTTAAGTTTTTTCTCAATTCCTCCTGTCACTTTTTCTCAATATCGTTGTCAGTTTACAATAATCTGAAAGAACTCTTAATATTTTTAATTCAGAATTAGATAATTTATATACAATAATATAACTTTTAAATACATATGTATAAATATCGCCTTCTTTAAATTCATAACGATATCTGCCAATTTTAGGATAAATTGATAAATTAACAAAAGTTCTCTTTAACTGAACCGTAAAACTTGCAGATGCAACTTTATTATCTTTTGCTATATATTCTCTTATACTCTTGATATCACATTTTGCTTGGTCTGTGATTTTAACTTGCATTAGTTCTATCTTCTTCTATTAACTCATCCATAAACGCAAGCCCGTCAGATAATCTTCCAGCCCCTACATCATCCAATCCTTTTTGAACATCATCTTTAAATCTTTTTAAAACATCTTGCGGTATTGCACGTTCGGTTGAAATAATAATACTCAAGTTTGCATTAATTGCATCGCTCAAAGTACTATAAATACCTGCTGCAATTTGGCTTTGCAAAAATTTTTCATTATCCGGTGATAAAGATATATCCATAATGAACTCCAATATTATCTTAATTATATCAAATCTATAGAGTAAAAACAATCTTATTGTTTTTATTGTTTTGTTAACAAAACTTAATATTGTTAAGTTAATAGGACGGGTTTTAACCCGACAATAACTTTTGAGTGCAATTATTAGGACAAAAAGTTCAATAAAGCGGACATTTTTGTTACCAAAATCGGACTGTCTTGGATTATTGGCGGTTCGCAAGTTTTCATTCGCTTTATTTCTCTTACGAGAATAAGTCGCTCATTTCAACTTCCTCACTAGGGTGAGTTTCGCTAACGCTCACTCTTGCCAAAATCCGCATTTCGGACTTTTTAACTCATCCAATTTCCGACTTTTTAAATCGGCAAAAGCTGGATTGCTTCGGGCATTCGCCCTCGCAATGACATAAAACACTTCCGACCAAATGTCCTGAAAAAAGGTACCTAGTGTCTTTAACAATAATTAAGACTCCCTTTCGAGAGCCTTAAAATGGCGGAGACACTGGGATTGTCTTGAGTTGCTCGCATTAAACGTGCCTTTCACAATGTAAAATAACAGTTGGTTTAAGAATAAAGAACAACGGATTTGATTATTAGCTTTAGCAAAAGACCTTAGCAAAAAATTTTTTTATGAGGTTTATGTTATTATAAGCTTATATAGGAGTACACTGTGCAAGTTAACACATTTCCGACCATCAACAAACATTTGACAAAGGTTTATATATTTATGGAGTGTCATTCCTATACAGATTTATTTAGGGAGAAAGTGTTTAAAATATGAAAATCCAAACAACTATTGACAAGATTGCTAATTACTATCCGGAACAATCCTTTAAAGCAAATATGTTCAAACTCAAGGATTCAAAGCCCATTTCCGGTATAATAACAAATTTTTCACACGGGGCATCAGAAATACACTCAAAAGGGGATTATGAACAATTTATCAAAGATTTTGAATCAAAATATATTGAACGCCAAAAAGCTAATTTTGAATATATGATAACAAATAATCTTTGGGCAGGAATAAATAGTCTCATTAAAAACTTAAATTATGGCTTTTTTATAAACAAAAAAGAAAACCGAGAAAATTATTGTAAACTATATGGCCAACAAGATATTAAATTTGAAAATATATTTGTACAGTTTGCTAATTTTTTAAAGCAGTTATCAAACAATATATTTTCGCACTTAACCCTAAAAAAAATATTAAAAAATAAAGGTATAATTGACGGTAAAAAAATATCGCAATACGAAATATCTAAAATAATTTCAAATAACAAAGACCCTGAACTCAGAAAAAAAGCCTATGATGCTACATTTAAAATAGGTGATTCGATAGCAGATTATATTGTAAGTATTGTAAAAAAAAGAAATTCTTCAGCACAGAATTCAAAATATAACTCATATTTTGATTTTATACTAGATACAAGGTACAAAACTAATGCCAAAGCTTTTAATAATAATATCAATAAAACATATTTAGCACTGAAACCGAAATTCGAAAAAGCATTTGAGGAAAATGATGATAGCTTAAAAAATATCTTTCAAACCAATCAACTTGAATATTATCATTATGATTTAAGGATTGGTTCGGAGGAATTAAAAATATTGGATGAAATTGTTGCAAAACACGGTGCATTATCAATTGCAAAGAAAATTTATTCAAAAATGGGTTTTGACATCGACAAACTGATAAACGAAGGCAAACTTATATTTTATGAAGATAAAAGCAAAAAAATGGCATTCCATTATGGGATAATGTCGGGTAAAATTTCGGCAATATGCACAGGACAATCAAACGATTTCTATAACGTGCTTACTTTATGTCATGAACTTGGACATGCTATGTACAATTTGGGATTGTCTGAATCATTACCTTTAAGCAAGAAGAGATCGACTTCAAAAATAATGACTGAAGCTATTGCAATCATGTTGTCAGATTTGGTACTAAAAGAAACTATGCTGACAGATATTTTCCCTATTGATATTTTAGAAAAAGTCAAAAAAAATCGCCAACAAGAACAGTTAATTAATATGGCAAAATCATTTGCCATAACTAAATTTGAAGAGGAAATGTATTTGAATCCGAATCAGGATTTAGCAAAATTGTGGCAGGAAAAATTTAAAAAGTATACGGGTCGGAATTATATAGCCTCTAATGAATGGGCAACATTAGATTATTTCCTTTGTTCGCCGATACATGTACACAATTGTATAAAAGCGACACTTTTGGCATTTCAACTTCGTAAAATTCTTAAAGAAAAACTCGGAAACCTATCAGAAAACCACGAAATTGCTAAATACTTAAATGAAAACATTTTTTCAAAAGGAGCATCTCAGAGCGAATCCAACATTATAAAAGAAATGGCAGGAAAAGAACTTTCTCTTCAAGATTTCATTGAAGATTTATAAATCAATGTAAAATAACAGTAAATAGGACGGGTTTTAACCCGTCAAAAACTTAAAAATATGTGAGGGTGACTAAAGTCAATCCTACTATAGATTGCAAATATATGGACAAAATGTGCAAATGAGCGGACTTTTTTGTTACCGAAATCGGACTGTCTTGGATTATTGGCGGTTCGCAAGTTTTCATTCGCTTTATTTCTCTTACGAGAATAAGTCGCTCATTTCAACTTCCTCACTAGGGTGAGTTTCGCTAACGCTCACTCTTGCCAAAATCTGCATTTCGGACTTTTTAACTCATCCAATTTCCGACTTTTTAAATCGGCAAAAGCTGGATTGCTTCGGGCATTCGCCCTCGCAATGACATGGACAGCTTCCAACCAAAAGTCCTGAAAAAAGGTAACAATAAGTGCAAATAAAGTGACATTTCGTCCCTTTTGCGAACGCATAAAAAGATTTTTTCCGACCGCCCAAACTCAAACACACCCTAAACCTTGTGTAAAATAACTTGCAGTTTGAGTATTTTGAACAGTAGATTTGATAATTAAAGTCCGCATTGCGGAATCCGCACACACAAAAATTTTTATGTCTTTAATTCTTGTATTAGTATACTAAATTTTGTATAATTATTGTAACAAAAATGTAAGTTGAGAAGTTATGGTAAACGATTTAACAATTATAACAAATTTAATATTTAAAATCAGAGGTCAAAAAGTCATGATTGACCGAGATTTGGCAGATTTATATGAAGTTGAAACAAAGAAACTGAATCAAGCTGTAAAAAGGAATTTGAAAAGATTCCCAACTGATTTTATGTTTCAACTTACTGATGATGAACAACATGAACTGGTCACAAATTGTGACCGGTTGAAAAATTTAAAGCACAGTTCTTCAAATGCATATGTATTTACAGAACACGGAGTAACAATGCTTGCAAGCATTCTAAACAGTGAGCGTGCAATCGAGATTAATGTTCAAATAGTAAGAGCATTCGTTCAATTAAGACAATTTGTTTTGGAGCACAAAGATTTAACAAAACGATTTACAGAGTTAGAGCAGTATTTTATGCAATATTGTAAAGAGAATGAAACCGACAAACAAAAAATCTATGAAGCAATAGACTTGCTTATGGATAGAACAAAACCAAGCAAGATTGGTTTCTAGAGGTAATCTAAAAGAAATGAAAAAATTAATATCAATATTATGTATAATAACATTATTTTTAGTAACAACTTCATCTGCTTGTGCAGAAACTGTTGTTTATAATACCAAAACAGGCAAGTATCATTCTCTCGGTTGCCAATGGGCGAAAAAGTGTACAGTCAATTGTATTAAATTAGAGAAAAAAGACGCAAAAGCACGCGGCGGAGTTCCCTGTAAAGTTTGCGGCGGTTAAATATAAGATTATTTAAAAGTTAAATTGTACACAGGATGTTGTTTTAATTGTTTAACTATTTTTATAATTTCTTTGTCCTTTTGAGGCAAATCCGAATTATTCTTAGAAAAATTAGCTCGCATTAGTACTCTTATTGCAGGAATAGAAACCCCTAATTTAATCAAATCTCTTATTAATGTTAACCACTCAATATCATTATTACTAAACAAACGTTTACCGTCTTTAGAGTTTTTTGTCCGATATGGTCTGATAAGCCCCTCTTCCTCATACGTTCTTAATCTGTCGCTTGTAATACCAATGAGTTTTGCTGCCTGATTTATTTGATAAAATGGTTCATCTGCTTTTAATTGTTGCATAAATACCTCTTATTTATTTTATAATGTTTTTCTGTTTCAATAAATTTGGGTATTAAAACAACTATTTTTATAATTGCTCTTGCACTTGATAAACATAGGTGTTATAATAAGTGTGTAATCAATATTTTATTTACCCCAAACTTATTAGAAAGGAGTTTTTTATGACAGACAAAGTCACAACTACACAAACAACAAGAGCTTATTACCAAGATGCAAGAAAACCTGATACGGAAAAAATGAAAGGAGATGCTGCAGTTGGTGGTGGTAATGGGAAGATTTCTCCTTATCATCCATCTGGTGAAGGTGACAAGTTAGGTGTTACAACCGAATATTCCAATGGTAACAAAGTTACTATTTGGGAATGTGAGGATGCCAATGGGAATGTAACAACAGCAACTTCTATAAAGATTGGCAATAAGACCTATTACGATTGGGATAGTGACGGAAAAATCGATTGCGTAGACACTGAAAAAACTGTTACAAAGAAAAAAGAAGAGGCAGAACAATCTCTTAAGGATCTTGGAATAAATTCATCACAAATGCCCCAAATGGGTATATAAAGCCTGTAGCTAATAGGTCGGGTTTCAACCCGACAATAACTCTTGTGTACAACAGTCCGTAGGGTAGACTTCAGTCTACCGAATATCTTGAATCGGTTAACTAAAGTCAACCCTACTTTTGAGTGCAAATATATGGAAAAAATGTGCAAATGAGCGGACTTTTTTGTTACCAAAACCGGACTGTCTTGGATTATTGGCGGTTCGCAAGTTTTCATTCGCTTTATTTCTCTTACGAGAATAAGTCGCTCATTTCAACTTCCTCACTGGGG
>JAEEGL015510129.1_pt1 | contig 20067 bp, 15 predicted proteins | sample 9134231 | NCBI WGS metagenome assembly JAEEGL01 (sample SAMN16246548, study PRJNA631951) | gut metagenome | biome: gut microbiome; feature: rumen; material: fiber-attached | host: Bos | place: Iran: Karaj | collected 2018-10
CCATGTCCTTGTTGGTCTTGATGATGACGCGCACCTTGACCTTGTCGCCCACCTTGAACGAGGTGGCGCTGTGCAGGCTGCCGTCCTGGGCATACACATAGTATTCCTTGCTGATGGAAACTTCATCGATGAACTTTTCCTGCACCTGAGTCATCTGAGACTTGAACTGGCTGTAGATGGCGCCCCAGGCAGGACCATTACCCGTGCGGTCGATGACGACGTTGCCGGTGGTGGTAGCATCCAGTGTGGTGCGGAAGTAGCCAAGCCACTCAGCCATCTTGTCAAGGTTCACGGGTTGTCCAGCCACGGTGATGCTGGGCAATGCGTTGCGCTCGAGCCACTGGCTGCCGGTGCTCAAGATGCTATAGACAGCATCGGCGGCGAGGCTGCTGCTGCCCCAGTCGTTGCTCTGCTTCATGAGCAGCATCCACTTGCGTATCTGGTCGATTTCTTCAACACGTGGATCCACCTCGCTCATGGCCTGCAGTATGGTGCTGGTATAGGCGACCTTGTCGAACTCCCACCAGCCGTAACCCGTCTGCAGGTTGTCCCAGTACATGCCCAGCGAGGGCTTCACGATGGCAAACTGACGAATGCTCTCGACGATGTTGCGTGCGGTCTTCTGATAGCCGTTGCGGTTGAGTGTCAGTGCATACCAGGCCTTCTGCTTCAAGGTGATGCCTTGTTTCCACGTCTTGTCCATGTATTTGAGGGTCTTCTTCAGCAGGTCGGCATTGGCCTTGGGAAGTTTCACCTCGGGGAATAAGGTGCGTGTGTAGGCATAGCCCGTGAAGTTTGCGTAGGGACTACTGCTGTGCTTCTTGTATTCCTCGAGCAGCCTAAGGCTCTCCTGGTCATAGTACATGAGTGCGCGGTTCACCATCGAGGTCACGCGGTTGTCCTCAGGCATGCCGCCCAGGTGTTTGATTTCGCCGATGAGTTCAAGCACTGTTGCGGTGGTCCAGATATTGGACTTGCACTGGGGATGCAAGAACCAGGTAAAGCCACCGTCTGCCATCTGCAGCGACTGCAGGGTGGTGATGATTTTCTCGTATTCCTGTTTTGAGATGACGTCATCAAAGAGCTCGTTCAGCTTCGACATCCGCAAGGTCTGGCGGTCAGCCTCGCGTACCCAAGGCGATGCCAGCAGGGTGCCAATCTTCAGGTCTTGGTTCTTCTGTAACATCGACACGAGGGTGCTGTCCTCTTCGTGCTCTTTCCAGTAGGTGACAGCCTCCTTGATTTGGGGCTGAGACTTGGCGACAGTCTGCGCTATCTGCAGGGCAAACAGGCTGTGAGCCGCCTGTGTAGCGGTACTGTAAGAATCACTGAAGATAGTGGGCAATGCCAGCACGCAGTACCACACGGGGTTATCGCAATATTCCAGCGTCACGCGGGCGTCGGCGGGGAATTTAGGCAGTGTCGTCTCATAGTGGCTCTGTGCCGCCTCGATGTAGAAGGGCTGGGTCTCGATGACAGGCGAAATGGTAGTCAGCACAGGCACCATGACCTGTTCGCCGTCACCATAACGGCCGTTGGCGGCTTTGATGCGGAATCCAACGAATGAGATGGTGTCGGGTACAGTCCAGTCGATTTTGACGGCCTGGCTGCCTTTCGGTTCAAGTTCCAGGTTGAACTTGCGGGTATCGTAGATGTCGCCCGAGCGGGGGTCGAACAACTCGATGACAGCGTCGCACTTGGCAGCCTCATCGCTGGCGTTCTGTACCGTAGCGGCGAGTTGTGCTTTGTCACCCTGGCGCAGGAAGCGCGGCATGTTGGAACGCACCATCAGGGGCTTCTGGGTCAATACCTCGGCCATCCAGGTGCTTCCCACCATCTTCTCGTCCCATGCCACGGCTTGGGTAATCCATGAGGTATTAAAGTTGGGTACCTCAAACTCTAACTGAATGTTGCCTTTGTCATCGCTGGTGAGCATGGGTTGCCACAGGGCGGTTTTGACGTCCTGTTCGCGCAGCACGACTTTCTCCAGGCTTTTCTCGTCAACCACGGGTTCAGCGACTGCTTCCTCGGCGTCAGCACCAAATGCCGACTCAACCGACATATTGTCCAACATATCTGCAGACTCTTCGTACATTAGTTCATTGCTTACGCTAGCACTCTTCATCAAGGCACGTCCTGAGGTAGCACCAAAAGCATAATCCCTGCCCATTCTGGTGCTGAAAGGATAGGTGTTGTAGGTGTACAGATATGGTATTGTGGCGATGGACTTCTGGTCGATGTCAAGTGACCTGCCTCTATAGCCGGAGTGGGTGGACGTGCTGTGTCCGATTTCTTGTGACCTTAATGCGGCAGCTCTTCTGCTCGATATCCAGTTGATCCACAGCCAGTCGTTGTTTGAGATGCTGGCAATTGCCTTGTCGTACATGTCGAGCAGCATGGCACCACGGTGTGGCTTGCCGTTTTGGTCGGTCAGCGAGAATGTCCAGTGCTCGATGTCACCTGGCGCGAGCTTGTCACGGAACGAAGTGGCACTGATTTTCACTTCCTCGGCCTTGTAGGGATTGGTGATGGTTATGTACTTGTTCCATGTTTTTGTGTCATAGTAGGTGGTAAATTCCACTTTCACATTGGCGCCGGCCTCCTTGGGCAGGGGCACGGTGAGGTCATGGAGTCCTCTTGTGTAGGTGAGCCATCCCTCGGCAATGACTTTGTCGCGAGTAGCAGCCACATAATAGATGTAGGCTTTGGGTACCGAAACGCCCACGGTGACGTGTCCGGTGTTGGTCTTGTCCACGTCGCCCGAGAGCGGTGAGATCCACAGGGGGCAGTTCTTGACAGGTGCTTCCTTGTCGGTTTTGCGGTAGAGGACGATGGTGCAGTAGGCGTCCACGTCCTGCTCATCGGGTTTGGCATCAAGGATGTGGACCTTGAGGTTGTACTCGCCTGAGGGCAGGTCCGTCAGGTCGATGGTCGGGTCGGCGGTGTTGAGATTGCCGGTCTTGACTGGTTCTTTGCCGTCGACGGGAGTCACTTCCCAGGTACAGTAGGTATCGGGATGCTCTTCGTCGGTGGTGTTGTACTTTAACGGCAGTTTGATGGGCTTGTCGTTGAAATAGACGTTCTGGTTTTGGGAACCCAGCTCGATGCCGCGGCGTGTGCCCACGATGAAAGTAGTGCTTTCTTCTTGGGTCTCGCCGGCATCGGTGGTCGCGGTGGCAACAACCTGGTAGTTGTAGCGTGACCAGCCATAATTAGAGCGGCTCTTGTTCTCCTCGAAGATTGTGGGCTCGTAGCTGAAGGTGAACAAGCCCTGGGCATCGGTTTTCACGATGGTGTCCATGAGGTGTTGACCGTCGTTGTTTGAAGCTCTCCACCACCACCAGCTCCATTCCTTCTGGATGAGCGAGAGGCGCACCTCGGTGTTGGCAACGGGCATTCCGCTATAGGTCTCCACCTTGCCGCTGACCTTGACAGGTTGCCCGCTGACGTAATTGTGGCGTGCGTCGGGGAACGTGACGGCAAACGTGGGTGTCTTGTATTCGCTCACGTTCACGTTCAACCAAGCAAGTTGGGAATTGTAAGAGCTTCCGTTGGCCAGCTTCATTTCTATCGAGAATTGCCCGTTCATGCGGTCTTTGGGAACAACAAAAGCTCCCTCGACGCGGCCATAGGCGTCTGTTTCAAGCCTCAAGGTGTCGATGGCCTTACGATTCTTGTCTTTGAAGATAACCTCTACATCTCTCTCGGCAAGCGGCTGACGTCCGTCATTGTTGGTGTAGTAGGCGATGGCAGCCCATTGCACGGTCTCTCCGGGGCGATAAACGCCCAGGTCGGTGTAGATGATGCCGTCATAGTCCGAGACGTTGCGTTCATCCATCTTGTAATAGCCGATGGCGGGTGCAAATTTGTCTTCGCCTTTGGTGAACTTCAAGTTCATACCGCTAAAGACATACTCAGAGTTATTGTTTTTGTTCCTGGAACTCTTGAAGGTCATGGGAACTGATAACAGACCATTGGCGTTGGTGGAGCCTAGGGTGATATAGTCCTTATCATTATGATCTTGGTACTTGACGGCCACACCAGGAATGGGCTTGCCGGAATTGATGTCCACGGTGCCGACTTTGTCCTTGTGGTCACTGCGGTTGATGGTAATCATCGCCATGTCGGTCACACGCATGATGTCGTCTGCATACAACTCGGCACTGCCTCCACACCTGTCGCCCGAAGTGAGTTTCTCGGCGCTCAGGATGTAAAGACCGTAGGGCAGGGGAGGAAGGTTTTTCTTCAAGTTGTATTCATTGAAGGGGATGGTGCCGGGTACCGTGACTGGGATTGTATTCACCACTTTTGCCCCGCTCCAGTTTAACCGGTAACCATCGTTAAGTGCCGATTCGGGAAGGCTATAGACAACGATGTTGAACGAGTTGGCGTTTTCGACGTTGATGCTCACTGGGATGCTGTCGCGCGAGGAACGTATCTTGGGATAGCTTAACGACACCGACATGCTCTCGATATCGGTGATTTCGTTGGCGATTTCAGGGGTGAACAGTGATTTCGGGAATCGCTTCACATAGTCTTGGAGGGCCTGATAGCGGTCCTTGCGTTCTGGGAAGTACAGCTGCTTCAACAGCAATGCGCAGTATTCGCTGTCTTGGTATTTCTTGTAATCTTCTAGCGTGATGCTGTTGCCGGTATTGGTCATGGCATAGATGTGGGCGGGCACGTTGCCCTCGGTCTCGTTGAGCCAGCGTTCATTGATTGTTGAGCACAGGGGGGCGGCGTCATCAATGCCCTTGAGCAAATCCAGGCACTTTATCGACATGAATTCCTGCAGCGTGGGTATGTAGGTGGCGCCCAACTCGTTGTAAACCAGAATGTCAGGCAGAGAGGTGACCGGCACTTGCTTCAACAATTCGATGTCGGCAAGTGATTTGTCGGCCAATTCGATGATTTTGCGTTCGAACTGGGCATGGTCCCACTCGCTGATGTCGGTGGGTGACTCCTCGGCAGGGTTGAGGCGTTTGCGGCCCCAAGCGTAGTGGGAACAGTAATTGCTATAGACGATGGCCTCAAAGTAATTGAGCAGCGCACGGATGTGGGGCTGCTTTTCCTTATTGATGACCGATTCGATGCGGCTGACAATGTCTGGCATGTTGTCCGACGAGATGCCGCTCTGGGCGATGCTGTAGCGTATCAGCGCGTTCACAGTCAGCTGTCCGTCTCCTACTTTCAATGCCTTGTCGAGGTCAGCAAGTGCTTCTTTGCTAACGTCCTGCGGGTAGTTGAAATCAACTTCCCTGACTTTTCCTGATGTTTGAAATGGGTAAATCATCACCAATAGTACAATTAATAGGATGTGAAGAAATCGCTGTTTCATAGTTCTATGGGTTTTGTTTTGATATTATAACTCCAAAATTAATATAATAATGTGTGATAACCATATATGTGAGCTATATTTTGCAATAATTAACGTCATTCTATCCGTAATGAATATTGCTGGAAGTTCCATAGCGAACAACCTGTGAAATGTTTAATAATGTTAATTATCATGGTGTAGGTAAAATTATTTAAAAAATTATTTGGTTTATAAAATAAACTAATTTATCTTTGCATCGTGATTCGAAACACAACCGGTGCGAACTGAGCCATCTGCAGGGGTGAGGGAAGCGCCACTAGAGCATTAACCATCTTTATAAACGATTTAGATTCAAGCAAAAAAGTTATGGAAGAAAAGACAAATATGACTGCCGAGCGCAGTCTGGAAATCATCCGAGAGTCAATTGAGCGCAGCCAGCGCACGATAGCCAAGAATTCAGGTCTGCCGCTGATGTGGTGGGGTGCGTGTGTCATGGTGTTTGCATTGTTGATTGAATACCTGTGGAAGAATCACGGCGGTCCCGCATGGCATTTACTGTGGTTTGTGATGTGGGTTGTCGGGTATATCGGCAATCGTGTTATCGACAAGAAAAAAGAGGCGGTTCCCACGACGTTCGTCGGCAAGACCATCGGTCACGTGTGGGGCACGTTCGGCATCTTCTGCGGTGGCATCGGCCTGATACTCGGTCTCATCGGCTGCGGTGTGATTCCAGTGAAGTGTGTTGTTCCTGACATCTACGTCAATAGTCTGCTCTTTATGAATATCACAAGCATCATCTCGTTGTGCTTTGGTATCGCATCGACGATCATGGGCTTTGTCCTCCAGAATCGCCCTATCCAGGTCTGTGGTCTGGTGGCCGGCTTTGGCGGTTTCTTTGCCGCGCTTCATTTCCCGATGCAGCAGATGTATGTGATGGCTGCCGTAGCCTTGATAGGTCTCGTGATTCCTGGCCTGATTGTTCATTTCCAGAGTAAAAACTAAGGTGCTATGTTCAAACCATTAGATCCATTGTTGCACAGCGAGTTGCGTCTGGCAGTCATGTCGTTGCTCATCGGGGTGGAGGAGGCAGAGTTCCCCTACATCAAGGAGCAGACCGGCGCCACTGCAGGCAACCTGAGCGTGCAGCTCGACAAACTTGCCACTGCGGGCTATATCACTGTCGAGAAGACCTTCAAGGGCAAGCGTCCGTGCACCCTGTGCCGCATCACTCCAGTGGGACTCAAGGCCTTTGAGGAATATGTCGAGACTCTGAGCCAGTACCTCAACCCTGGTGCCCCGAAATAATAGCTGTTAGTCACTATCTTCCTCCTCGGTAGCACGCATCGTGAAAGTCCCTCCCTTCACCTTGACCATCTTGAAGGTCACGCCATTGACCGTGAACACCTTCACTTCCTTGTCTGCCAACGTCATGCTTCCCAGCAAGGCGTCGATCAGGATGGTCGCATCTGAAATTCCCAGTTCACCATCCTGGTCGCAATCGGCATTCTCTAGGCTATAGGACGGGTTGTCGTTGCCGAGCAGGAGGTCGATCAATGCCGTGACATCGGCAATGCTGACATAGCCGTCACAGTCCACGTCGCCAAGTTCGGTATATACGGTGACACGGCAGGTGTCGGGTTCGGCTTCCCCATCGACCGACTGGACGACAATCATGGCCTCGCCCTCACGGATGCCGACCACTTGGATCTTGTCCCCTGCCAGTCGGGCGGCAGCCACTAACGGGTTGCTTGATGTCACCTTGAGTTCGGCCGATACGGGTGTCACAGTTGGGGTGAGGGTAAGGATATGGTTAGGAAGTAGTGATGCCTCATGTTCGTCGAGGGAGATGTAGATAAAGTGCTCAACGACAACGATGTGACACCTGGCCTCTTTCCCTCGGCATCGGGCAATGATATCACATTCACCAGGAGCAACAGCCGTGACCATGCCATTATTGACCGTGGCAACCGATGTTTTCGAAGATGACCAGGTTACCGTCTGGTCGGTGGCGTCCTCGGGCAGAACGGTGGCCGTCAGCGTCAATTGTCCACCCACCTCTATCTTGGCACACTCTTGGCTCAACGTCACCTCAGTCGGCAGTATCTCAGTGACAATTACACGGCACACGACGAAAATGCCTTGACAAATTGCTTGAATTTCACATTCTCCCGTGCCTACGGCGGTCACTACTCCGTTGTTAACCGTTGCTACATATTTGTTTGTAGATTGCCACAGGATATAGCCCGGATCTACATGAGCCGGGGTGACGACAGGCTGGAATGTATATTCACTGCCTTTTAGCATCTGGATAGAGTCTCGGCTGAGGCTGAAATCCGTAATAGGATTAATATCTCCGATGATATTAGTAAAGTTGCACCAATAGGGCGCTGTAAAATAAGCCGCCAATGACGATGCCGGCACATGCAACTCCGCATCATATCCCGCAAACGGTTCTTCATAACTCTCACCAATAAAAGATGGTGGTAATGTTGCATATGAATAAATAGTTGACGGATTTCCCATATTGTAGATGCCTGTAACACCCCTACTTAAATATAACGTGTCTATGCAATTAGGAAATGCATGCCCCCAATCCTTACCTTCGCCAAACAAGTACAACATTTCAATGTCTGGGTATTCGTTATAGTCAGTTTCCACTCCGTAAAAACTAGTACTACTTTCTATTGGTAGCACTAGTCTTTTTACTCCAATGCATCCACTAAGATTAAGACCATCGCTAACAGGTAAGGACAGTCCAGTCATGTTAACACATCCTTCAAACGGTAAATAACTCAGACCAGCAACAGTAAAACCTCTAACTTTGGTTGGAATCACAATGTCTCCATCATAATTGGTGTATCGATATTCTTTTACTCCATCCTCATTACTTTCACATGGGTCAACATATTGCCCTCTTGAAACCCATACATCATGACCAAAGATAACACCATTGCCATAGTCTTGGTAATAATGACCAATGCCATAATTGGGATTTTCATCAGTGTAACAAATGCCAGCTTCCTCAAAGTCAAAATCACATTCATAGGGAGGCCATATCCCATCTTGATATTCCCAATAACCTTCTGGCTCTGGATAATCCCCATAAAATACAATCCTACTAGGCAATTTGCCATCTGCTACAGCAATAAACCTGACAAGATACCATGCGGGTCTGTCATCTAATGGACATTGAAAATGGAGGATAGTATCATTTTCAAAAAATGGTGTAAGTGGGTATGACATAGTATAAACTGGGCCTCTAAAATAAGAGTCATAATAAATATTGCATGTCTCATTCGGTTTGTAAATTATAGTGAATCCCATAGGTCTATCTAAAGAAAATGAATATTCAAATTCAACTGATGGAGTAGCAGTTTGTTCCCAGTCATATCCAAAAATCCAGGCAAAGAAATGATAGTTATCATTGATTTCTTTATAACTTTGATATGCTTCAGCTGGAACATAGAGTATTGGTATATATTCATAAAATGAACCAAAATAAGGACTAAAAGGACTATCATCGAACAAGAAGAATGGGAATTTATATTCTTGATTCTCTAAATAGTTAAAAGCTCCTTCCATTTCGGGGGGGGTAGTTGATAAGCATGTTATCTTGAAGGAATGATATTGATCTGTAAATGCCCCTTTGCCAATTATGGTCACTGTTTCTGGAATGGTTACATCAGTTACAGAACTACCATAGAAAGCACTGTCGCCAATTGTAGTGACGGTATAACTGCGTCCGTTGTAAGTCACGGTACTGGGAATGACAACTGTTCCATTGTATGTGCCATGATATTCATCAATTGACTTGTAGGTTACTTCGACGGTGTTGCTAGAGGTCTTGTTGTAGTAGATTCCGTCGACCTCGAAGTCGTAGGCGCTTGCAGCTAGGGCGCACAGCATGCAGACCAGCAGTGCAGCAAGATTCAGTATTTGTCCACTTTTCATAGCTCTATAGTTTTGATTGTTATTTCTGTGGCTTAGTCTTCTGCAAAAATACGGTAAAATCAGCTTTAACCCAAATAATTCTCCAATATTTTGGGCGTGCTCTGCAAAATTATACTTTGTCGCAAGTAGGGCGTCATCATTGGATATGAGATGGGTGCTCGCCGGTGGTTGCAATCTGGAGGCTGCCGATTGTGACCTGGATGGTAGTGTGGGCGTCGGTGATGTATCGGCTCTGATTGACTATCTCTTGACAGACGGCTGGCGTTGAGACCTGAGCCATTGATCCTGTCCTGATATCAAAAGGGGGGTGCCAAAAACAAATTTTGGCATCCCGGTCCTTTCCCGTGTGTGTTCAAGTAATAGAGTCTAAAATCTAATTTCCATAGTTAATTAATTACAGAACGATTCCATAGTCAATCTGATATCTTTCTTTCCCCGGGCTTGCCGGGTTGGTGGTCAGCAGCCAGTCGATGATGGGGTGGCATCGGCGTCGGACTGACCTCGTGCAAGTGGCGGGTTATCGGTTCGGGCCACGTGGGTGACCGAAGGCGATGGATTGAGATATCGTGATGAAATCTGCTTTATTATGAGGGCCTTTCCTAGGGCGTTCCTTATTTCACTGCAAATTTATAAACAGAAATTCTATTTTCCAAATAATTTGGAAATGTTAACAATCGGTTTTTTGAAAGTTAGAATGATTCTATTTTTATAATTCATGTAATCTACTGAATTACACTTATTTAAATTCTTATATTCTTTGTTTTTTAATCTGCTTTTTCGTGAGAATTGATGTTAACGTGTTCACAATGCATGAGTTACAATCGCAAATTATCAAATAGGGCATTTTTTTACGCCTTGTTAGCCCTGGTTGCAAAAAAAGCAGTTCCGCAATATCGTAGTAGATATCGCGGAACCATATATTTTGTCTCCCTACAGGAGTGGTATTACTTTTTGTTCTTTTTCTTGGAAATCATCTCGCGGGTGAATTTCACTTCGGCCTGCTTAAGTAGGAAAAGTTGTTTCTTGGTGAGAATCTTGGAGAACTTATCAAAGTACTTGGCCTCGATTTCTCCCTCGCGCATCCTGGTGTTGGAAAGAGCCGATGCGGCTACTTCATAATCGTGGTCACTGGGATTGGCCTTCTTCTCAATTTCGATGGCCAGAGCCCTGGCGTTGCGGTTCACCTGGTAGATTTCCCGCTCCATCTGCTCGTACAGGGGCATGAATTGCTTCTGTTGGGTCGGTGTCAGTCCCAGCTCTTCGATAATCATCTCATGCTTGGCCTGATACATATCGGTCGCAAACTTGGTACGGTTTTGTGCTGGGGCCGCAGCTGCGATAACCATCGTCAGTAGTAATATCGAAAGTAATCTCTTCATTGCTTTGTCCTCCTCGCTTTAAGCTTTTATTGGTTGTCAGGAAGATTCACATCCTCGTTACTCATCATCACCGAGTCCTCATAGCTCATGATGTCATAGTCGCTGACCGAGCCGCTCATGATGAATTCCTCGACGTTGCTATTGTCCTCTTCAAGTTTCTCGGCTACAGCGCGCACGCTGTTCAGGTCGCCAGGATTCGTAAAGTGGCTGAATACCGACATCATGCACCACACACCGGCAAACATTGCAGCAAGATATGCAATCGGCTTGATGCGCTGCCACATGGTGGGCTTGATGTCAACGGGTGTGATTTCAACATCAGGCAGCATCTCGGCCATCTTCTTGTTGAAGTCATCAAAGTAATTCTCAGGCACTTTGAATCCTGAATCCTTACCGTATTTATTCAATATAGTGGAGTCTTCTCGTTTCATAACGCCTATTTGACTAGTAATTGTCAAAAAAGTTTAATCGGTGAAGATAAAATTATTCCGTTTCGCCTAAAAATTGTTCAATTTTCTTCACAGCGTGGTGATAAGAGGCCTTCAGGGCTCCCTCACTGGTGCCCAAAATTTCACTCATCTCGTCATATTTCATCTCGTCATAGTAGCGCAGGTTGAACACCAGACGTTGCTTCTCGGGTAGGGTGGCGATGGCCTTCTGCAGGTTGATTTGAGCCTGGTCGCCGTCGAACCATTCATCGCTTTCAAGTTGGTTGACCAGGAAGCTGTCGTCATCATCGATGGACAGCTGGTTCATCACTTTCTTCTTGTTGACAAACGTGATGCTCTCGTTGATGGCAATCTTGTAGAGCCATGTCGAGAGCTTGGCATCGCCACGGAAGTTGTCGATGCTGGTCCATGCTTTCAGGAACGTGTTCTGCAGCACGTCGTTAGCGTCGTCATGGTCAATGACCAGACGACGTATCTGCCAGTAAAGTTGCGAGCTGTAATGCTCGATGACCTTACCGAATGCCGCTTTGCACAGCTTGGGGTCGTGCAGTTGCTCGACCACCAGAGCCTCGTCATATTTTTCTCGTGCTGCCATTCAATCTAATTTTTGAACGTGTAAAGATAGCAAAAATTTTGCCAATCCACCTGATTTCATCCATATTTTATGATTTTTTTAGCATTTATTTGGTACTCCACACATGTGGGAGATGTGGAATTATTTTGGATTACGCAAAATGTGAACCACAAAATGTGTAATATTTTTTGCGCCAAATGTTATGGTTGCTCGGTTGCGCTGAGTTAGTGTCGGAATTGACTTGGAGTCATGCCTGTCATGCGCTTGAAAAACTTTACAAAGAATGACGGGTTGGGGAAATTCATCTCGTCGGCGATTTGCGCGTTGGGTTTGCCGGTGTGCTTGAGGTCGATTTTGATGCGGGTAACCAGCGCTTCGTCAATCCACTGCTTGGCAGTTTTGCCACTCACCTGCTTGACCACCGTGCTCAAGTAGCGTGGCGTGATGCACAGCCGTGACGCGTAGGGCTCAATTGTGTGCCATGCGTGGGCTTGCTGATTGACCAGTTGTACGAACTCGGTGAACATCTGCTGGTTATGGGACTGCATGGCAAGTCTTGACGGCTCACGTTCGTGCCACAGGTGGTCAACCTGCCACAGGAAGGTGCTGATGAGATGCAATATGACCTGAGGGTTGCTCTCCTGTTGCTGCATCTGCTGGTAGAGCAACTCATGGATTTTATCAAGGAACGACAGCTGTTGCGGCTCCAGATGTAGCTGGAAGTCGCGCAGGTGGCCGTCCAATGCTTGGGGCATCTTGTTGCCGATGGCGAGCGAGAACAGGTCTGCGCTCATCGAGATGCCGATACCTCTGACGTTGGGTGAGGCATCAAGAAACTCAATCATACCGTTGGGTCCCAGAAACATGAGGTCCCCCTCGCTGATGTGCCGTTGCATGAGGTTGACCACGGGGCGGGTCCATCCCTGCTTGACGATGAGAATGCGCATTTCCGGCATCAGGGTGGGACCGCTCGTGAACTGCTTTCTGACCAGTTCGAGCTGGATGTTGCGCGCGATGGCAAGGTTCTGGGATATGTAATTGCCCATCAGGTACTCGTCTTGGCTTTCGATGAGTTCCTTTAACTGCGCGAGAGTGAATTGTTGCAGGTCTGCCATAATCATGAGGTTGCCAATTGATTTTGGATGTAAAGGTAATATATTTTGGGTAATTCTGCCTATGAAAGTAGGTATTTTGTACAAAAAGGACATTTTTCTCTTGTTTTGGATAGCCTCGTTCTTGAAATGCCGTTGTATCTTTGCATCAGTTAAACCAATCACTACACGAAACATGAAACGGATTCTATTCATCCTGTTCGCTTGTTTGACGATGTCGCTTTCGGCACAGACACTTGAGGAGTGTCAGCAGGCTGCCAGTCGCAATTATCCGCTCATCAAGCAATATGACCTCATAGCACGGACGACCGACTATACTGTGGCCAACATTCGCAAGGCGTGGCTGCCCCAGGTCGCTGCCAATGCCCAGGCATCTTACCAGAGTGATGTAGTCGCATGGCCCGAGCAGATGCAGTCGATGCTCAATCAGATGGGGGTTGACCTCAAGGGCCTCAAGAAAGACCAGTACCGTGTCGGCATTGACGTGAACCAGACGATTTATGACGGAGACGCCATCGGTAGCCGCGCTGCCGTTGCCCGTGAGCAGGGCAATGTGGATATTGCCCAGACCGAGGTCAACCTTTATGCCATTCGTCAGCGGGTCAACGAGATGTATTTTGCCCTGCTGCTGCTTGACGAGAACATCCAACTCAATGTGAATGTACAGGAGGTGCTTGAAGCCAGCGAGAAGAAGCTGAAATCGATGTACGACCACGGAACAGCAGCCCAGAGTGACTATCATGCTATCCGTGCCGAACGTCTAAGTGTCGTTCAGCAGCTGTCTGCTCTCCGCTCCCAGCGCCAGGCGTTGGCTAGGATGCTGGGCGCCTTCTGTGGCATTGAGGTGACATCGCCTGTCAAACCCGATGCTGCCGATGCCGCCATTGGTATCAACAACCGCCCTGAGTTGGCCTTGTTTGACTCTCAGCTTCGACTCGCTGATGCCAGGGAACGTCAGATTAATGCCCAGTTGCTGCCGCGGCTCAACCTTTTCGCCAGTGGCTACTACGGCTATCCAGGCTACAATATGTTTGAGGACATGATGAGCCACCGATGGTCACTCAACGGCATGGTGGGAGTGAAGTTGAACTGGAATATCGGCGCTCTGTTCACACGCAAGGGCGACAAGGCGACTATAGCCCTGCAACGGCAAATGATTGAGGCCAACCGTGAGACTTTTCTCTACAATAACCGTTTGGACGAGATACGGTTGAGCGAGGAGTTGGCTCTCTATCGTGACTTGACCCGTCAGGACGGGGAAATCATCGATTTGAGGGCCTCGGTGCGTAAAGCTGCCGAGTCACGCATGAACCATGGCATTATCGATGTCAACGACCTCATCAAGGAAATCAACAACGAGCTCAATGCCCGCGTGACGCGCTCTACCCATGAGATTGAGGCCTTGAAGCGCATCTATGACATCCGATTCACATTGAATAATTAAAAAGCTAAAAACAGATATGAGACAGATTACAGTTATAGCAATCCTGATGCTGATGCTTGCATCGTGCTCCAAGAAGGAGAAAAAGTTTGACGCCACAGGTACATTCGAGGCTTCCGAAGTCACGGTGTCTGCCAAGTCATCGGGAGAACTTGAGATGTTCAATCTCGCTGAGGGCCAGACGCTTGAGGCAGGAGTCCTGGTGGGAAACATTGACATCACTCAGCTCACCCTGAAGAAGAACGAGCTGGCAACGGCATCGTCACAGCTCAACGCCAACAGGGACCAATTGCGCTCCAACCGCCGCGCGACCGACAGCAAGCAGCTCGACTTGCAGAAGCAGGTGGCTTCCATCAAGCAACAGATTGCTAATGCCAAACGCGAGCGGCAGCGTTTCACTGAACTGGTCAACGACGGCGCCGTGCCTCGCAAACAGCTCGATGACATCAACTACCAAATCAGTGTGCTCGAGAAGCAGTTGGCTGCAACCACCGACCAACTGGCCGCTGCCAACCGCAGTCTGGCGGAGCAGAGTGCTGGCATAGATGCCCAGATTTCGGGTCTCGACGCCCAGCAGCAAGGCATCAACGTGCAGCAGGCACAGCTGGATGATCAGATTGCCAATGCCGCCGTGAGGATCCCCATCCGCGGTACGGTACTTGAGAAATATGTCGCTCAAGGCGAGTTTGTCACCGTTGGCAAGCCGCTGTTCAAAATGGCCGATATCGACAACATGTTTATTCGTGCTTATGTCACTTCGGCGCAGTTGCAAGGCATCAAGGTGGGACAGCCATGCAAGGTGTTTGCCGACTACGGTGACGGTCAGAAGAAGCAGTATGAGGGCACTGTCACCTGGATTTCCAGCCGCTCGGAGTTCACTCCCAAGACCATCCTGACCGATGATGAGCGTGCCGATCTGGTTTATGCCGTCAAGATAGCCATAAAGAATGACGGGTTTGTGAGAATCGGCATGTACGGGGAAGTGAAGTTTTAATTCTGTTCTCTAGAAGTTGCTCTGGATTATCAAGAAAAACTGGAATACAGATATCTCATGAATGCGATAGCGCTAAATAATGTGTCCAAGTCCTATGGTGCTGTTAAGGCACTCGACGACGTGTCGTTCACCGTGGACAAGGGTGAGGTCTTTGGACTCATCGGGCCTGACGGTGCGGGCAAGACGTCGATGTATCGCATCCTGTGCACCCTGCTTCTTCCCGATGCAGGCACGGTTACGGTCGATGGATTTGACGCCGTGCGCCAGATGACCGACATTCGTCGCAGGGTGGGGTATATGCCTGGCAAATTCTCGCTCTATGAGGACCTGACTGTCGAGGAAAACCTGCAGTTCTTTGCGACCTTGTTCGGCACGACGGTCGAGGAGGGTTACGACAGCATTCGTGCCATTTATAGCCAGATTGAGCGCTTCAAGAATCGCCGTGCCGGTGCATTGTCGGGTGGCATGAAGCAGAAATTGGCGCTCTCATGTGCTCTGGTACACAGTCCCAGTGTGCTCTTTCTTGACGAGCCCACGACGGGTGTTGACCCCGTGTCGCGCAAGGAGTTCTGGGACATGTTGGCAGCACTCAAGGAACGCAATATCACCATTGTGGCTTCAACACCCTATCTGGACGAGGTGCACCGTTGTGATCGTGTGGCGTTTCTGGACCAAGGCAAGTTGCGCGGCATCGGCACTCCTGATGAGATATTGACTCGTTTTGCCGACATCTTCAATCCTCCGGGCATCGACCATGCCCAGGGCTGTGAGGTCAAGGATGAAAACGTCATTGAGGTGGAACACCTGGTCAAGGCTTTCGGGTCGTTCCATGCCGTTGACGACATCAGTTTCACCGTCAAGCGGGGCGAAATCTTCGGTTTTCTGGGTGCCAACGGTGCTGGCAAGACTACAGCGATGCACATGCTCACGGGCTTGAACCAGCCGACAAGCGGAACTGGCCGTGTGGTGGGCTATGACATCCGCACCGAGCATGAACAAATCAAGAAGCATATCGGTTACATGAGTCAGCGCTTCTCGCTCTATGAAGACCTGACCGTTGCCGAGAACATCCGCCTGTTCGGTGGTATCTACGGCATGGATGACAAGGAAATCACCAGCAAAACCGATGACCTGCTCGCCCGTTTGCAGTTCACTGAACACAAGGACACTCTGGTGGCATCGCTGCCATTGGGCTGGAAACAGAAACTGGCGTTCTCGGTCAGCATCTTCCATGAACCTGGGGTGGTATTTCTCGACGAGCCCACGGGCGGTGTCGATCCCGCCACACGGCGCCAGTTTTGGGAACTGATATATGAAGCGGCAGGGCGGGGCATCACCGTGTTTGTCACCACCCACTATATGGACGAGGCGGAGTATTGTGACCGCATTTCCATCATGGTGGATAGCAAAATCAAGGCCATTGGCACCCCTGAAGAGTTGAAACAGAAGTTTAACCAGCCAGATATGGACCATGTGTTCACCTATCTGGCACGTCAGGCCACCCGCAGCAGTGACTAAACCACTAGAGGCATGAAACAGTTTATTTCATTTGTTATCAAGGAGACCAAGCACATCCTGCGCGACAAGCGCACGATGCTTATCCTCTTCGGCATGCCACTGGTGCTGATGCTTCTTTTCGGTTTTGCCATCACGACCGATGTCCGCAACGTGCGCACCGTGATAGTCACCAGTTCGATGGACCACCTGACGCAGCAGGCCATAGACCGTCTTGCCGCATCAGAATACTTTACCGTCGTTAAGGCTGTTTCCACGCCTCAGGAAGCCGAGCGCGTCATCCGCAGTCAGCAGGCCGATATGGCTATCGTTTTCGGGCCTGACTTTGCCTCTAAGCGCAGCGGAGTGCAGTTTATCGTCGATGGCGCCGACCCCAATATGGCGCAGATGTGGACCACCTATGCCATGGGTGTCTTGCTCAATACCGAGGGTGGGGCGGTCAATTCCAAGATGCTCTATAACCCTCAGATGAGGTCGGCCTATAACTTCGTCCCTGCCATCATGGGCATGCTGCTGATGCTGGTCTGTGCGATGATGACTTCCATTTCAATCGTGCGCGAGAAGGAAAAAGGCACCATGGAGGTGTTGCTGGTCTCACCCGTCAAGCCCCTGATGATTATTGTTGCCAAAGCGATTCCTTATTTGGTGTTGGCTTTTGCTATCCTTGTTATAATTCTGCTCATGGGACGGTTTGTACTAGGGGTTCCCCTTGCCGGCTCGTTATTCTGGATTCTTGTCATCTCGGTCATTTATATCCTGTTGGCTCTCTCGCTGGGGCTGCTCATCTCCAATGTCGCCCAGACGCAACTGGTGGCATTGTTGCTCTCGGCGATGGTGTTGCTGATGCCCATTGTGATGCTCAGCGGAATGCTGTTCCCTGTCGAGTCGATGCCCACTGTGCTGCAGTGGGTGTCGGCCATCGTGCCGCCCCGTTATTATATCGAAGCGATGCGCAAGTTAATGATTATGGGAGTGGGCATCGAGCAGGTGTTGCGTGAGACGGGCATATTGCTGCTCATGCTTGTTGTACTGATGACACTGGCCCTTGTCAAGTTCAATAAACGGCTCGAATGAGCATTCAGTTGTCGGTGGCTTCCTTTAACTGATATCTGAGCATTGAAAACTGAAAACTGAAATCAAATGACACTGAAATATCTCATACAGAAGGAGTTTATTCAGATTCGCCGCAATGCGTTCCTGCCGCGTCTCATCGTGGCATTTCCCATCGTCATCATGTGTGTGATGCCCTGGGTGATGAATATGGAGGTGAAAAACGTCAAGGTCGTTGTGGTGGACAATGACCGTTCAACCCTGTCACAGCAACTCGTCCACAGCATTGAGGCGAGCAACTATTTCATCTTCGAGGGGCAGCAGCCCACCTACAGCGACGCTCTGGATGTGGTTGAGAAATCACAAGCCGACGTCATGGTGGTAATTCCACAGGATTATAGCCGTGACATGACCAACGGCCTCCAGCCCCAGGTGCTCATCGCAGCCAATGCGGTCAACGGCACCAAGGGGTCGATGGGAAGCGCCTACCTGAGCCAGATTGTCACGGCCCATGTTGCTCCCGCTGCTGATGCCATTCAGTCACGGGTCACCACTCTGATGCTGTATAACAAGCACTTGAACTTCAAGCTGTTCATGATACCGGCTCTGTTTGCCATCGTGATGATGCTGATGACAGGCTTCCTGCCCGCGCTCAACATTGTGGGCGAGAAAGAGGCGGGCACCATCGAACAGATTAACGTAACGCCAGTGAATAAGTGGTCGTTCATCCTTGCCAAACTGATTCCCTACTGGCTCATCGCCCTGTTTGTCATCACGGTGTGTCTGTTGCTGGCATGGGGCGTATATGGCATTACAAGTGCAGGTCCTGTTGCTCTCATTTATCTGTTGGCGATGCTGTTGGCGTTGTTTTTCTCATCGTTTGGGCTCATGATTTCCAATTACAGTGACACGATGCAGCAAGCCATCTTCGTGATGTGGTTCTTTGTCGTGATGATGTTGCTGCTCTCGGGACTGTTCACACCCACACGCTCCATGCCCTCATGGGCTTACAGCACGACCTATGTCAACCCCATGAGTTACTTCATCGATGCGGTGCGCACCGTTTTCATCCGTGGTGGCGGACTTTCCAGTATCTGGCACCAGCTGCTCGCCCTGCTGGGCATCGGCACGCTGATGGGCGCATGGGCAGTCCTCAGTTATAAGAAAAACTCCTGAAAAACAGGCGTCCCCACAGCCGTGTGGAAACGGCGGCAGGGACGACGTTATTTAATTAACTGATATTGTTGGTTTCAGTTTGTGGGGAAGAGTTTGCCCGAAATCGAATAATCCAAACCGTTGCACTTGAACGTGCAGTTGAAGACCTTGGCTTGGTTATCGAGAGTTGCGTTCAAATCGGTGATTGTATATTGTCCCTTGTAGGACGATTCAACCTCGCTGGCGGTAATGGTGTAGCCGTCGGCGGTGGGCGTCATCGTAATTCCGGTATACTGGATGTCGCCAGCATCGACTGCACCTGATGTGTTGGCCATGAAGTTGCTGATTCTCATCGTACAGGTTTCACCTTTAGCGTCGGGGGTAATCAGATAAGCCGACTGCTCGTGGCGGCCGTTGTTACCGTTGGTGGGATTGGTGATGTTGGTGGTTGTGTAGGCATACAGCAGATGAGATGTGCAGTAAACGCGGGAATCCGAACCGGGGACATACGAGAAATACATCATACCTGTACCGAGGTCGATATAACCAGCAAGGCTGTTGTCGTCAGAGTTGAATTGATATGTTGACATGTTCAATAGCCTCAATTTCATAACAGATGAACTAATACTGCGGATATCGCCATCAACATCCTTGAAGTTGAAGGAAAATGCGATGTTCATGTTGGTGAAATCAAGTTCAACTGTGGATTTGCCCTGAGAGAATACGACCTGGTTGCCTTGAATCGCACGGTTGTCGATGTCTATGACGGCGGTCTGTTTGTTGACAGGTTCTTCGTTCCCACAGGATGTGAGCATGGCTACTGCCAGCAGTGATAAAAGCAAAAATGATAATTTCTTCATTGTTTTTTTATGTTATTAGTTGATTTTTAGTGATTTATAGACCATCCCTTGGCTATTGATTAATAGGATGTATAGTTGGGATAGGTGCGGCCAGTGGCGTATACGGTGGCGCTGCTGCCCATCATGAAATTGGCGATGATAGAATCGTTCTCCAGGTCCACCACGGCGTTAAAGGTCTTGAACGGATACTTGTCGGTGGTGCTGGTCCTGGAACCGAGGCTGTCGGTTGAGGTGATGTATGTGCCGATGGTCTTGAGGTTCTCTCCTGCA